>WBZR01005091.1_pt1 | contig 10295 bp, 8 predicted proteins | sample 5204231 | NCBI WGS metagenome assembly WBZR01 (sample SAMN12412403, study PRJNA552823) | activated sludge metagenome | isolation source: activated sludge from anammox sidestream of wastewater treatment plant... | place: USA: Virginia | collected 2017-08
GAAGTGTCCGCAGGAGGCGGTCTTCTCGTAGATCGGGCGCAGCAAGTCGAGCATCTGGATGATGCCCTTGGGGCGCAGGTCGAAATGCTCCTGCACGAGCGCGGCGATCTTCTCGTCGCTGATCTTGCCGGTGCCCTCGGTGTAGACGGTGACGTTCATCGGCCGCGCGACGCCGATCGCGTAGGCCACCTGCACCTGGCACTGGCGCGCGAGGCCGGCGGCGACGACGTTCTTGGCGACGTAGCGCGCGGCGTACGCAGCCGAGCGGTCGACCTTGCTCGGGTCCTTGCCGCTGAAGGCGCCGCCGCCGTGCGGGCAGGCGCCGCCGTAGGTGTCGACGATGATCTTGCGCCCGGTGAGGCCGCAGTCGCCCTGCGGGCCGCCGACGACGAAGCGGCCCGTGGGGTTGATCAGGAAGCGCGTGTTCTTCAGCCACTCGGCCGGCAGCATCGGCCGGATGATCTCCTCGATCACGGCCTCGACGAAGGCGGGCTTCATCTTGTCGCCCAGGCTCCACTCGGGTGCGTGCTGGGTCGACAGCACCACGGTGTCGATGCTGTGCGGGCGGCCGTCGACGTAGCGCATCGTCACCTGGCTCTTGGCGTCGGGGCGCAGGTAGGGCATGCGCCCGTCCTTGCGCACCAGCGCCTGGCGCTCGACCAGGCGGTGCGCGTAGTAGATCGGCGCGGGCATCAGCACCGGCGTCTCGTCGCAGGCGTAGCCGAACATCAGGCCCTGGTCGCCGGCGCCGGTGTTGAGGTGGTCGTCGCTGGCGTGGTCGACGCCTTGCTTGATGTCGGGGCTCTGCTTGTCGTAGGCGACGAGCACGGCGCAGCCCTTGTAGTCGATGCCGTACTCGGTGTTGTCGTAGCCGATGCGCTTGATGGTGTCGCGCGCGACCTGGATGTAGTCGACATGCGTGTCGGTGGTGATCTCGCCGGCCAGCACCACGAGGCCGGTGTTGCACAGCGTCTCGGCGGCCACGCGCGTGTGGTGCAGCGCCTCGGGCGGCGCCTTGCCCGCGGCCACCGCAGCCTGCGTCTGCGCGAAGATCGCGTCGAGGACGGCGTCGGAGATCTGGTCGGCCACCTTGTCGGGGTGGCCTTCGGAGACCGATTCGCTGGTGAAGAGGAAGTCGTTCGCCACGGTGTGAAGCTCCTGTGAGGTTGCACTCTGACTCGCGTCGTCGCCGGTCAGGTGGTGTTCTGGAGCCGCGGCGAACGCTTTAGCGGATTTGTTGAGTACAGGCCGCGCGGCGCTGTGCCGCCTTGGCCGTGCACCCGGCGGGGCTCGCTATGCTTGCCACCCCGCGGATCGCCCCGCAAGTTGTCCTTTAACTCGGCGATGCCGCGAATTATACGAACGATGACCCTGCTGCTCCGCTGGCTCGCACGCCGCTCGCTGCGCCTTTTGCACGCCTTGGGCGCGCTGCTGGGCTGGCTGGTGTGGGCGGCGGCGCCCGGCTACCGCAGGCGGCTGGCCGCCAACGCCGCGGCCGCCGGCGTGAGTGCGGCCGCGCGGCGCGCCGCCGTGGCCGAAGCCGGCCGCATGTCGCTCGAGATGCCGCGCCTGTGGCTGCGCCCGGCCGGCGAGCCGATCGCCGACCCGGTGCACTGGCAGGGCACCGAGCTGGTCGAGGCCGCGCTGGCGGCCGGCCGTGGCCTCGTCTTCCTCACGCCGCACATGGGCAGCTTCGAGCTGTGTGCGCAGGCCTACGCCGAGCGCTTCGGCGCGCGCCAGCCGGTGACGGTGCTGTACCGGCCCTCGCGCAATGCCTGGCTGCGCCGGCTCGAGGAGACGGCGCGCGCGCGCCCGCACCTGGCCACCGCACCGGCCACGCTGGCCGGCGTGCGCCAGCTGCTGCGCGCGCTGCGCCGCGGCCAGACGGTGGGCCTGCTGCCCGACCAGGTGCCGCCCGAGGGGATGGGCGTGTGGGCGCCGTTCTTCGGCCGCGACGCCTACACGATGACGCTGGCCGCGCGCCTGGTGCGCCACAGCGGCGCGGCGCTGTACGCGATCTGGGGCGAGCGGCTGGCGCGCGGCGCCGGCTACCGCGTGCACGTGCTGCCGATGCCGGTGCCGCTGGCCGACGCCGCGGCGCTGCCGGCCGACGAGGCCGCGGCGCAGCGGCTCGATGCCGCCGCGATCAACCGCTCGATGGAGCTGCTGATCGCGGCCTGTCCGTCGCAGTACCTCTGGGGCTACCACCGCTACAAGAGCCCGCGCCGGCCGGAGGCCGCGTGAAGGGCGCGCTGGCGCGCCTGGTGCTCGCACTGGCCTGGCTCGGGCAGTGGCTGCCGCTGCCAGTCCAGTCGCTGGCCGGCGGTCTGCTCGGGCGCGTGCTGCACCGCTTGGCCGGCACGCGCCGGCGCGTGGCGCTCGCCAACGTCGCGCTGTGCCTGCCCGAGCTCGGCGCGCGCGAGCGCGCGGCGCTGGTGCGCGAGCATTTCGTGTGGCTCGGCCGCAGCCTGCTCGAGCGCGCGTTGCTGTGGTACGCGCCGCGCGCGCGTCTGGCGCGGCTCATCCAGGTGGAGGGCGACGTGCATCTGGCCGAGCGCAGCGCGCGCCCGGTGATGTGGCTGGTGCCGCATTTCCTCACGGTCGACGTGGCCGGCACCGCCACCCAGATCTTCCAGACGCGCATGGTGTGCAACGTCTACACCGCGCAGAGCAACCCGGCGATCGATGCCGCGCTCGAGAAGGGCCGCGGGCGCTTCGGGCGCGCCCGGATGTTCGCGCGCAGCGAAGGCGCGCTGCCGCTCGTGCGGGCGATCCGCAGCGGCTGCGCCTTCTTCAACCCCTGCGACATGGACTTCGGCCTGCGCGACGCGGCCTTCGTGCCCTTCTTCGGCCAGCCGGCAGCCACGCTGGTGGCGCCGGCGCGCCTGGCGCGCAGCCTGGGGATGATCGTGCAGCCGGTGACCGGCGAGATCCTCGCCGGCGGGCGCGGCTACCGCATCCGCTTCCACGCGCCCTGGACCGACTGGCCGGGCGACGACGCCGAGGCCGACGCGGCGCGCATGAACCGCTGGATCGAAGGCGAGATTCGCCGCAACCCGGCGCAGTACCTGTGGGTGCACAAGCGCTTCAAGACCCGGCCGCCCGGGGCGGCGCCGCTTTATTGAGCCGCGGGCGCCGCGGGGTCCGGGCTGCGGCGCCCGCTGCGCCGCCGCGCCGCTGCGCCTGCGCCGCCCCGCCTGCGACGCCGTCGCGTCGCGCCGCCGATAATGCCGCCGTGCGGGTCGATTTCACCAAGATGCAGGGCGCGGGCAACGACTTCGTCGTGCTCGACGGCATGCGCGCCGCCGTGCAGCTCACGGCCGAGCAGGCGCGCCGTCTGGCCGACCGGCGCTTCGGCGTCGGCGCCGACCAGATCCTCGTCGTCGAGAAGAGCGCCATGCCGGGCATCGACTTCCGCTACCGCATCTTCAACTCGAGCGGCGACGAGGTCGAGCATTGCGGCAACGGCGCGCGCTGCTTCCTGCGCTACGTGCGTGCGCGCGGCTACACCGACAAGGCGGTGGTGAAGGTGGCCACCGTGAACAACGTACTCGAGCTGCGCGAGCAGCCCGACGGCCGCGTCACGGTCGACATGAACCGGCCCTGGTTCGAGCACGCGCACATCCCGTTCGACGCCGCCGGCCTCGAGTCGCGGCGCATCGGCGACTTCGAGCTGTGGCCGCTCGAGGACGCCGGCGGCGCCGAGTTCGCCGTGCTGTCGATGGGCAACCCGCACGCCGTGACGCGCGTCGACGAGATCGCACGCGCGCCGGTGGCCGAGCTCGGCCCGCGCATCGAGCGCCACCGGCGCTTCGCGCGCCGGGTGAACGTCGGCTTCGTCGAAGTGCTCTCGCCGCGCGAGGTGAACCTGCGCGTGTACGAGCGCGGCGCCGGCGAGACGCTGGCCTGCGGCACCGGCGCCTGCGCCGCGGTGGTGGCCGGCGTCCGGCTGGGCTGGCTCGAGCGGCGCGTCGACGTGCACACGCGCGGCGGCGAGCTGGCCGTGGAGTGGCCGGCCGTGGCGGCCGAGGACGGCGCCGAAGCGGTTGCCGAGGGCGGCGCGAGCGTGCTGCTCACGGGCCCGGCCGAATTCGTGTTCGAAGGAGCGATCGAGCTGTGACGACGACCATGGGCGGCACCCCCGGGGTGCAGGGCATCACCGAGGGCGACATCGCCAGCTACCTGGCCAACACGCCGGGCTTCTTCGAGCGCCACGCCGAGCTGCTGGCGAGCATCCGGCTCACCAGCCCGCATGGCCAGCGTGCGGTGTCGCTGCAGGAGCGGCAGATGGAGATGCTGCGCGAGCGCATCCGCGGCCTCGAGCACAAGATCGTCGAGATGATCCGCGCGGGCCAGGAGAACGTGGCGCTGGCCGATCGGCTGCACCGCTTCGTGCGCCAGATGCTGCGCACCACCGACCGCAGCCAGCTGCCCGGCGTGATCGTCGAGACGCTCAAGGACGAGTTCCTGATCCCGCAGGCGGCGGTGCGCCTGTGGGGCATCGGGCCGACGTTCGAGGCGGCGCCGTTCGCGCGGGGCGTGAGCGACGACGTCAGGAGCTTCGCCGCCAGCCTGGCGGTGCCGTACTGCGGCATCAACGCCGGCTTCGAGGCGGCGCATTGGCTCGACGACGCGGCCAGCGTCAAGTCGCTGGCGATGATCCCGCTGCGCCCGCACGAGGCCGGTGCGGCCAGCTTCGGGCTGCTCGTGCTCGGCTCGCCCGACCCGACGCGCTACATGGCCGACATGGGCACCGAGTTCCTCGCGCGCATCGGCGAGCTGGCGGCGGCGGCGCTGATGCGGCTGCGCGCGGGCTGAGCCCCTGCAGACATGAATCGCCGGCGTGATTCATGTCCTCGCCGGCTTTGGCGCCGGCGCCGTGCCGTGAAGACGGCCATCCCGGGCGCGGCGATTCGCGTCGTTGCGGGCGCCGGGTCGGGGGAGGGCGCGGCTTGACGGCGCTGGCGGCCGCGGCGCTCGCGCCCGAGCTCGAGCGCTTCGTGCAGCACCTCGTCGTCGAGCGCCGGCTGGCCGCGCGCACGGTGGCCATCTACCGCGAGGCGCTGGCGCGGCTCGAGGCCGCGGCAGCGGCGGCCGACGTGCCGCTCGAGCACGCCGCGCCGCAACACCTGCGCGGCTGGGCCGCGCAACTGCGCAGCCGCGGGCTGGCGCCGCGCAGCATTGCGCTGGCGCTCGCCGCCTGGCGCGGCCTGTACCGCTGGTGGGGGCGCCAGGGCCTCGTCGCCGCCAATCCGGTGGCGAATCTGCGCGCGCCCAAGGCGGCCAGGCCGCTGCCCAAGGCGCTGTCGGTCGAGCAGGCCGTGGCCCTGGCCGAGCATCGGCCGGCGCAGGGCGATGCGCTGCTGCTGGCGCGCGACCGTGCGATCGTCGAGCTGCTCTACGGCGCCGGGCTGCGCGTGGCCGAGATCGTGGGCCTGGACCTGCAGGCCGGCGCGGCGGCGGCCGGCTGGATCGACCGTGCGGAGGGCAGTGCGCATGTGCTGGGCAAGGGAGCGAAGCGGCGCAGCGTGCCGGTGGGCCGCGCGGCGCTCGAGGCGCTCGCGGACTGGCTCGACGTGCGGGCGCGCCTGGCCGGGGCCGACGAGGCGGCGCTCTTCGTCGGCCGGCGCGGCGCGCGGCTCACGCCGGGGCAGCTGAGGCAGCGTCTGAAGGCTCGCGCGCTCACCGCCGGCCTGCCGACGCATGTGCACCCGCACATGCTGCGCCACAGCTTCGCCAGCCATCTGCTGCAGTCCAGCGGCGACCTGCGCGCGGTCCAGGAGCTGCTCGGCCACGCCAGCATCACGACGACGCAGATCTACACCAAGCTCGACCACCAGCACCTGGCGCGCGTGTACGACGCCGCGCACCCGCGGGCGCGCCGGCGCAAGGCCGAAGGCGCATAAGGCGCACAAGAAGGCGCACAAGGCACGGCATGGCCGCTGCGAAGGCGCCTGCTGCCCCAAGGGGGAGCGGCACGCAGCGCGAAGGGGCCGCGTGAGCATCCGCCTGCGCGTCCGGCGCTTCGACGAGGCCGGGCGCATCGACCGCGCGTTCTTCGAGCGTCGGCCAGCGCGCGCGGCAGGCCGGCAGAGGCCGGCTTCGAAGCCGCGGCCCGCTGCGCCGCCCTCGTTCAGGCCGGCGTTGGCCGCCGCAGCACCAGACGCGGATCGAACTTCGCGCGCTTGACGGCGAAGTAGGCCTTCACGTTGCGTACGTTGGCGTCCTGCGTGAACAGGCGCTGCGCCAATGCGTGATAGCCGGCCATGTCGGCGCAGTGCACCACGAGCACGAAATCGGGGCCCGGCGATACGCGCCACAGCTGCTGCACCTCGTCGTCGGCGGCCATGCGCTGCTCGAAGGCGTCGAGATGCTCGGCGCCCTGGCGGTCGAGCGAGACCTCGACGATGGCGCCCAGGCCGGCGCCGATGCGATCGGGGCTGAGCAAGGCCACCTGACGCTCGATGACACCGGCGTCGACGAGACGGCGCACCCGGCGCAACGCCGTCGCTGCCGAGGTGTGCGCGGCGGCGGCCAGGTCCTGGTTGGAGCGCGCAGCGTCCTGCTGCAGCAGGTCGAGCAGACGCAGATCGGTGGCATCAAGGTCCATAGCGTGAAATATAGCGTCGTACTGTCGACAGAAATGATTGAATAAATCGTCATATGTCACATGAGGAATATTTGGACCATGAACGATATTCATTCGATCAAAACTTGCATGCATTCCTGCCTACGATCGAGCGATCGCAAGCCCCGGAGCAGCTCCCATGTGCGGCATCGTCGGCGCGGTCAGCACGCGCAACATCGTTCCCATCCTGGTCGAGGGTCTCAAGCGCCTCGAATACCGCGGCTACGACAGCTGCGGCGTCGCGGTGCATCAGGGCGGCGAGCTGCGGCGCGCGCGCAGCACGGCCCGCGTCGCCGAGCTCGAAGCCAACGTGCAGCGCGACCAGGTGGCCGCCGGCACCGGCATCGCGCACACACGCTGGGCCACGCACGGCGCACCGGCGGTGCACAACGCGCATCCGCACTTCAGCGCCGGCCCGGGCGGCAGTGAGGCGGCCAGCGGGCGCATCGCGCTCGTGCACAACGGCATCATCGAGAACCACGACGAGCTGCGCGCCGAGCTCGAGCGCTCGGGCTATGTCTTCCACAGCCAGACCGACACCGAGGTCATCGCGCACCTGATCCACAGCCGCTACGACGGCGACCTGCTCGAGGCCGTTCAGCGCGCGCTGCCGCGGCTGCGCGGCGCCTACGCGATCGCCGTGTTCTGCCGCGACGAGCCGCACCGCGTGGTGGGCGCGCGCGAAGGCTCGCCGCTGGTGGTGGGCCTGGGTGCCAAGGGCGCCGGCGAGGCCTTCCTCGCCAGCGACGCCATGGCGCTGGCCGGCGTCACCGACCAGATCGTCTATCTCGAAGAGGGCGACGTCGTCGACCTGCAGATGGGCAAGGCCTGGGTCAGCCGCGCCGACGCCGCCGGCCGCTGGCTGCCCGTCGAGCGTGCGGCGCGCACCGTCGTCGCGCACAGCGGCGCGGCCGAGCTCGGCCCCTACCGCCACTACATGCAAAAGGAGATCTTCGAGCAGCCGCGCGCGCTGGCCGATACGCTCGAAGGCATCGAGCGCATCGGCCCCGAGCTGTTCGGCGCGGGCGCCGAGGAGGTCTTCGCGCAGATCGACCGCGTGCTCGTGCTGGCCTGCGGCACCAGCTACTACGCCGGCAGCGTGGCGCGCTACTGGCTGGAAGCCATCGCCGGCATCCCGGCCACGGTGGAGATCGCCAGCGAGTACCGCTACCGCGCCACCGTGCCCGATGCGCGCACGCTGGTGGTGACGATCAGCCAGAGCGGCGAGACGGCCGATACGCTGGCCGCGCTCAAGCACGCGCGGGCGCTGGGCATGCCGCACACGCTGACGATCTGCAACGTCGCCACCAGCGCCATGGTGCGCGAGTGCAAGCTCGCGTACATCACGCGCGCCGGCGTCGAGATCGGCGTGGCCAGCACCAAGGCCTTCACGACGCAGCTCGCCGCGCTGTACCTGCTCACGCTGGTGCTGGCGCAGCAGCGCGGCCGGCTCGACGCCGCGGCCGCGGCCGAGCAGCTGAAGGCGCTGCGCCACCTGCCCGCGGCGCTGCAGGCCGTGCTCGCGCTCGAGCCTCAGGTGATCGGCTGGAGCGAGGACTTCGCGCGGCGCCACAACGCGCTCTTCCTCGGCCGCGGGTTGCACTACCCGATCGCGCTCGAAGGCGCGCTCAAGCTCAAGGAGATCAGCTACATCCACGCCGAGGCCTACCCGGCCGGCGAGCTCAAGCACGGGCCGCTGGCGCTGGTGACCGAGGCGATGCCGGTGGTGACGGTGGCGCCCAACGACGCGCTGCTCGAAAAGCTCAAGAGCAACATGCAGGAGGTGCGTGCACGCGCCGGCCAGCTCTACGTCTTCGCCGATGCCGACACCCGCATCGAAAGCGCTCCGGGCGTGCACGTCATCCGCATGCCGGAGCACTACGGCGCCCTGAGCCCGATCCTGCACGTCGTGCCGCTGCAGCTGCTGGCGTACCACACCGCCTGCGCGCGCGGCACCGACGTCGACAAGCCGAGGAACCTGGCGAAGTCGGTGACGGTGGAGTAGCGGTGCGACGGAGGTGCCGGCCGGAGCGCGCAGGCGCGTGAGCAGTCCGCTCGCGGGCTCGCCGTTCGGGTCCCGCGGCGCCAGCCCGCGGCGTTGGCTCGGTCTCCGATGCGCCGCCCGGCAAGACGGGCCGTAACGCCCGTGCTGGTGCGCAAGATCATGCCTGACAAGACGCTCGACGAGCTGCGCGGCGCGGGCCGCAGGCATGCGGCACGCAACGGGCGCCCCGACCTGCGCGGTGAACCGTGGCCGGCTCGGGTGCTTCGGCTTGCCGGGGGGCATTCGCGGCGCCAAGTCCGGAGTCGCAGATCAGGGGACGTCCCTGCCCCGCGATTCGCCGAACTGGCAGCGCCGGCGCAGCGTGAAGGCCCTGCGCCGCAGGCGCTGCCATCGGGCGCGCCAGGACGTCCCGCCTTCGGCCACCCGCAAGCGCACCGGGCCGAGCGCCTCGATCACCGTGCGGCCGCAGCTCAGGGTCGCCTCGGCGCCGGCCTGCACCACGCGGTCGCCGGCGTCGCCCTCGTCGGTCAGCCAGGCCGCGCCGCGCAGCACCTGCACGCGCGCCGCGCGATCGCCGTCGAGCACCAGCATCTGCTCGTTCGCCAGATCGACCGTCCGCTCCTGCGGCATCGCCGTCTTCATGATCTGCTCCATTCGCCGGGCGCATCCATGGTCCCGGCTGCGGACGATTTGAGCGCGCTGCGCCTGCGCCGACAAACGAAAGAATCGCGGTTGATGGATGCGCGGGGCGCATGTATGGTGCGGCGATGCCTACCCCTCCGACTGCGGCCGGCCGCAGGCGACGGCCCATCGCTCTGGCGCCGCTGCGCGGCTTCGAGGCCGCCGCACGCCACTTGTCGTTCACGCTCGCCGCCCAGGAGCTGAACCTGACGCAGTCGGCGGTCAGCCGGCAGATCGCCGCGCTCGAGCGCCAGCTCGGCAAGGCGCTGTTCGTGCGCCGCATCCGCGCGCTCGAGCTCACGGCGGCCGGCACGCGGCTGCAGCAGGCGGTGCGCCAGACGCTCGCTGCGGTCGACCAGTGCGTCGACGAGATCCGCGGCGCCGGGGCAGGGCGGCGCGTGACGCTGTCCACCTACCCGTCGTTCGCGTCGCTGTGGCTGGCGCCGCGCCTGGCGCAGTTCCAGCGCGAGCACCCGGGCATCGAGATCCGGCTCGACGCTTCCGACCGCCTGGTCGATCTGCAGGCCGAGGACGTCGACCTCGCGATCCGTGGCCAGCCTGCCGGTCCGCTGCCGCCCGGTGCGACGCTGCTGGTCGAAGACATCGTCGCGCCGGTGCTCAGCCCGCGGCTGCTGCCGGCCAAGCCGCTGCGCAGCCCGGCCGAGCTGGCGCGCTGGCCGCTGCTGGTCCTCGACCCGGGCGTGCGCGGCGGCGAGGGCCTGAACTGGGAGCGCTGGTTCGAGTTTGCCGGCGCCGGCCGCGTCGAGCCCACGGCCGGACGGCTCGTCTTCTCCTTCGTCGACCAGACGGTGCAGGCGGCAATCCGCGGCCAGGGCGTCGCGCTGGTGCGCTCGCCCTTCCTGCAGGACGGCATCGCCAGCGGCGACCTCGTGATGCCGTTCCCGGCCCTGCGCATGCACAGCGGCTACTGCCACTTGTTGCTGCGCCACCCGCAGGCCGCGCCTCGTGTGCAGGTGGCGG
>WBZR01005093.1_pt1 | contig 10295 bp, 5 predicted proteins | sample 5204231 | NCBI WGS metagenome assembly WBZR01 (sample SAMN12412403, study PRJNA552823) | activated sludge metagenome | isolation source: activated sludge from anammox sidestream of wastewater treatment plant... | place: USA: Virginia | collected 2017-08
GCCCTCGACTCCGTCGCCAGGGGAGCCAACCCAACGCACGACCTCACCGAGATCGCCTCGCAGATCAACAGCCGCACGCAGGACCTGCGCGATGGCTACACGCTTGGCCGCGAACTCTACGAGCGAAGCTGGCGCGCGGAGAACAGGCCGTACTGGTTGTACAACGTTACCAACCGCTACGATATCGGGGCGCAAACCTGGATTCGCCGCATAGACCAGTTCAACCAGGCGCGCGCACAATACTCTCGCACCCGCAAGCTCCCGAGTCTCGACGAAATGGGCCTACCCCGACCGCCGGCCGTCACGCCGTGAAGGCGTACGGAGAGCCAACGTGACACCATGGGTCAAGCGGCTGCTCGCCGCCAACGTGATCGTGTTCTTCATGCAGTACACGATGCCCGCATTCGCCAGTCCGTTCGTCTTCGTCCCCCGGCTCGTGCTCATGCGGCCATGGACGATCATCACTTACATGTTCCTGCACGCGGGCTTCACGCACATCCTGTTCAACATGATTGCGTTGTTCTTCTTTGGGCCAAGGGTCGAAGCGCGCCTTGGCCCGGGAAGATTCGTCCAGCTCTACTTTCTGAGCGGCATCTCCGGAGCGCTCCTCTCGCTCGCCTTCGCACCCAACTCCGCGATCATCGGCGCCTCCGCCGCCGTCTTCGGGGTGATGCTCGCCTTCGCCATGTTCTGGCCGCGCGAACGAATCCTCATCTGGGGCATCGTTCCCATCGAGGCGAGATGGCTCGTCGTGATCACCACCGCGCTTGCGCTGTGGAGCGGGCTACAGGGCTCGCAGGGCGGCGTCGCCGACTTCGCGCACATGGGCGGCTACGTGGGCGCATGGATATTCCTCAAGCTGATTGATCCGTCTCGCGTCGCGGCGCGTTTCCGTGCCAGCACAGTGCCGCGCGCCGACAGCAGCCGCCTCGCGAAGTGGAAGCAGGTTGACCTCACGCGTGTACATGAGGTCAATCGCAGCGAACTCAATCGCGTCCTCGACAAGATCAGCGCATCCGGTATCGAGAGCCTCACGGTGCAGGAGCGGGCCTTCCTTTCGAACTTCATCCCGCCGGATTCACGGCCGCCGGTTGCCTGACCGGGCTCCATCCACGCCTGGCGGAGCACAGCGCTAGTCAGCCAGACCAGCGCACTCTATCGGAGCCGAATCGCCACTGGGGGCCCTTCGATGCCGTTCATTCCCACTGGCTTGACTGACAGCACCTCTGGCCAGGTGCCACCGCTGCTATCGAACATCTCCAGCGGAACGTCGACGCGCGACCCATCAATCACATAGGTTCGCCAGCCACTGCCGGTGCGCGCCTGTATGATCCACCAGCGGATCTCATCGCTGCCCTTGCCCGCGATGGTAACAGCAGGACCGTCCCGGGCTTCGGCAATCGCGATCGCCGGTGTGCCCGGAGCCGCGGCTCCCTTCCACGGAACCGGTGGCGGAAGCGCCGGCGCGGCGTACGGCCCTTGCGCCAGCGCCGTCGCCACGCCGTCGCTGTTGTTCCTGAGCGTCGTCATCTGGAAGTGCACAGCGCCGCTTACCCCTGCAGTCGAGCGCGCCGTATCTACCTGACGCACTATCTCATGCGCCCTCCATCCCGGATTGCCGGACACGATCTTGTAATCCGCCAGCCCCGGCCACACGTGGCGCGACGAGTCGTTCTGCGCCTGCCACCACCTCAGCAGGTCTGGGAACCGCTGCCCTTCCTGCTCCACTCCCCAGTACAACTGCGGCACGATGTAATCCACCCAGCCCCGCGCAAGCCACAAGCGGGCGTCTGCATAGAGCTTCGCGTATGCATCGAAGCCCGTTACACCGGCTGGCTCACCCGGACGCCAGATGCCAAACGGGCTGATTCCAAACTTTACCCACGGCTTCGCCTTCGCTATTTCCGTCCGCAGGGTGTCAACCAGCCGGTTCACGTTGTCTCGACGCCAGTCGTCGCGATTCAGCTTGCCGCCCGCGCGACTGTACTTCTGGTAGCTCGTGGCGTCGGGAAACGGCACATCGCGTCCGCGCTGCTTCACCGGATACGGGTAGAAATAGTCGTCCAGGTGAACCCCATCCACGTCGTAACGGCGAACGACGTCCAGGATGACCCGGACGGTATGACGCTGCACGAGTGGCTCCCCGGGGTCGAACCACGTGTACGGCCCGTATCGCTTCGCGTAGCCCGGATACTGGCGTGAGAAATGCGAAGGGCTCAGTGGCCCCTTCGCACTCGGATCCTTCGCCCGGTAAGGGTTGAACCACGCGTGAAGCTCGAGGCCGCGGGCGTGGGCTTCCCTGATCGCGAACGCGAGCGGGTCCCACGGCTTGTCGGGCGCGCGGCCCTGTAGCCCGGTGAGGTATTCCGACCACGGCTCGATCCGCGATACGTAAAGCGCATCCCCAGCGGGCCGCACCTGGAAGAACACGGCATTCAGGCCAGTAGCCACGGCGGCGTCAAGCAGTTGCACCAGCTCGGCCCGTGCGCTGTCGGCGGGAAGCCCAGGCCGCGAAGGCCAGTCCATGTTACCAACGGTGGCCACCCAGACACCGCGAAACTCGCGCGGAACCGGCGGCGGCACGCAGTTGCTGTCCGTCATGAAACAGGCGTCCACCCTGGGCATTGTCCGCACAGTCCTACGCACCGGCGTCTGTGCTTCGAGCCACGTCGCGCCAACCGTTCCCATCGCAGCCGAGAGCGCAAGCCCGATAATCGTCGTCGCCTTCAATGAACGACGCCCGGCTGCGTTCCAGCGTTGCATCAGCGGATCTGGCGTACGTCCATCGCGATGTCCCTGGCCGCGGTATTCTGCGACAGCAGTTCGCGAATACGCCCTGCGCGGTCAATGACGTACGTGCGTGCCGGGTGCATCACCGTGTACGATCCGGCTCCTTTCGGGTCTTCTTCCCGCATCACCCTGAAACCCCAGGTCTTCTGCAATGCCTCGAGCTGCCCGACGGTCGGTGAAAGCCCCACGAATGTCGGGTCGAACTGCCTCGCATACCCCTGTGCAACCTGGGGCGTGTCGCGCTCGGGATCCACGCTCACGAAGAGCCACCGGACGCCTTTCTCCGCGCCGCCAAGCTCACGCCTGGCCGAAGCCCACGCAGCCAGCGTCGTTGGGCATACGTCCGGACAGTGCGTATACCCAAAGAATAGCACCACTGTGCGCTTCCCGCGCTCCGACGCGAGGTCGTACAGCGTCCCGTCCGCATCGAGTACCTGCAGTGCCGGTGCATCCCGGGGAGGATCGAATACGTACCCGTGCAGCGGCGCATCAGAGCCGCCACAGCCAACCACCGCCATGCACGCCGCCGCAAGCAGTATCCGCCAGGTGCTCATGCGCCCAATCTACACTCCCGCGCCTCACAGTAGGTTCATGCTGAGCAATCAGTTCGCACGGATTGGGACGCACCAAGAACTTTGGTTCGCCACACCCCGAGAGACCTCAAAGCGACCATCCAAATGCACGTTGACTGCCTGCCACGCCTCCACGTCCGCCTCCTGCCGGTTGTCGCCGTTGCCCTCGCGGCCTGCGCCGGCGCCTCTACGGCCAAGAGCCGACGCCTGCCGTCGGGTGCGCCGATCGTCGGGCCGCCCAGCGGCACCATACTCGTCGTTGGCGGAGGCCAGCAAGGGCCGGAGCTGTACAACGCCTTCATTGATGCTGCAGGCGGACCAGGCGCACTGATTGTTGATATACCAACGGCTGGCGGCGACACGGCATATTCGCAGGACTGGCGGGGAACCGATGGCCTGCGCAACGCAGGTGCAAAGAACATCGTTGTCCTCCACTCCAACCCGAACCGCAAGGACCTCGCCAACTCCGACAGTTTCGCGAACCTCCTGAGCCGGGCTGGTGGCATCTGGTTCGAAGGCGGCCGCCAGTATCGGCTGGTTGATTCGTACGAAGGCACGAGGACCGAAACCGAAATCAGGAACGTGCTCCGCCGTGGCGGCGCCGTGGGCGGATCCTCCGCTGGCGCTTCGATACTCGGCGAGTTCATGGTGCGCGGCGCGCCGTCAAACAACAACGCGACCATGGAGTACCCGGGCTACACACACGGGTTTGGTTACCTCCGGAACACAGGTGTTGATCAGCACGTCGTGGCGCGGATGCGCCTGCCCGACATCGCCGACTCGCTCGTACCACGTCACCCGGGAATGCTCTTTATCTCTGCGGATGAAGGCACGGCTTGGCTGGTGCGTGGCGACCGCGCGCAGATCATCGGACGAAACAAGGCGTTCGTGTACGCCGGTAATGACCCAACCGACCCTGGCAAACCATTCCTCACGCTCTTCCCCGGCGACGAGTACGACCTTGGAGCGCGTCGCGTGATCGCACGCGCAATGGACGCGTCGCCGCTCCGGACGCCATTCGTGGATTCGATCTTCGCCGCCCTCGCCAGCAGCGGTGGCAAGGCCACGGTACACGTGGCTCAAGAGGGTCGCGTGCTCCTCGCAACGGGCTACGGAATCCCGCCACAGACACGCTACATGCCAGTCACTGCGATGCCGCAATTCCCGCTCGGCGGCATCTCGAAGACATTCCTCGCCGCGGCAGCGCTCAACCTTGCGCGCGACGGCAAGATGAACCTCGACGCCCCCCTCAGCGCGGGCACGACTATCCGCAGCTACCTCACCAACCCGGGATCCGCACCGGAGGAAGCCAAGGCGCTGGCCGAGTTGATCGCGCAACAGTCGGGATCCACCTACGCCGACATGGTCCAGCGCCGCCTCATGACAATGGTGGGACGCCAGCGCACGACGGCCTCAGCCGATGGTGAGGTTGCCTCCAACGTTGATGAGCTCTACCGCTGGGAACTTGGCCTTCGGGCATATGACGCGCTGACAACGGCGGGGCGCGACTCCATGTTCGCGCCTGGGGGAGGGAGCGGCCGCGGCAACGGACTCGGCTGGCTTCTCGACTCGTACCGCGGCCTTCCGCGCCAGTCAGCGTACGTCACAACCGATGGCCGCGAAGGCGCATTCGTCCGCATCCCAGGTCATGAAGTATCCGTCATTATCCTCACCGATCAGCCAAGGTTCGACGCGCGCAACGCCGCCGAACGAATCCTCGACCGACTGCTGTTCGAACACCGCGATCGCTCGCTCTTCAGACGGTCGTCGCCCGCACCCGCTGCCACATGCCGCAGCCTGAGTGCGGTCAACGCGCAGGTCGCATGGGCCGGCTGCACCGGAGGTAAGGTCTTCCGCACCACGGACGGCGGCGCCACATGGTCGGTAGACTCCGTCGCAGGCGCCAGCAATCTCGACTTCCGGGGAATCAAGGCGTTCGACGAAAGAAGCGCCGTGGTGGTGAGCGCCGGCCCGGCCGAGCGCGGCCAGGCCAGGATCTTCCGCACCGACGACGGCGCAAGGCACTGGACTCAGACCTGGAACGATTCCACGCCCGGCGTCTTCCTGGACGGCGTCGCGTTCTGGGACGCAAGCAACGGTTTCACCTTCTCGGATCCCGTGGGCGGCCGCTTCCTGATCCTTACCACGCGCGACGGCGGCCGCTCGTGGCAGCGCGTCCCCGCAGGGCAGATCCCGACCACGTTGCCAAACGAAGCGGCATTCGCGGCCAGTAACACGCAACTAGCCGTTCAGGGATCGTCCAACGGATGGATCGCCACCGGCGGTGGTGCCGAGGCGCGGGTCTTCCGTACAACCGACCGCGGCAAGACATGGACCGTCGCAACGACGAAGATGCCTGGCGGCGCAAGCTCAGGCCTGTTCGGCATCGCGTTCTCAGACTCGCGAAATGGCCTGGCGGTCGGAGGCGACTACCGCAACGAGCGCGGCATAACGTCTTTCGCCGTGCGCACGCGAGACGGCGGCGCAACATGGGAGCCGGCCGGCGTCAACCGCCCAGATGGAACCACGTCGGGGCTCGTGTACGTGCCTGGCACCAACCCTCCGCTGTTCGTTGCCACGGGCCAGACCGGTGTTGCCTACACGAAGGACTACGGCGCCACATGGGTTCACGCCGATACGCTCACGTCGTATGGAGTGGGGTTTGTATCGCCCAAGGCTGGGTTCGTCGCCGGGTCGCGCGGCCGCGTCGGCGCCCTTGCCAGCCCGCTCCGGTGAGTTACGACCTTCGCTCGCTCAGGCTCCCTCGGCTCGGCACACGGAGCTTGCGTGTGCTCGTCGCGCTGGCCGAATCACCGGTCCTCGGGCCGCTGCTCGTCGAGAAGCTTCGGCATGACGGTGGCGTGAACCGGTTGCGCCACCTGCCCGCCGGCGATCCGCCGACGCCGCTGCCCCTGCACCCGCCCGACGATCCTTGCATCCCACCGCTCGATCAGCGTACCGCGGGCGACGTTGCCAGCCAAGCCGGGCAACGGGGATTCCGCTTCGCCAGCGTCCGCGATTTCACGAATGCGTACAGGCGCCGCGATTGCACGCCAATGGATGTCGCGGAACGCTTCCTCGCGCAGTGGCGCACAAGTGACCACGATCCGCGCCCGCTTCGCGCGTTCATCAGCGTGAACGAAACCGACCTGCGCAGCCAGGCGCAGGCAAGCGCGGAGCGATGGCGGCGCGGAGAACCACTCGGCGCGTGGGATGGCGTCCCAGTCGCGGTGAAGGACGAAATGGACGTTGCCGGCTACGAGACCACGCAAGGCACTCGGCTCCCGGGCCGGACTCGGGCAACGAGCGATGCAACCGTCGTTGCGCGACTCCGTCGCGCGGGCGCCTTGATCGTTGGCAAAGCCAACATGCACGAGCTTGGCATCAACGTCACCGGGCTCAATCCGCACCATGGCACCGTGCGGAATCCGTATGATGACCGTCATCACTCCGGCGGCTCGTCGAGCGGCCCCGCCGCCGCAGTCGCCTCTGGCCTCGTGCCAGTCGCGCTCGGCGCCGACGGCGGCGGTTCGATCCGCATCCCGTCGTCGTTCTGCGGGGTTGTGGGACTCAAACCCACCTTTGGCCGCGTCAGCGAGCACGGCGCTCCTCCACTCGTCTGGAGCATGGCTAACATCGGACCGATCGCCGCAACCGTCGCGGACTGCGCCGCCGCCTATGCAGCCATCGCCGGTGACGATTCCCTCGACCCCATTACGCAGGGACACCCGGAGGTCTCGCTCGACCCTGCCCCGCCGGCATCGCTCAGGAATGTTCGCCTCGGCGTGTACCAATCTTGGTTTCGCCACGCATCGCCCGACATCGCCTTGCGCTGCAGCGACCTGCTGAGCGCGCTCGTGGCCCGTGGGGCCGAAGTCGTCGAGGTTGAAATTCCCGACCTGGACCTGCAACGCGTGGCACACGTTGCGATCATCACGAGCGAGATGGCGTCCGCGATCGGTCCTTGCTATCCCGATCGCCGCACCCTTCTCGCGCTCGACACGCGGCTCGCCATCCGGCTCGCGCAATCGTTTTCGGGCGCCGAGTTGCTCACCGCCGCCCGCGTAAGAACGATGGCAATGGCAGCGTGGCGCGATGTCTTCCGTCGCGTCCATGCCGTCGTCACGCCAACGACCGCCCAGGTTGCACCCGCCATTCGCGACGAAATGATGCCTGATGGCGGCAGTGACCTGGCCATGACGACCGAAGCCATGCGGTTCGCGTTCTCATCCAACCTCACCGGCCATCCTGCGGTCAGTTTCCCGGCGGGTTACGACGGGCGCGGTCTTCCGGTCGGTATGCAGGCAATCGGGCGCCCCTGGAGTGAACGCCTTCTCTTCCGGATCGCAGCATGTGCGGAAGAGCATGTAGAGCGCCGCGCACCGCAGCGCTCCTACCCGCTCATCGGCGTTTGACGCACGAAAAAAGAACCGGGCCACTCTGTTGAGTGCCCGGTTCTTTTGTCATTCGTCGCCTCGGCGCGCCCGGACGCGTACCGACTCGACGCCATTACGCTACAACCACACCAGCGAATCACGCAATAGGTACGGCAGTTTCGCACTAAGAGGCACCGGTCGGAATCGAACCGACGAATGGGAGATTTGCAGTCTCCTGCCTTACCACTTGGCGACGGTGCCGTCAGGACACGGAAGCTAGCCCGCATGATGGAGGCACTCAAGGCGCGCCACGAAATCACAGCCCTGGTGCCGACGACGACGCGCGATGGTTCGCGCGCTCCAAGCGCTCAACTGAACAACGTAGGATGACAGCGCGCCGCTGTGTGCAACCAGCAATCTCTACCGACGCGCACTGCCGCCGATCAGGCAACCTCGTATTGACGGTGCCGTGCCGCCCGGCCACTACGCTCTCGTGATGCAGCGATCACTCGCTCGATACCATGGACGCAGCACACGCGGAGCCGGCGGCACCCAGGATCCATACCGACGTGCCGTGCCTCGCGATGATATTGGTTGGCCACGACAATGAGTGTCGTGCAACTTGTGTGTTATTCGCAGACTATGACCAGCGTCTGACCGCAATTCCGTTGCATTCTTACAGAATGTTAGCTAGATTTTGCCAATTCAGCACATATTAGCGGACGCCTTGTCGCCACACCCAACCATGGAGCAGCGCCAGTATCAATGTCCGACGCCTCGTCACCCCGTTCCGCCACCACTCGCGCAATCGCCTCACGCTTCCTGGCCACGCCGCGGTCCGCATCGGCAGAACTTCCGTCGCCCACATCTGCGTACTTCGGAATCAACACTTTCGGCGCGCGGCAGATGCGCGCTAAGCTCCCGGCCAAGGTTTACGCGAAACTCCTCTCGTCCATCCGCCTCGGCAGGATGCTCGACGTAGAAATCGCTCCGACCGTCGCGCAGGTCATGAAGGAGTGGGCCGTGTCGCGCGGGGTCACGCACTTCTGCCACTGGTTCCAGCCGCAGACCGGCCTCACCGCAGAGAAGCACGACGCGTTTCTCGCATTCGACGAGAACGGCCTCCCGATTGAGAAGTTCTCGGGCGATCAGCTCATCCAGAGCGAGCCGGACGCATCGTCGTTCCCGTCGGGCGGGCTCCGGGCAACGTGGGAAGCACGGGGATACACCGCATGGAACCCGGCTTCTCCTGTGTTCATCATGGAATCGGGCGGAACCAAGACGCTCTGCGTTCCCTCCGCATTCATTGGCTACCACGGCGAGGCGCTCGATGAGCTCACGCCGCTGCTGCGCTCCTGCGAAATCCTTTCCTCGAGAGCGGTCGAACTCCTCGATCTGATCGGAGACAACGGGGTGCTCCGTGTCTTCACGACCCTCGGCCCCGAACAGGAGTACTTCCTCATAGACCGCGGACACTTTGCGCTCCGCCCCGACCTCGTGATGAGCGGCCGCACACTCGTCGGGGCACCGCCGCCGCGCGGACAGCAGCTAGAAGACCACTACTTCGGGGGTATCCCGGAACGGATTCAGGCATGCATCGCCGAAGTAGAGCACGAACTCTACAAACTCGGCGTGCCCATCGTCACGCGCCACAACGAAGTCGCCCCGCTTCAGTTCGAGATGGCGCCGATGTACGAGGAGATTGACCTCGCGGTGGATCATAACCACCTCGTCATGTCAATCCTCAGAAAAGTCGCGCTTCGGCATGGACTCCACGCCCTGCTGCACGAGAAGCCATTCGCGGGCGTCAACGGCTCCGGCAAGCACTGCAACTGGTCTATGGCGGTCATCGCCGACACCGACCTCGATGGAGTGAACCTGCTCAAGCCTGGAGATACCCCCCACCAGAACCTGCGCTTCCTGCTCTTCCTCGCTGCAGTGCTCAAAGCAGTGCACAAGCATGCCGGGCTCATACGCGCTGGCATCGCATCGGCCGGCAACGAACACCGGCTTGGCGCTGCGGAGGCGCCACCGGCGATCGTATCGGTATTCCTGGGCGAGATGCTCACCAAGCTGATCGAAGACATCGCCGCCGGTCGCGCGGGTAAGGCCTCGGCCGACGCCATGCTCCGGCTCGGCGTCGCCAAGCTCCCGCAGATCGCCAAGGACAATACCGACCGCAATCGCACGTCCCCTCTCGCCTTCACCGGCGCGAAGTTCGAGTTCCGCGCCGTTGGATCGTCCCAGTCAATCGCCTTCCCAGTCATGTTGCTCAACACCGCCGTTGCCGAGGCGCTGGGTGAGCTGACCGAGGCGCTGAAGGCCGAACTCGCCCGCGCAAAGAGCCGCGAGGATGCAGTGCTCAAGGTCGTGGCCGCTGCGTTCCGGGCAACCAAGGCGATGAGCGTCCCGATCGGTTACGCCAACTTTTGGCCCGAGCGCTGGCTGAACGTCTGGTTACGCCCCGCTGGGCCCGTCAGCATCTACCCGAACTGCTCGTTGAGCCCTCGACCACCGAAGCTACGGTTCAGGAAGGGGCGGATCATCCCGGTGCCCC
>WBZR01005094.1_pt1 | contig 10294 bp, 9 predicted proteins | sample 5204231 | NCBI WGS metagenome assembly WBZR01 (sample SAMN12412403, study PRJNA552823) | activated sludge metagenome | isolation source: activated sludge from anammox sidestream of wastewater treatment plant... | place: USA: Virginia | collected 2017-08
CGACGCCATTTGGCGCTGGTTCAAATTACTCCCGCATCAATTCGCCGCCGATGATCAGCTTGCGGATTTCGGTCGTGCCGGCGCCGATCTCCAGAAGCTTGGTCGCGCGGTAAAGCCGGTTGATCTCCGACTCGCGCATGTACCCCGCTCCGCCGAAAATCTGCACTGCGTCCGAAATCACGCGCGTGCAGGCCTCTGCCGAATACAGGATGGCCGCGGCCGTGAGCTTATGGATCTCGCCACGCCCGCCGCCGCCGATTTCGAGGTCGTTCGCCTCCGCAAGCGTGCGGTAGCAGAAGGTGCGCACGGTCTCGATCGCCGTGTACATGTCCGCGAGCTTCGCCTGCACGAGCTGGAATTCGCCGATCTTGCGGCCGAACTGCTCGCGCGTCTTGGCGTAGTCGAGCGCGAGGTCGAACGCGCGCTCCGCCATTCCGAGATTGATCATGGAGACGATGGCGCGCTCCAGATCGAGCCCGCTCATCACCACGGACACGCCCTTGTGCAGTTCGCCGACGAGATTGGTATCCGGCACGCGGCAATTGTCGAACACGAGTTCGGCGGTGGGGCTGCCGCGGAAGCCCATCTTGTCGAGTTTCTGCGCGACTTGAAAACCGGGATAGCTCTTCTCGACGACGAAGGCTGAAATGCCTTGCGGTCCCTTCGCCTTGTCGGTCTTGGCATAGACGAGCAGGATGTCGGCAACCGGTCCGTTGGTGATGAAGAGCTTGCGGCCGTTGAGAACGTAATGGTCGCCGTCGCGCCGCGCCGTCGTGCTCATCGAGCCGAGCGCGTCGGAGCCCGCGCCGGGCTCGGTCAAGCCGAGCGCGCCGACCGCCGATCCGTCGCACAGCCGCGGCAGGTAGCGCTTGCGGATTTCGGGGTTCGCATTGCGCGCGATATTGTTGAGGCAAAGGTTTTCGTGCGCCACATAGCTGAGCGCAATCGCCGGGTTCCAGCGTGAGACGCCCTGCAGGATGAGCCCGGAGGTGAAGAAATCGCTTCCTGCCCCGCCAAAATCCGGCTCGACCGTGACGCCGAGGAACCCCATGCGCGCGAGCGCCGGCATCGCCTCCGGCGGCCACCATTCCTCGTCGTCCATTTTCTGCTGCAACGGCCAGAATTCGCGTTGCGCGAAGCGCGAAGCTTGCTCGAGGACTTCCTCCTGATCGGGCGTCAACCGGAATCCATTGGCAGCGAGCGCATTGCTGCGCGGCTGCATCGCGTTGGCCATCTTCATTCTCCCGTTCCGGTTCGGTTGCGCCTCATGCGGCCGTCTCGCATTGACAGGCTTAAATGAAGCGTATTCAATATAACCAATCAAGAGCAACAGCATAGTCCGGGAGGAGTTTTGACGATGGGCGACCGCGCTTTGCATCGCGCGATTGTTGTCGCTTCGGGCATGTGATGCCGGTCATCAGCCGTCAACGCATGCGCGATCGCCACGAGGCGATTCTCGCCGCCGCGCGGCAGGTCTTCGCTCAGAAGGGATTCGCCGCCGCCTCGATCACGGACATCGCGCGCGCGGCGGAAGTCTCCGACGGGCTGATCTATAAATATTTCCAGAACAAGCGCGACCTTCTCTATCACGTGCTGCGCGAGTTCTACGAGCGCGTGATGGCGAATCTCGAATCGGTCGTGGCCCGTGGCGCCTCTTTCCGCGAGCGCCTGCACAATCTCATCAGCCAGCATCTGACCGTGTTCGTCGCCGATGTCGATCTGTGCCGGCTGTTCTTTTCCGAAGTGCGGGTCGCGAGCGATTATTCCGGTTCGGCGATCCAGCAGCTCAATCGGCGCTACGCATCGGTGCTCGTCAAACTGGTCGAGGAGGGGGTCGCCAAAGGCGAAGTCAGGGAGGATGTGGACGCCCGTCTCGTACGCGATGTGCTGTTCGGCGCCATCGAACATGTCGCCTGGAGCCACGTGACCAGGCGCCGCCAACTCGATATCCCGAAGCTTGCCGACGAATTGACCGCGATCGTGATGGCCGGCGTCGGCGCGCGGGGCCAGCAAGCATGACGCCGGCGCCGAACTGGCCGTTTCAGTCCGTGCTGATCGCCAATCGCGGCGAGATCGCGCTGCGCATTTGCCGCACCGTGCGCGCAAGCGGCCTTCGCGCCGTCGCCGTCTACCATGCCGCCGACGCCGACGGCGAGGCGGTCCGCGCGGCCGATCAGGCGATCGAGATCGCCGGCCGCACGCCGGTCGCCGCCTATCTCGACGGCGCGCAGATCATCGCGGCGGCGCAAGCGTCCGGCGCCGGTGCGGTCCATCCGGGCTATGGATTTCTCTCGGAAAACGCCGCCTTCGCGCGCAAGGCCGGCGAATCCGGCTTGGTCTTCATCGGGCCGACGCCGGAGGCGATCGAGCTGATGGGCGACAAGGTGCGCGCCCGAGCCTTTGTCGCGCGGCATGGTTTCCCTGTCGCCCCGTCCGCCATCGAGGACGAGGACCCGCCGAGCTTCGCCGAACGCGCGCGCGCGGTCGGCTTTCCGCTATTGATCAAGCCCGCCGCCGGCGGAGGCGGTAAGGGCATGCGCATCGTGCGCGGCCCCGCATCGCTCGCCGAGGAGATCGCGCGCGCGCGCAGCGAGGCCGAGCGCTATTTCGGCGACGGCCGGCTCTACGCCGAGCGCTATATCGAGAACCCGCGGCATATCGAAGTGCAGGTGCTGGGCGACGCATACGGTTCGGCCGTGCACTTTTTCGAACGCGAGTGCTCGGTGCAGCGCCGCTTCCAGAAGATCGTCGAGGAGGCGCCGTCGCCCGCGCTCGACGAGGCGCAGCGCCGGGCGATTTGCGACACTGCGGCCGGCATTGCGCGCGCGGCGGGATACAGGAACGCCGGGACGGTCGAGTTCATCTACGGGGACGGCGCGTTCTATTTCCTGGAGATGAATACCCGGTTGCAGGTCGAGCATCCGGTCACCGAAATGGTGACGGGCTTTGATCTCGTGCGCGAGCAGTTGCGCCTCGCGGCCGGCGAACCTTTGGGCTACGGCCAAGGCGACATCGCCCTGCATGGCCACGCCATCGAATCGCGGCTCTACGCCGAAAGCCCGGCGCATGGATTCACGCCCACGAGCGGCCGCGTCTTGGCGTTGCGCCTTCCGCAAGGCGAGGGCGTGCGCGTGGATCCCGGGATCGGCGAAGGCCAGCGCGTCACGACCGCCTTCGATCCGATGTTGGCGAAAGTGATTACGCACGGCGCGACGCGCGAGGAGGCGCGCAGACGCGCGCATGCGGCGCTCGGCGAATTCGCGCTTCTCGGCTGCGAGACCAACGCCGCCTTTCTGCGTCGCCTCCTTGAACACCCGGCATTCATCGCCGGCGAGATCCACACCGGATTCCTCGATGCGCATCCGCAGATCGCGGCCGAGCCCCCGCTCGACGAGGCCGCGCTCCGCCGCATTCTCGCGGCCGCCGCGCTCGCGACAAGGCCGGTGCGCGACGCCGCCGATAGCGTCCCTGATCTCTATGCCGACATGGGAGCCTGGCGGAACTGATGCGGCACGCCTTTCTCATCGGCGGCGAACTGAGTGAGGCCTGGCTCTCTCGCGCGCGCGACCGCTATCGCCTGCATATCGGCGAGGCCGAGCATGCGGTCGCGTTGCATCCGCAGGCGGACGGCCTGCATCGTTTGTCGTTCGACGGCGAAACGCACGACGTGCTGATCGCCGTCGACGGCGACCATGTTCACATCCACTTCGCCGGGACAAGTCATCTCGTCCGCTACGTGGACCCGGTCTCGCGTTATGCGAGCCATCACGGGCCCTCCGCCGACGATGTGGCGCTGGCGCCGATGCCGGGGACCGTCATCTCGCTCGCCGCCACGGCCGGCCAGGCGGTCAAGCGCGGAGACGTTCTCATCGTCATCGAGAGCATGAAGCTCGAGACCGCGATCAAGGCCTGGCGCGACGGCGTAGTCCAGGCGGTCCACTTCGATATCGGCCAATCGTTCGAGCGCTCCGCGCCGCTCGTCACGCTTGAGCCGGAGAGCTGACCCATGCGCCGGATCGAAACCCGCCTCGATGTCCGCTCGGAGGAGTTTCGCGCCAACGCCGCGCATAACCGCGCTCTTGCCGCGGAGTTGAAGGAACGCCAGCGCGTCACGCGCGAGGTGCGGCCCGCGCGCGACATCGAGAGGCTGAAGCGGCAGAACAAGCTGTTCCTGCGCGACCGCCTGGACCTCTTGCTCGATCCCGGCACGCCGTTCCTCGAACTATCGACGCTCGCCGGCAACATGGCCTATGACGGCGAGGTGCCGGGAGCGGGCATTTTGAGCGGCATCGGCGTCGTCAACGGCCGCGAGGCGATCATCCATGCCGATGACGCGAGCGTGAAGGGCGGGGCGTGGTATCCCTTGTCCGTCAAGAAGATCGTGCGCACGCTCGACATCGCCATCGAGAACCGCCTGCCCGTCGTGCATCTGTGCGACAGCGCCGGCGGCTATCTGCCGTTGCAGGCGGGCGTATTCGCCGATCGCCATCTGGCAGGGCGCATCTTCCGCAACCAGGCGATCCTGTCCAAGCTGGGCGTACAGCAGGTCGCGATCGTGCTCGGCCATTGTACGGCGGGCGGCGCCTACATCCCGGCGCTGAGCGAATACAACGTCATCGTGCGCGGCGCCGGCGCGATCTTCCTCGGCGGACCGCCGCTCGTGAAAGCGGCGACCGGCGAGGAGGTCACGGTCGATGAGCTCGGCGGCTGCGATGTGCACACGCGCATCTCCGGAACCGCCGATTATCCCGCTTCCAGCGAGGAGCAGGCGATCGCGATTGCGCGCGAGATCGTGGGCGGGCTTAAACGACCGCAAAAGCTGGCGGTTGATCGCGTCGCGCCGGAGCCGCCCTATTACGATCCGGCCGAGCTTTACGGCGTCATTCCGCAGGACATCAAAGTTCAATTCGATATGCGCGAGGTCATCGCGCGCCTCGTCGACGGCAGCCGCTTCCACGAGTACCAACCGGCATACGGGCCGACGCTTGTGTGCGGTTTTGCGCATATCTGGGGGTACAAGGTCGGCATTCTCGGCAACAACGGCGTGCTGTTCAACGATTCTTCATTGAAGGGCGCGCACTTCATGCAGCTCTGCAACCAGAATACCGTGCCGATGATCTTTCTGCAGAACATCACCGGATATATGGTTGGGCGCGAGTATGAATGGCGCGGCATCACCAAGGACGGCGCCAAGATGATCATGGCGGTCGCAGGATCCGAAGTGCCCAAGATCACCGTCATGTGCCACGGCTCGTTCGGGGCCGGCAATTACGGGATGGCCGGGCGCGCCTTCGATCCGCGCTTCGTGTTCGCCTGGCCGCAGCATCAGATCTCCGTCATGGGAGCGGAGCAGGCCGCAAACGTGCTCGCCGAGATCAAGCTGCGTCAGCTCGCGCGCGAGGGGAAGGCGCTCACGGACGAGGAGATCGCCGCCATCCGCGAACCCATCCTGGACGAATATCGGCGTCTCTCCAGCGCCTACTACTCAACGTCGGAACTCTGGGACGACGGCATCCTCGATCCGGTCGACACGCGGAACGCGCTCGGGATCGCGATCAGCGTCGCGCTCAATGCGCCGATCGAGCGTCCGCATTACGGCGTGTTCAGGATGTGATGGGTGATCGCAATGGATGAAGCGCCAGGCAGAACGTCCGATGAAGCGCTTCTGCGGTGCCGGGGGATCGATCTGTCGTTCGGCGGATTGCGCGCGCTGAAAAGCGTCAATATCGAGATCGCGAAGGGCGAGATTTTTGGCCTGGTCGGACCGAACGGCTCAGGCAAGACCAGCCTGGTCAACGTGATCACGGGTTTCTACCCGCCCCAGGAAGGCGCAATTATTCTGTTCGACAAGGTGATGACCGGCGTTCCGGCGCACCGCATCGCCGAGCACGGCGTGGCGCGCACGTTTCAGAATCTCGCTCTGTTCCGCGGCATGAGCGTGCTCGACAACATCCTGCTCGGCCGCCACGTTCACATGCGCCCGAGCGCGCTCGGCACGCTGTTCTATTGGGCATGGGCGGAGCGCGAAGAACTCGCGCACCGCCGCGTGGTCGAGGACATCATCGATTTCATGCAGCTGCAGGACATACGCGACGAGCCGGTGGAAGCCATCCCGCTTGGGCTGCAAAAGCGCGTCGAGCTTGCGCGCGCGCTGGTCGCCGAGCCGCGGCTTCTCATTCTTGACGAGCCGATGGCCGGAATGAATCAGGAGGAGAAGGAATATATCGCTCGCTTCATCCTCGATGCGCGGGACGAACGCGGCGTCACCGTGCTTCTGATCGAGCACCACATGGATGTGGTGACCGCGATCTGCGATCGCGTCGCCGTGCTGAGCTATGGCGAAGTCATCGCCGAGGGCAAGCCGCGCGAGGCGATCGCCGATCCGAAAGTGGTGTCCGCCTATCTCGGCGCCCGCGCCGCCGCCCGCCACATCAAGGCCGCCTGATGAATGCTCCGCTGCGCATCCAACCACGGATCGAGTCGTGGCCGACCACGGATGGCCGTCCGGCGACGTTGATCGCCGCGCTCGCCCGCAACGCCGCGCAATCGGGCGAGGCGGTCGGCTTTCGTGAGCGCGACCGCGGCATCTGGCAGGAACTCACCTGGGCCGACATGCTGGAAATGGCGCTCGCCTGCGCCGCCGGCCTTGAGACTTTGGGGGTCGCGCCGGGGCAGGCCGTAACCGTGGTCGGCGACAATCGGACGCGGCTTTATGCCGGCATGCTCGCGGCCACCGCTTTGCGAGCGTTTCCCTCGCCTGTGTTTCCCGACGTGCCTCCGGACGAACTTGTCCACTACACGCGTCACGGCGAGCCGCGCGTGGCGCTCGCCGAGGATCAGGAACAGGTTGACAAGCTCATCGCCTGCCGCGAGCGCACGGGGCGGCCGCATACAATTATATATGACGATCCCCGCGGAGTTGGCGGCTATGCCGCCAAAAGCGTAATCGCGCTTGACGCGGTCTTGGAGCGCGGCCGCGCCCGTCTCGCCGCCGAGCCCGCCTTGGCGGCGAGGCTCGTCGCGGGCGGCGGGCCGGACGACATCGCCGTACTCCTGCATTCCTCCGGCACCACAGGCGCGCCCAAGGGAGTGCCGCTCTCCCATCGCAACATCCTGATCGGCGTCGCCAACGCCGAGGCGGGCGGCTACTTCCGACAGGGTGAAGAGCATTACGCCTATTTGCCGATGGCGTGGGTCGGCGATTTCGTGTTCACGCTCGGCGCAGGCTTGGCGCTGCGTTTCGTGATCAACATCCCAGAACGCCAGGAGACCGTGCTGCACGACCTGCGCGAGGTTGCGCCCACCATGTATCTCGCCGCGCCGCGCGCGTGGGACAACATGCTGACGCGCGTGCAGGTCGGCATCGAGGATTCGACTCCCTTCAAGCGCCGGCTGTTCGACTTCTTCATGCCGCGCGCGATCGCGCTCGAACGCAAACGGCTCGCCGGCGAGCGGCCGGGCCTTGCCGACCGGCTCTTCCGGGCCACGGGCGAGATCTTCGTGTTCGGTCCGGTCAAGGACTTTCTCGGCATGTCGCGCGCGAAGCGCGCCTATACCGGCGGCGAAGCGATGGGCGAGGACACGTTTCTGTTTTTCCGCGCGCTCGGCGTCAATCTCAAGCAGTTCTATGGTCAGACGGAAACGGCGGCGCTCACCGCCGCGCAGGCCGACGGCGATGTGAAGCTGCACACGGTGGGCAAGCCGATGCCCAATGTCGACGTAAAGATCGCCGATGACGGCGAGATTCTCGTCCGCTCCGGCTCCGTGATCGATGGCTATTTCGATGATCCGCAGGCGAGCGCGAACGCCGTGCAGGAAGGCTGGCTCCATACAGGCGATGCGGGTTATTTCGAACCTGACGGTCACCTTGTCGTGCTCGGCCGCGTGAGCGAGGTCGTGCGCACCGCGAAAGGCGAGCGCTATATCCCGAACTATATCGAGAACCGCATCAAGTTCAGTCCCTACGTGCGCAACGTCGCCGTGATCGGCGCGGGCCGCAACGAGCTGACCGCAATCGTTTGTATCGACATGGAGGCGGTCAGCCATTGGGCCGAGGCGCGTGGCGTTTCGTTCACTTCCTATGCCGACCTGTCGCAACGGCCGGAGGTCTATGACCTCGTGGCTTCGGCGCTCAGGCACGTGAACGAAACCTTGCCCGAACCGCTGCGTCTGCGCCGCTTCGTCAACCTCCACAAGGATTTCGATCCCGATGACGGCGAGATCACGCGCACCCGCAAGCTTCGGCGCAACGTCATCGAGGAGCGATACGCCGAATTGATCGCGGCGCTCTATGACGGGGGAACGTCGGTGCTGTTCGAGGCGCGCATCACCTACGAAACCGGAGAGACCGGAACAATCCGCCGCATGCTCCTCATCCGCGAGGTGGGATAGATGGACTATTGGCTGATCGGCGAGCTGGCGGTGAACGGCCTTCTGGTCGGGCTGATGTATGCGCTCGTCGCGGTCGGCATCGTGCTCATCTATAAGACTTCGGGGATCGCCAATTTCTCGCAAGGCGCAATGGCGATGGCCGGCGGCTACGTCGCGTGGGCCATCGCCGCGCTGATGGGAGCGCCGCTTTGGCTGGCGATTGCGGCTTGCGCGCTCGTGATGTTCCTGCTCGGACTTGCGATCGAGCGGACGGTGTTGCGGCCGATGATCGGGCAGCCCGTGATCATGGTCATCATGCTCACGCTCGGCATCGAAATCCTCCTGCGCGGCGTCTTGCCGGGCTTTTTGGGCGTGTCTGTGAAGCGGCTCGATCTCGGCATTCCGCAAGCGCCGGTCTTTCTCGGCGAGATGCTGATCAATCGCGCCTACTTGATCGGCGGGGCGACCGCCGCAGCGCTGATCGGGGTCGTCATTGCGCTGTTCAATTCGCGGCTCGGCATAATGATGCGCGCGGTCGCCGACGATCAGGGCGCCTCATGGTCGGTCGGCATCAGGGTCGAACGCGCGATCGGCGTCACCTGGGGGCTCGCCGCCGTGACGGCGACCGCGGCCGGCGTGCTCTGGGGCGCGACGCAGGGCGTCGACTGGTCGCTGTCGCTCCTTCTCACCAAGGCGCTTGCCATCGCCATCCTCGGCGGCCTCGATTCCATTCCCGGCGTGCTTCTCGCCGGACTGATCGTCGGCGTGTCCGAAAGTCTGGCGACCGGAATCGTCGATCCCTGGGTCGGCGGCGGCACGCGCGACATCGTCGCCTCGGTGATCATTCTTCTCACTTTGCTGTTGCGCCCGCATGGTCTGTTCGGCCGCGAGCATATCGAGCGGGTGTGAGCAGATGCTGTACCGCCGCGCCGGCATAAGACACACGCGCTACCAGGACGAGCGGCAGCTCTGGCCGTTGCCGTTTGACCGCTCGCTCATCATCCTGGTCGGCGGGCTGCTGGCGTTTGCGCCGTTCTATCTCGATCGGCTCTATCTCGTCGGCTATCTGCTGCCCTGGATCATCTGGTCGACGGCGGCCCTCGGGCTCAACTTCCTCATGGGCGGCGCCGGCCAGATCCATCTCGGCTACGGCGCGGTGATGGCGATCGGCGCTTACGGCTCTGTCCACCTCGTCCGCCTCGGCGCGCCGTTCGAGATCGCGATGATCGCCGGCGGCGTCATGGCGGCCGCGATCGGCATCGTGTTCGGCGCGGCCGCCTTGCGCGTCAAGGGCCTCTATCTCGCGATGTCGACGCTCGCCATGCAATACATCGTCGACTTCGTCATCTCTCACGTCCCGGCGATCTCGGGCGGCACGCAGGCCGCGCTGCGCGTGCCGGAGGTGCGCTTTCTCGGGATGAAGGTCGAAGGCGACATTCCGCCCTATATCGTCGCGCTGGTGATCTGCGCGATTGTGACGTCGTTCATGCTCAATGTCCGCCGCACCAGCTTCGGCCGTGCGCTAGCCGCCGTGCGCGAGAAGGACTATGCGGCGGCCGTGATCGGCGTCAACACGTTCAAATACAAGCTGCTGGCGTTCTGGGTCAGTTCGTTCATCGGCGGCGTGGTCGGGGCCGTGCTTGCGGTCTGCTATTTGCGCACGGTCTCGCCCGACCAGTTCCATCTCGAATTGTCGATCCAGATCCTGGCGATGGTCATCGTGGGAGGCCCTCCTGAATGGGGAACGGTCCGGTGCCGCGGTGATCGCGGTCGGGTTCGTCAGCGGACGCCGCGTCGAGCCCGTCGAGCCGGGCCAGCGCATCGTCGAGCGATGCCGCCGCCGTCGACTGGGCTGCGGACTCGACGCGCTTGCGTCGGCTCAGCGGGGCGAGCGTGAGCACGGCGCACACCACGAGGCCGACCG
>WBZR01000845.1_pt2 | contig 10292 bp, 8 predicted proteins | sample 5204231 | NCBI WGS metagenome assembly WBZR01 (sample SAMN12412403, study PRJNA552823) | activated sludge metagenome | isolation source: activated sludge from anammox sidestream of wastewater treatment plant... | place: USA: Virginia | collected 2017-08
ATCGCCGCTGTCGAGGTCGTCCATGAGCGAGAGCAGATAAGCGTTATTCGCGGGCGATTGCCAGGATTTGCCGTCGCGGGAAACGCGGTCGCCGTCGTGCGAGACGTTCATCAGCGCGCCGATGGCTCCGCTTTCACGCCAGGTCAGCCCCGAGGAGGCTGCGGCGATGGTTGAACCGCCGAATTTACCCACGCTGGCCACACCGACGATCAACAGCGCATCCCACCAGAGGCTGGCATTGTTAAGCAGGCCGATCTGGGTTTTAAGGCCGGTATAGGCAAAGAAAATCGGCAAAAGCAGCACGACGACGAAATCTTCCAGGCGCTGGCTGATGTTACGGACAAAACCCGTGCCTTTGGGCATGATCGCGCCCATGACAAACGCGCCGAAAAGAGCGTGGATGCCGATGCGTTCGGTGACATAAGCCGAAAGAAGCGTCAGCAGAACGATGACTGCCAGCAGGCCGCGCGGCAGGCGGGCGTTGCGGTCGTAGACGATTTCCAGACGTTTGAGCAGCGGCCGCACGATGAGAAACATGACCAACAGATAAATGACCGAAGCCACGGCGGTGATAATTGCCGACTGCATCCCCTGGGCATTGGCGACCGCGACCACAAAAGCGAGCATGCACCACGCCGTAACATCCCCGATGGCGGCGCTGGTAATCGCGATGATGCCGAGTTTGCTTTTGTGCAGATCGCGTTCCGTCAGAATACGCGCCAGCACGGGAAACGCCGTGATGCTCATGGCCGCACCCATGAACAGGGCAACTGCGGTAAAACGCATGGAATGAACGTCGTTGAACAGCCGCGGATACAGATAGTGCATCATGCCCGCGCCAAGGATGAACGGAGTAATGATGCTGATATGGCTGATGGTGATGGCCGAGGAACCACGGCTGCGCAGCAGGCGGGGGTCCAGTTCCAGCCCGATGAGAAACAGAAAGAAAACGACACCGACCTGCGAGAGCATGTCCAGATAAACAATGCTGTCAGCCGGGAAAATAGTCTGCGACCACCCGGGTGCGATCAATCCGAACAAAGATGGGCCTAGCAGAATGCCAGCCACCATTTCGCCCATGACCTGTGGTTGTCCGATGCGCGCGAAAAGGAACCCGATCACATGGCTGAGCGCCAGGATCAGGACAATTTGAATCAGCAGGGTCAACAGCGGATGCGTCGAAGATTCCTGCAGCGTGGCCGGTAGCTCGGTGCTGCGCGTCAGCCGGTGCAGGGTGAGGGGCGGAGCATCGTTCAGCGCAAAAGAGGTTTGTTCATCGGCGCGATTGATTTGCAGATGGGTGCCCTCGCCGGAGAGGGTGATTGTTTGCCAAGGCTGGGGCACCTCGGGCGAACGGCTGGCCAGTTCCATGCGATAGGCAACGCCGTCAGTCCAGATGATTTCAAAATATCGTCCCGATTGATGGATTCGCAGCGTCTGGGTTTCTGAAACAGTATTGGAGCTTTGCCACGTTCCCTGAAGATCATCCACCGGATGCAGGCGATTGCCGACGCGCAAAATTGACCAGACCCCGGCCACAACGACCAGGGTTGAGATGACCACAATCAGCAGGGTGCGATTCATGCGCGGGTAGCTCCGGGGGTAAAAAAGGGGCTAGGTCAGGCGGGTGACATTAACCGAAAGCAACAATCCGGCCAACGATGTTTTTTCGATTCGCGGCATTTTTTTCGGACATGAAGCAAAAAGGTCAGACTGAAATGATTTGCGCTGGCTGGCAGGTGGTGTCAGGAATGGAAGGCTTGTGCAAGGGCGGAGAAAATCCAACGCAAGGCGAAAAATAGGGGATTTCTGCCTCGATGGCGCGCCGCAGGGTTGGACAACCAATGCCGCTGCAGTCGATAATCGGGGCAGTTATGAGTGTGATCTTGATTGGATATCGTGGCAGTGGCAAGAGTACGACGGGCAAGAAACTGGCCCAGAAGCTGTGGCAGAAATTTGTCGATACCGATGATTTGATTATCGCCCGATCGGGGCGGAGTATTCGTGAAATTTTCGAGACCGACGGCGAAGCAGCGTTCCGTGAACTGGAACAGCAGGTTGTCAAAGAGGCGATGGGGTTGCAGGATCATGTGATCGCGCTGGGCGGTGGCGCAGTGCTGGCCGAAGCCAATCGCCAGGCGATTCGTGAATCGGGCCATCGGGTGATTTACCTTCGTTGCGATCCCGATGTGCTGTCGCAGCGCATCGCCGGCGATGCCGCCAGTCAGGCCAATCGGCCGGCGCTGACGCCCACCGGTTCCAGCACCGATGAAGTGAAACAGGTGCTGGCGGTGCGCGAGCCGATTTATCGTCAGGTCAGGCACGCAGAATTGGATGTGACGCATTTAAGTCCGGATGATGCCGTGGTGTATATCGTGCGCTTGATGTGAAAACAACGGCAGTGTTTCGAGCGCAAAATGAAGAATAAACAAGGTTGATATTGGCGATTTTATGACCGCAGCCCATCTGATCTACATCATTTTTCTGTTCGCCCTGGGTGCATGCGTGGGAAGTTTTTTGAATGTGGTGGTTTATCGTCTACCGCACGGAAAGAGCTGGTGGGATGGGATCAAGCGGCTGACCTACCCGCCGTCGCACTGTCCCAATTGCAACACGCCGCTGGCATGGAGCGACAATATACCTGTTTTGGGCTGGATTATGTTGCGCGGTCAGTGCCGGTATTGTCATGTGCCGATTTCCAAGCGTTATCCGCTGGTGGAAGCCGCCACCGGGCTGATATTTGTGCTGTATTACGTCAGCTTTTTTCTGCTGGATCTGGGGCCGTGTCTGGCAGCGCCGCCCAGCCAGTGGGGCGTGATCGCTCAGCCGGTGCATATGGAGATTTCACGTGACTGGCCGATCTACGGGCTGTACATGTTCGCGCTGGCGGGATTGCTGGCTTCGAGTTTGATCGATGCCGAATTGTTCATCATCCCGCTGGAAATACCCTGGACGCTGGCGGTGGTGGGTATCATTGTGCACGCCCTGGCGGCTGATCCGGGTATGCCGGGAAACCTGGTGGCAACCCCCATGATTGCCGCAGCCGGAGCCGGCGGGCTGGTGGGGTTGCTGATCAGTGTCGGGCTGCTGATGGCAGGGGTGTTGCCCCGCAGTTTTGCCCAGGGTGAGCCGATATTGGAAGTGGATCGGCGGGCGATGACCAAAGAGATTGAAGCCCTGAAAAAACAGGGCCAGCCAGCACCACCCTTACCGCCGGAGTATACGTCGGGACAAATCCGGTTGCAGATGCTCTGGGAGATTTTGTTCATTCTGCTGCCGGTACTGGGGGCAGCGCTGATGATGTGGATGGTTCGCCAGACAGGGGTGCTGCATGAATCGTGGACTCAGCTTATGCAAAAGTCGTGGCTGGCGGGTCTGCTGGGGTCGATCAATGGGGCGCTGGTCGGAGCCGCCGTGGTCTGGCTGACGCGCATTTTCGGCACGCTGGCGTTCGGGCGGGTGGCGATGGGGCTGGGTGATGTGCATCTGATGTTCGGGGTCGGGGCGGTCTTGGGCGGGCTGGGTGTGACGGTGGCGTTTTTCATTGCCCCGTTTTTTGGACTGGTATTGGCGCTGTGGATGCTGATCCGCCAGAAACGGCGGGAATTACCCTTTGGCCCGTATCTGAGTTTGGGCGCAGCGGCTGTTATGTTATTCTACTGTCCGATCAGTAACTATCTGCACAATGGTCTTGAAGGGATTTTGTTTGTTTTCGGTGCAGGTGGAAACTGACGACCAACCATAAAGGCGGCTCACGATGAATAATCTATGGATAAAAATAAAGTTGTGGACCAAGAGTGCGGTGGTTCTGATTCTGGTGGTCTACATCATCTCCTTCATCGTGAAAAATGGCGGGCAGACGGTGGGGTTCTGGTACTGGTTTTTTGCTGATACGGTGAATACTTCACTGTTGACGTTCACCTTTCTGACATTTTTGTTTGGAGTGGTGGCGACGCTGATGGTGCGCACCGTCTTCAAGACACTGCGGCAGTTCCGCAAGATGCGCAAAGAAAACCAGGTGAATCGCCTGGTGAAGGAAAATGCCGAAATGCGATCCAAGGCGGCCATGCTCCAGACCCGGACGGATACCCCGACTGAAAATCAGGCTGATCAAACGTAAAAGCCTCGAGCCACAATAGACAGCCGGTTAAAAGTTCAGCCGTAAAACATAAAAGCGGGGGCGATGCGTTTTTATGTTCAGCCCCGGTGATGTTATACTGGCAGACTGAATGAGTGAACCTTCCAGGATATTGATTGTTCAACCCAATTGGGTCGGGGATGCGGTCATGGCCACGCCGATGTTGCGGGCAATGCGCCAGCGTTTCCCGCAGGCCCATATCGCCTATCTGCTGCGCCGTTATGTCAAACCGCTGTATTCAGGCATGCCGTGGGCGGATCAACTGATCACCTACCGCACAGGTAAAAGCAAATCGAAAACAGGCAAGGGCGTTTTTAATCTGGCAACCCGGCTGCGCAGCGGGAAATTTGATCTGGCCGTTTTACTGCCCAATAGTTTCCGCAGTGCGCTTTTGTGCAAGATGGCGGGGATCGAGCGCGTTGTCGGCTATGACCGGGATGGGCGCGGATTTTTGCTGACCGACAAGCTGTTGCCGGTGAAGGAGCGCGGGCGGTTCATCCCCACACCGATTGTCAAAACCTATATGGGTCTGGGGTCGTATCTTGGTTGTGATGGGCGTGATCGGCGGCTGGAACTGTTTGTCACACCCGCCGAACGGGCTGATGCGATTGGGGTTTTGCAGCGGGCCGGAGTCGATCCCCAACTCGATCAGCCGGGTCGCAAGCATCAACCGCCGCTGGTGGTCTTGAATCCCGGGGCGCAGTATGGAGCTGCCAAGTGCTGGCTGCCGGAATACTTCGCCGAAGTGGGCGACCGGCTGATTGAGCAGCATGGCGCGACGGTGCTGATCAGTTCCGCCCCGAAGGAACGGCGCATCGTCGAAGCGGTGCAGCGCCACATGAAACATGCAGCCGTCGATCTGGCGCGATTTGGTTTGACGCTGGGGGCAGTGAAGGAAATTGTGCGCCGATGTGATTTGATGATCACCAACGACACCGGCCCGCGTCATATCGCCGCTGCGTTCGGCGTGCCGGTGGTCACAGTATTTGGCCCGACATTTCCGCAGTGGACGGAGATCGATTTCCCGCTGGAACGGCAGATCGCCGTCAAGGTGTTCTGCGGGCCGTGTCAACGTAAGTATTGCCCCCTGGATCATCGCTGCATGACGCGCGTGACGCCCAACATGGTGCTCAAGGCGGCTGATGAACTGCTGCAGATCAATCGTGCGTCAGCGTCCGAGCATGCGGCCCCGTCGCCAGCCGTGTCGTAAAATCTGTCCGCTGCGCCGTTACCGGTCGTGGTGTAACCGGGCAATATCGCGGTTCCATAAATCAATACCACCTGCCATGCTTTTGACATGACCGAAGCCATGTGCTTTGAGATAGTGCGCAAACTTGAGGCTGCGCACGCCCGCCAGACAGTGAACAACGATCGGCCGGTGCTTCAAATCCTCCAGCTCCTTGATACGGTGCGGCAGTTGCTGCAGCGGCAATAGGCGGGCGGTTTCGATATGCGTTAAATCCCACTCACGTTGCTGACGACAATCAATCAAAACAAAATCCTGCTGCTCATCCATCATTCTTTTGACCTGTCGCGGCGCGATTTCCAGATCCTCAATCAGGTTGTACCCCACCGGCAGGCCGCGATCATCAAGCGGCGGATCACCGGCAGAAGGATGGTGTTGCTGCGCAGCATTGGCTGGTGCGTCATGCCCTTGATGAACCGCTGGTGTGGTCGATGACAGTGGGATTTTCATGCGAATAGCCTTGTTAAACGGATTGCTTATCGATCCGTTGATGATCAGCGCTGCGGGGTAAATTTCAAGGAGGTGGAGTTGATGCAATAGCGCAAATGGGAGGGGGCAGGGCCATCATCAAAACGGTGACCCAGATGACCACCGCAGCGGGCGCATTTGACTTCGATCCGCTGCATGCCGTGTGAATTGTCCTGATCCAGTTCAACAACCCCAGGGCTGGCAGGTTGATAAAAACTGGGCCAGCCGCTGCCTGAGTCATATTTACTCCGGCTGGAAAATAATTCCTGCCCGCAACCGGCGCAAAGGTAGGTCCCCTCGTCATGGTTGTTGTAAAAAGCGCCCGTAAAGGCGCGATCTGTCCCTTTTTCACGCAAAACGTGGTACTGCTGCGGATTTAAGTCCTGTTTCCACTGTTCATCCGATTTAACCACTTTTTCAGTCGTTTTTTGGTTCATAATTCACCTGTCATCGGATTATAGGCCATGGTCGGTGCTCCTGGCATGGCGACGTCAACCGGTGATGGTTCGCGGCGGAAGTGTGTTAATTACTGCCCGGTTCAGCCACATGACCACCGCTTTGCAGGCGCTGCATTGTGCGCCGGCGCAAATGAAAATAAGGACGAGTCAAAAAACGATGCAGACGAATAAGAAACCCGCGCTGCTCCAGACGAAGGGCCTCATCGGGTTGCAGTTGATCAGGGCGCAATCGCCTTTTGTGTTTGTAGAGATGATAGAGATCGCTCTCGTGCATGCGATTCAGCCACCAGCGCGACAAAAAATGATTGCCAAAATCGTGCAGAGCAAAATTGATCTGAAAATCAATCAGATAAGGCCGACCATCATCACCCAGCAGGATATTTTCCGGTTTATTGGTATCGACGTAAGCAATTCCACGATTGCGCAGCGTATCCAGCAGCGTTTCCAGTTCAGGAAAAAAAGCATCCGGCACGCTCATGCCGCGGGCCAGGGGCTGGCCGGGGATGAAGGCGTGCATGAACCCGGTTGTTCCGACGCGTCCAAGAAAGGCGGGGATGTTGGGCACATCATGCAGCGCCTGATAACAGCGAACCTCCCGGCTACACAATATTTTACCGAGCCACTGCAAAGGCAGGCCGAGGAAATCGGTGACCCGGTTGATTTTGACGACACAGAGCTGGCCGTCTTCACTACGGTAAAAACCCGTGGCGGCAAAAAAATCATGTTTAACCGTGATACGGTGATGCCATCGCTGACCAGCCAGGTCAATGATATCGGGCAGGTCATCAGCGCCTAACGCGCGCAGGCTGGCGGCAAAAGAGCCGCGCGGGATGCGCCCCGCAGCAGATTTGGTCTCCATGACCCCATCATAGACCAATCGGGCCAAGCTTGGCCACAGACGAATGCGCTCCACACCCCCAAGATGCCAATTAGTGCAATCACGCAATTAGCGCAAGCGTTGCTCCGCTGTTGCTTGCGATCAGCCAATCACGCCCGCCACTGGCCACGGTCCCGCGTTATAACCGGTTCAGGCGACGCATAACCTGGTTGGAAGTCTGGCTGAATGCGGATTCAGCTAGGGGTTATCCGAAGCCGGTTCGTCACCGGTTGTTTTTTTCTTTCCAGCGCCGCCGGGTGTGCTGTTTTTGGCGCCGTCCAGTTCTTCCAGAAGCTTGGCCGGTACTTCCGCCGTCGCCCGACATTTGGGATAACCGCTGCACGCGAGGAATTTTCCGCGCCGGCCGCTGCGGATCACCATTGGTTTGCCGCATTCTTCGCAGTCGATATCGGTGGTTATGGAGGCAGATGCAGCCGCTTCAGCCGCGGGTAGCCCAGCCTCGGCGCGCAGCTTGGTAATCAACTGCTGCGATTCGAGTGAGGCCTCTTTCAACTGGGGCAACAGCGCCTCCACCTGCTTGAGGTCTTCACCCTCGAGCTTTTTAACCATCTTGGTTGACCGGCATTTGGGAAACGATGAACAACCCAGGAACGGCCCGCGCTTGGAATCGCGCAGCAACATGGGACTGCCGCATTTTTCGCACTTGATCCCTGTTTTGATCGGTTTGGGCTTGGGGGGCAGGGGGTTGCCCTGTTTGTCGAGATTGATGATAACCGTGCAGGCGGGTTCGCCTTGTTCGTTCTTTTCGCTGTAACCCGAACAACCCAGAAATTCGCCGAAACGGCCGCGACGTTTGATCATTGGCCGACCGCAGCTCGGACAGTGAAATGCGGAAACTTCGCGCGTTTTCGGTTTACCCTGTTCGTCAACGGGCATGGTCTGTTTGCATTCACGATCGGAACAAGCCAGAAAGAATCCCGTCTTGCTGATACGATAGACCATCGGTTTGCCGCAGGTGGGGCAGGTGTACGGCGAAGGCGTACCTCCGGCGTGATCGATCTTTTCCATCGCCCCTTCGACATTTTCGTGGAACGGGCCATAGAAATCGCGCAGCAGTTTCACCCAGTCCATGTGCTGCTCCTCGATGGAATCGAGTTTGCTTTCCATATCCGCGGTGAAACCAACTTCCATGATCTTGGGAAAACCCTGGATCAGCTTATCGGTAACGATGCAGCCGAGCATGGTGGCGTAGAAACGGCGGTTGATCTGGCTGACATACTGTCGATCCTGAATGGTCTGGATGATGTTGGCATAGGTGCTGGGACGACCAATCCCCAGACGCTCCAGCTCCTTGACCAGGCTGGCTTCGGAAAAACGCGCCGGCGGTTGGGAAAAATGCTGGGTCGGATCGAAATCGACCGCGCGCAGCGCTTGTCCCTGTTTCATTTCCGGCAAAAGCTGATCTTCGCTGGAAATACCGGCTACGCGCATAAACCCGTCAAAAACAAGTTTGCGGCCGGTGGCGCGAAACAGCGCAACCGGAGTTGCCGCTGATGAATTTGCTGATTTACCGGTCGATGAATCCATGATCTGGATATTTACGCCGGTCTGATCAAATTGAGCCGGTGGCATTTGACAGGCGACGAAACGATTCCAGATCAACTGATAGAGCTTGTATTCATCAGGGCCGAGTTTGCCATGCGCCAGTTGGGGGTTAAAAGAGGCATCGGTCGGACGAATCGCTTCATGAGCCTCCTGGGCACTTTTGTTGCTTGATGAGAAAAAGTTGGGTTTTTCGGGCAGATATTGCTCGCCAAAGGTCTTCTGGATGTACGACCGAGCCATCGTCAGCGCCTCAGCCGACAGGTTTGTCGAGTCGGTACGCATGTAGGTGATGTGACCAGCTTCATAAAGCGTCTGGGCGATGCGCATGGTGCGCTGAGCGCCGAAACTCAAGCGGCTGGATGCGCCTTGTTGCAGCGTGCTGGTAATGAATGGCGCTGATGGCCGCACGCTGGTACGCTTGGTCTCGATATCGCGCACCCGGCACGGGGGGGCCTTGGTCACACGGCCCTTGATGCGCACCAAGTGCTGGGCCGGACCTTTGGCCTGCGAATCTTCAGTTTCCAGAACCTGCTCGATCGCAAAGCCCAGCGCCTTGGCAGCAGCAATCGCCTGATCCTTATTGCCAGCATCAAACTTCTGCCCTGCCAATTCCACCAGTTCGCCAACAAACGCCTGGCGCTGCGCCAGCCATTTGTCCTTTTCCGCCTTGGTGCGCTCGCCGTTACCGGTGTTATTGAGAAAATCATTCCAACTGTCCGTCAGCTCCTGACCGCGCTTTTCATCCAGATCAGTGGTGAAGACGCCGCCGATTTTCCAGTGCTCTTCCGGAATGAACCGTTCGATTTCGCGCTCGCGTTCGACAACCAGCCGAACCGCCACACTCTGCACGCGCCCGGCGCTGAGGCCCCGCGCAACCTTGCGCCACAGCAGCGGGGAAATTTCATAACCCACGATACGGTCGAGAATGCGCCGCGCCTGCTGGGCATTGACCCGGTTGATATCGATCTGGTGGGGGTTCTGGAACGCCTTTTGGATTTCGCTGCGCGTGATGGCGTTAAAAATGACGCGGCTGGCTTTTTTATCGGGGATATTCAGCGCTTCTTTGAGATGCCAGGCAATGGCTTCTCCTTCGCGATCCAAGTCGGTTGCCAGATAAACATGGTCTGAACTCTTGGCTAGTTTACGCAGCTCCGCGATCACTTTGTCACGCGAGGAGAGCACTTCGTAGTCGGGTACGAATGTCTTGAGATCGACGCCCATGCCCTTGCTGGGCAGATCACGAACGTGGCCCATGCTGGCTTTGACAACAAAGTCGTCGCCGAGATATTTGTTGATCGTCTTGGCCTTGGCGGGCGATTCGACAATCACGAGGTTTTTTTCACTGCTCTTCCTGGCCATTCAGACACTTCCTTCTGTCGCAACTGGATATCCGCCGGTGCTTGTCTAAAGCTGCTATCGGAGTACAGCCCCGAATTCTTGATGTAGCTGCTGAGCTTGGGGCTGTTAGGGGCGGCAGTTTGACCGTTACCGATGCAGCCTGTCAAGGATCATCGGCAGATAAAACCAGCGATACCTTAT
>WBZR01005095.1_pt1 | contig 10290 bp, 3 predicted proteins | sample 5204231 | NCBI WGS metagenome assembly WBZR01 (sample SAMN12412403, study PRJNA552823) | activated sludge metagenome | isolation source: activated sludge from anammox sidestream of wastewater treatment plant... | place: USA: Virginia | collected 2017-08
CGTCGAGTGGGTGCTGGCCGAAGGCACGGCCTGCGGCGACCTCATCCGCGTGGTCGATGCGCTGCGTGTGATCCCGGGCGTGCGCTCGGTCGAACAGCGCAGCTAGTCCTTGCCCGCATTCGCCGGCCGATGCCCGGACGGCGGGTGGCCGTGGCGCACTCGTGGGCCACGCACCGCGCGTGGCGCGGCGGGCGGCCTCGCCGGCCGATGCATGACTTGTGGCCTGCGTGACTTGCGGCCCATGCGCCGATGTCTGGTGTTTTAGTAATGTACAACACCAGACAATTTACACAGGCGCATCCTCATGATTTTCAAGGCTTTGCTGGGTCATGACCGCAGTAGCCGCACGATGCTGACCGGATGGCTCGTGAGCGTGGTGGCGCTGTCGCTGGGCGCCTGCGGGGACGGCGGTCCGGCGAGCGCAGGCAAGCAGGCCGATGCGCGCAACGCGGTGCCGGTGGAGACGGTGCGCGCGAGCCAACAGTCGATCAGCGCCAACTACTCGGGCACCGCCACGCTGGAGGCGGTGGGCGAGGCGCAGGTGGTGGCCAAGACCAGCGCGGTGGTGCTGCGCATCCTCGCCGAGGAGGGCACGCGCGTCGAGAAGGGCCAGTTGCTGGCCCAGCTCGACGATGCCGCGGCGGCCAACAAGCTCGCCCAGGCAACCGCGACCTTGCGCAAGGCGCAGGCCGCCTACGACAAGGCGGCCAAGGGATACGCGCTCAAGATCACGCCCAAGGCCGACTACGACAGCCTGCACTACGACCTGGAAGCGCAGAAGGCCGTGGTCGCCGGCGCCCAGCTGGACCTGTCCTACACGCGCATCGTCGCGCCGATCGCCGGCGTGATCGCCAGGCGCTCGGTCAAGGTGGGCAACCTCGTGCAACTCAACCAGGCCTTGTTCGACATCGTCGACCTCGACCCGCTGCAGGCGGTGCTCAACGTGCCCGAACGCGACCTGGGCACGCTCAAGGCGGGGCAGGGTGTGCGCATGCGCGTGGACGCGTTGCCGGCGCAGGAGTTCGCGGGCGTGATCGCGCGCATCGCGCCGGTGGTGGATGCGGCCAGTGGCACGTTCCGTGCCACCTGCGAGTTCCGCGACGACAGCCGCACGCTCAAGCCGGGCATGTTCGGTCGCATCGAGGTGACCTACGACCAGCGCCATGACGCGCTGGTGGTGCCGCGCAACGCCCTGGCCGAGGAGGATGGCGAGACCTCGCTGTTCGTGGTTGAGCCGGCACCGGCCGCGCCCGCGCCCGCAGGCGCGAAGGGCCAGCCGGCCGACAAGGCTCCGCCGCCTGCGTTCGTGGCCAAGCGCCGCGTGGTCAAGGTTGGCTATGCCGACGGCGATCGCGTGGAAGTGCGCGAAGGCATCCAGGCCGGCGAGCGCGTGATCACGGTCGGGCGCAACGCGGTGCGTGACGGCACCCAGGTGCAGCTGCTCGATGGCGGCACCGCCGCGGTGGACGCGCTGGCGCTGCACAAGCACATGGAGCCGGCGCAGTGAACCTGCCCGAATTCGCCACCCGGCGCCGCGTCACGATCGGCATGCTGACCGTGACGCTGGTGCTGTTCGGCGTGATCGGGCTGGCCGGCCTCAAGGTCAACCTGCTGCCGGACCTGTCCTATCCCACGCTCACGGTGCGCACCGACTACGAGGGCGCGGCACCGGCCGAGATCGAGAACCTCGTGAGCCAGCCGGTCGAGGAAGCGGTTGGCGTGGTCAAGAACGTGCGCAAGGTGCATTCGGTGTCGCGCACCGGCCAGTCCGACGTGGTGCTCGAGTTCGCGTGGGGCACCGACATGGACATGGCGAGCCTGGAAGTGCGTGACAAGCTCGACAGCGTGCAGTTGCCGCTGGAGGCCAAGAAGCCGCTGCTGCTGCGCTTCAATCCGTCGACCGACCCGATCCTGCGCCTGGGCCTGAGCATGGCGCCCGGCCACGAGGCTGGCGAGGTGCAGCTCAAGCAGCTGCGCCGCTTCGCCGACGAGGACCTCAAGAAGCACCTCGCGCCGGTGGCCGGGGTCGCCGCAGTCAAGGTCGGTGGCGGTCTCGAGGACGAGATCGAGGTGCTGGTCGACCAGCAGCAGCTGGCGCGGCTGGGCATCGACATCAACGAGGTCAACACGCGCCTGAAGAACGAGAACGTGAACGCCTCGGGTGGGCGCGTCGACGAGGGTAGCCAGCGCTTCCTCGTGCGCACGGTCAACCAGTTCCGCTCGCTCGACGAGATCCGCGAGCTGGTGGTGAGGATCGACGCGGGCGTGCCGATCCGCCTCAAGGACGTCGCCCAGGTACGGCAAGGGCACAAGGAACGCGAGGGCATCGTGCGCATCGACGGGCGCGAGGCGATCGAGCTGGCCATCTACAAGGAAGGCGATGCCAACACCGTGAGCGTGGCCGGCGCGGTGCGCGCCGAACTGGCCAGGCTGGAAGCGGGCCTGCCCGCGGGGGCGCGCCTGACCACGATCGAGGACCAGTCGCGCTTCATCGAGGCCGCGCTGCACGACGTGGAGAAGGATGCGCTGATCGGTGGCGCGCTCGCGATCCTCATCATCCTGCTGTTCCTGCGCGATGGCTGGAGCACCTTCATCGTGTCGCTGTCGCTGCCGGTGTCGCTGATTGCGACGTTCTTCTTCATGGACCAGTTGCACCTGTCGCTCAACGTGATGTCGCTGGGCGGCCTGGCGCTGGCCACCGGCATGGTGGTGGATGACTCGATCGTGGTGCTGGAGAACATCGCGCGCCTGCGCGAGCGCGGCCTGGGCGTGGTCGCGGCCGCGGTGCAGGGCGCGCGCGAGGTCGGCATGGCGGTGACCGCCTCCACGCTCACCACGGTGGCGGTGTTCTTCCCGCTGGTGTTCGTGCAGGGCGTGGCGGGCCAGCTGTTCCGCGACCAGGCGCTCACCATCACGTTTGCGATGCTGGTGTCGCTGGCGGTGGCGATGACGCTGATCCCGATGCTGGCCTCGCTCAAGGGCCGCTCGCCGCTGGCATGGAGCGACGAGGCTGCACCGCTGCCGTCGCTGTGGCGCACCGCATGCGGTGGCGCGTGGGCGCTGCTGGCGTGGCCGCTGCGGGTCCGTCGCGGGCCGCTGCGCATCGGCCTGTTTGCGCTCACGTTGCCACTGCGGCTGGGCATCGCGGCGTTGTATTTCGTGCTGGTGTGCGTGGTGCTGGCGTTGGCTGGCCTGCTGCGGCGCGCGCTGCGTGCGGGCTTTGCGTGCCTGCGCCTCATGCGCGGCGAGGCCGCGCCGGCACCGCGCGAACTGCTGCGCGCGGCGCGCGCGCGCGTGCGGGCACTGCTGCGCTGGCCGCTCGATCGCGCGCTGCCGGAACGCCGGCGCCGCGCGCTGTTCCTTGCCAGTGCGCCAGTGCGGCTCGTGCTGCTGCCGCTGCTGGTGTCGCTGTTGGCGGCGCAGGCATTGGGCGCGCTCGCCCTGGGCGCGCTTGGCGCCCTCGTGCGCCGAGGCCTCGGCCTGCTCGGCTGGCTCGTGGTGGGCGCCTACGAGCGTGCGGCGCAGGCCTACCATCGCCTGCTGCCGCGCGCGCTCGCGCATCCCTGGCGTGTGCTCGGGACCGCCGCGCTGGCGTTGGCGGCGACGCTGGCGCTGGTGCCCACGCTGGGGCTGGACCTGATCCCGCAACTGGCGCAGGGCCGCTTCGAGATGACGGTGACCCTGCCGCCGGGCACGCCACTGGCCGACACCGACCGCGTGGTCGCGACCATCGCCGAACGCCATGCCAAGGATCCGGGCGTGGCCTCGATCTACGGCGTTGCCGGCACGGGCACGCGGCTCGACGCCAGCCCCACCGAATCGGGCGAGAACATCGCGCGCCTGTCGATCGCGCTCGCCAACGGCGGCGGCAAGGCGGTCGAGGCGGCCGCGATCGAACGCCTGCGCGGCGACGTGCCGCGCAGCGATGCGCAGGTCAAGTTCGCACGGCCGCAGCTGTTCAGCTTTGCCGCGCCACTCGAGGTCGAGATCCGCGGCTACGACCTGGATGCGCTGGCCAAGGCCGGCCAGCGCCTGGGCGAGCTCATGCGTGCCTCGCCGCGCTTCGCCGACGTCAAGTCCACGGTCGAGGGCGGATATCCCGAGGTGCAGATCCATTTCGACCAGGACCGCGCCGCCGCGCTCGGCTTGACCACGCGCGACATCGCCGACCGCGTGGTACGCAAGGTCAAGGGTGAGGTTGCCACGCGCTACGACTTCCGTGATCGCAAGATCGACGTGCTGGTGCGCGCGCGCAGCGACGACCGTGCCAGCGTGGCCGACATCGGCAATCTCGTGATCGGCTATGTCGCCCCCGCCGTCGCCAGCGCTGGGGCGCGCGATGGCAGCGGCCTGAGCGAAACCGCGCGCAGCAGTAGCGACGTGCCGATCCGCCTCGCCGCGGTGGCGGAGGTGGTGGCCACACAAGGACCGAGCGAAATCCACCGCGTAAGCCAGGAGCGCGTCGCGATCGTGTCGGCCAATCTGCGCCACGGCGACCTCGGCAGTGCCGTGGCCGAGGTGGAGCATCTCGTGGCCAGCCATCCGCTGGCGGCGGGCGTGAAGGTGCACGTGGGCGGCCAGAGCGAAGAGCTGGATGCGTCGGTGCGCTCGCTGTTGTTCGCGTTGGGACTGGCGATCTTCCTCGTCTACCTGGTGATGGCCTCGCAGTTCGAGTCGCTCCTGCATCCGTTCGTGATCATGTTCTCGATCCCGCTGGCCGCGGTCGGTGCGGTGCTCGCGCTCAAGCTGTCGGGCTCGGCGATCTCGGTGGTGGTGTTCATCGGCCTCATCATGCTGGTCGGCATCGTGGTCAAGAATGCGATCGTGCTGATCGACCGCGTGAACCAGCTGCGCGAGGCCGGCGTGGCCAAGCGCGAGGCGCTGGCACAGGCTGCCGAGTCGCGCCTGCGCCCGATCGTGATGACCACGCTGTGCACCTTGTTCGGCTTTGCGCCGCTGGCGCTGGGTTGGGGCGAGGGCGCCGAGGTGCGCGCGCCGATGGCCCTGACCGTGATCGGTGGCCTGGCGGTATCGACGCTGCTCACGTTGGTGGTGGTGCCGGTGGTGTATGACCTGCTCGACCGGCGCGGTGACGAGTGGTACCGCGCGCGCGCGGCGCACGCCGCTCGTGGCGAGGCGACGGGCACCGCCTTGCTGGAATCGCCCACATGACCCTGGCCGAGCTGAGCCTGCGTCGCCCGGTCAGCGCGATCATGCTGTTCGTGTCGATGGTCGCGATCGGGCTGATCGCGGCGTTCCGCCTGCCGCTGGAGCAGTTCCCGGCGATCGATGCGCCATTCCTGTTCGTGCAGGTGCCGTATCCGGGCTCCACCCCGACCGAGATCGAGCGCACGATCACGCGTCCGATCGAGGAGGCGCTGGCGACGCTGCCCGGCATCCACCGCATGCAGTCCTCGTCGGAAGCCGAATCCGCGCAGATCTTCCTCGAGTTCAAATGGGGCGAGCCGATCGCGATCAAGGCGGTGCAGGCGCGCGAGCGCATCGACGCGATCCGGGCGGAGCTGCCGTCGGACCTGCAGCGCTATTTCGTGCACAAGTTTTCGACCGGCGACGAACCGGTGCTGCAGTTGCGCGTGGCCTCGCGCGGCGCGGATCTGGCCAATGCCTGGGAACTCATCGATCGCGAGATCAAGCGCCCGCTCGAGCGCATCCCGGGCGTGGCCAGCGTCGAAGTGTCCGGCATCGGCAGGCCCGAGGTGCAGATCGAGTTGTCGGCCGATCGCCTCAGCGCCCACCATGTCAGCCTCGATGAGCTCTACCAGCGCCTGGCCGCGGCCAACTTCGCGCTGTCGGCCGGACGCATCGATGCCGCGGGCAAGCGTCTGCGCGTGGAACCGCAGGGCCAGTGGCGCAGCCTCGACGACATCCGCGCGGTGCCGATCGACGCCAGCGGGCTCAAGCTCGGCGACATCGCCAGCGTGAGCCTGCGCCCGGCGCGGGTCGAGTTCGCGCGCCGGCTCGACGGCAAGCCCGCGGTGGGCATCGACATCCGCCGCGAGCGCAATGCCAACCTCGTCGACATCGGCAGTGCGGTGATGGCGCAGGTGCGCCGGATCCAGGCATCGCCCGACCTGGCCGGCGTGCAGGTGTACGCGATGCAGAGCCAGGCCGACAGCGTGACCGGCGCGCTGTCGCAGCTCGGGCGGGCAGGGTTGGAAGGCACGCTGCTGTCGGTGCTCGTGCTGTTCTTCTTCCTGCGCGACTGGGCCTCGACCCTGATGGTGTCGCTCGCGATCCCGATCTGCTTCGTGATCACGCTCGGCTGCATGCATTTCCTCGGCATCAGCCTCAACGTGCTGTCGATGATGGGCTTGCTGCTCGCGGTGGGCATGCTGGTCGACAACGCGGTGGTGGTGGTCGAGAGCATCTACCAGTACCGCGAGAAACATCCCGACCAGCCGTGGTACAGCGCGGTGCAGGGCACCCAGGTGGTCGGTGTGGCGATCGCCGCGGGCACGCTGTCGAGCGTGATCGTGTTCCTGCCCAACATCTTCGGCGAGGCCAACAACATCTCGATCTTCCTCGCCCAGGTCGCGATCACGATGTCGATCGCGCACCTGGCCTCGTGGCTGGTGGCGGTCAGCCTCGTGCCGATGCTGGCCTCGCGCCTGCCGGCGCCGCGCTTCCTCGGTCGCACCAGTGCGATCACGCGCCTGCGCGACGGCTACGGCCGCGTCATCGGCTGGACGCTGCGTCATCGGCGCTGGACCATGCTCGCGCTGGTGGCGATGAGCCTGCTCAGCGTGCTGCCGATGACCTTGACCAAGTACGACATGTTCGACGATGGCCAGTCGCGCCGCCTGCAGCTGTACTACCAGCTCAACGCCAACTACCGCCTCGCCGACCTCAGGCCCGACATCCTCAAGGTCGAGAAGTACCTCGACGAGAACCGCGAGCGCTTCCAGATCGCCTCGATCTACTCCTGGTACGGCGAGCAGGGTTTCGCGGTGACGCGCATCCTGCTCACCGAGCCCAGTCCCGGCCTGGCCGAGTGGCTGGCCGAATGGGTCGGGCGTGGCAGCACGCGCCCCGCGTCGCAGATCAAGGAGGAGATCCGCGCGGGCCTGCCGCGCATCGCGACCGGCCGGATCGGTTTCGACGGCAATGGCAATGGCAGCCTCAGCGGCGGCATCGACATCGCCCTGGTGGGTGATTCGATGCAGCAACTGCGCGAGCTGTCGACCAGCGTCGTGGGCGTGTTGTCGCGCCTGCCGAGCCTGCGCGACGTGCGCCCGGACAAGGGCAACGGCGATCGGGAGATGCAGGCGCGCGTGGATCGCGACCGCGCGCGGCAGTACGGCTTCGATGCGCAGACGGTGGCGAGCTTCATCCAGATCGCACTGCGGGGCATGCCGCTGCGCGATTTCAATGCCGACGACCGCCAGTTGCCGGTGTGGCTGCGCTTCCAGGGCAGCGACACGCGCAGCATGGCGGGACTGTCCGACTTCAAGCTGCGTGCGGCCGATGGCAGCCAGGTACCGCTGCTGGCGATGCTGCGCACCGATTCGCGCCAGACACCCTCGGCGATCCAGCGCGAGGACCGCATGACCGCGTTCAAGATCGTGGCCAACCTTGCCGAGGACCACACCATGGGCGATGCGCGCGCGCAGATCAGCCGCGCGCTCGATGCGATGGCATGGCCGCCCGGCTATCGCTGGAGCTTCGGCCAGGGCTTCGACCGCGCCGACCAGGCCGGCCAGCAGATGCTGTTCAACACGCTCATCGCCTTGATCCTCGTGTACGTGGTGATGTGCGCGATGTTCGAATCGCTGATCTATCCGGCGGCGATCCTCACCACCTTCGTGTTCTCGGTGTTCGGCGTGTTCTGGCTGTTCTGGCTCACCGGCACCACGTTCTCGATCATGGCCGCGATCGGCATCCTCATCCTCATGGGCGTGGTGGTGAACAACGGCATCGTGATGATCGTGCACATCAACACGCTGCGCCTGGCCGGACACGCGCGCAGCGAGGCGCTCGTGCTCGGCGCGCAGGAACGCCTGCGCCCGGTGCTCATGACGATGGCCACCGCGATCCTGGGCATGCTGCCGCTCGCGCTGGGCGGCGCGCAGGCGTGGAGCGATGGCCCGCCCTACTATCCGATGGCGCGCGCGATCGCGGGCGGCCTCACCTTCTCGACCATCGTCACGCTGCTGGCGCTGCCATGCATCTATGCCCTGCTCGACGACGCGCGGGTGTGGATGCGCGGCGTGGTGGCCGCGGCGCGCGCGGGGCAGGGCGCCGCGCGCCCGGCCTGAGCGGCGCGGACGTCAGGCCAGCGTCGCGAGCGCGCCGTGCAGCGCCTGGTCCAGGCGCGCATCCAGTGCCGCGTCCGCTGCGGGCAGCGCGCTCCAGCGCGTGAGCAGGTCGGCGATCTCGTGGGCCGGCGTGGCTGCGGCACGGCCCGACATGCGCGCCGCGAGTCGTTCGACCTGACGCAGGCGGCGGCGCTCCCGGTCCTCGTCGGGCGAATCGATGCCCGCGAGCGCCTCCAACTCGACCAGCACGTCGCGCAGCGCATCCTCATCGGGTGCATCGGCAGGTGTGCCCGCGAGCGCGCGTTCGAAGCGTTGACTCAGCACGGCCGCGGCGATGTCGCCGGCGCCGGGCGCCTGCCAGCGCTCGCGCAGCGCCGCGGCCTGTGCCGGCCCGGCCTCGGCCGCGCGGCACAGGCGGTAGCGGGCCTGCCAGTCGGCGTAGCGCTGTTGCCGGCGCGTGCGATCACGTTGCCGCGCACGCTCGCGCAGCTGCTCCTGCGCCGTGGCGTGGCGAGCGCGCAGCGCGGCATCGTCCACGCGCAGTGCATTCCATGCCGCCTCGATGCGCGCCAACGCGGCGCGCTCGGGTTCGGCCTCGGCCGCAGCCAGTGCTTCGAGTTCGCTGCACAAGTCCTGTGCCTGGGCGCGGGCCTCGTCCTCGCGCTGGCTGCGTTGCGCGCGCTGCGCATCCAGTTGCGCGAACACGCGATCGATGGCGTCGCGGAACGTCCGCCATTGCGCCTGGTCGCGCGCGCGCTTGCCGTTGCCGGCCTCGCGCCAGCGCGCCTGCAGATCGCGCGCGGCCGCGACCGCGCCGCGCGGCAAGGCGTCGGCGAGCGATTGCGCCTGGCTGATGAGTTCCTGCTTGCGCGCGCCCACGGCCTCGTCATGGCGCGCGATCTGCGCGTCGAGCGCACGCAGCGCGTCCTTGAGCGATTGCGCGAGCGCCTTGCGCTCGCGCGGCTCGATGCGGTCGAGCCCGCGCAGTGCCTGCACGCAGCGTTGGCGCAACCCGCGCACGAGCGCGAGGTCGGCGTCGCTCACGGGCAGGGCGGCCACCTGGGCGAGCAGCGCGGCCAGTTGCGCCGCCTGGCCTTCGCGCAGTTCCTGGCGTTTCCGGAAATAGCCGCGCGTGGGCTCCAGCGCCGCGCGACAGGCGGCGTGGAAGCGCCGGGCGAGGCCGCCCACGCGCATGCTGCCGGCCTCGACCTTGTCCAGCAGCTGCCACTCGCGCTGTGCATCGTGCAGTTTGGCCGCGACCGCATCGGGATGCAGTCCGGCCGCGGGCAAGGCCTCGATTTCCTCGCACAGCTGGCGGCGGCGCTGGTTGTCGGCCCAGTGCTGCCAGCGCGTGAGCTGCGTGTAGCGCTCGTGGGTGGCGGCCAGCGCCTGCTGCAGGGCATCCGGCAATGCGCCGTCGATGCGCGCGCGCAGCGCATCGATGCGCGCCTTGGCCGCGTGTGCGCGCGCAGCGGCACCCGCATCGAGCGCCGCCGACCACTCGCGTTGTTGCTGCTGCAACTCGTGCACGAGCGCGCGCTGCTGTTCCTGTTGCTGGCGGCGCGCGGCCTGCGCTTCGTCGAGCGAGGCGGCGAAACGCGCCTGCGCGATCAGGCTCGCGCCGAGGTCGTCGCTGGTGTTGCCCACCTGCGGTGCGGGAACCTGGGTGACCGGCTCGGGTCCGGCCGGTGGCGGCACCACGGGTGCGGCCGGCGCTCGCGGCGCACGCGCGGCCGCCAGCAGCTCGAGGGCAGTCGCGAAGCGCTGGCGCAGCGGCGCGGGCGCGTCCGCCTCGATCTCATGCCATTGGCGCAGCAGCTGCGCCTGCGCCTCGGCCGAGGCGGGCATGCGCAGCAGCTGCTCGACCTGCTCACACAGCTGGCGCGCCCGCTGCTCGAGCGCGGCACCATGGCCGCGCGCGATGCGCAGCGCCTCGATGCGCTCGCGCGCGCGGCGGTTGACCGCCTTGTCGGACTTGCGCGCGCGCTCGGCGAGGCGCTCGAGCTGCTTTTCG
>WBZR01004908.1_pt2 | contig 10286 bp, 12 predicted proteins | sample 5204231 | NCBI WGS metagenome assembly WBZR01 (sample SAMN12412403, study PRJNA552823) | activated sludge metagenome | isolation source: activated sludge from anammox sidestream of wastewater treatment plant... | place: USA: Virginia | collected 2017-08
TTGAGTATCCCTTCTCCATCAGTATAGTGAAAAGGGATTCGATATTCGGGGCTGATGTAAGTCCCCTGCACCCTGCGCACGGGTCCCTGAATGTCGGGCATATGGCGCCACACCCTGCCCTTGTCACAGAGCCGAGACACCACTTCCCCTCTTCAACAAGACATACATTCCCCTTTGATCTGCACTCAACACATACGGGGTAGTCAGGAATCCTGGGCCGTATCCCGAGCAGCAATGACTGCACAAACCGCAGGAACTCCCCTTTGTCTATTGGGCAACCCGGAACTACAAAATCTACCGGCACTATGTCCTTCACCCTGTTTGCAGGCATTGTATCAGCAAAATAGTCTCTCCTGTTGTAGACAGCAGGAAGCCATGAATCCTGAGGGTGAAAATTCTTTAACGCATTTACACCGCCAAGATCAGCGCAGGCGCCAAAAGCAACCAGTACCTTCGCCCTTGTCCTTATCTCTCTCAACTCATGGATATCAGACTCCCTTGTAATCGAACCCTCTATGAAGGCAATGTCATAGTCGTCCCGTTTTTCATCGATCGCCTCACGGAAATTGACGATTTCAATAAAACCAAGGAGTGTTGGCAACTCCTCTTCGAGGTTTAGAACCTGGAGCTGGCAACCCTCACAGCTTGAAAAACTGAAGAACGCGACTTTTGGCTTCATATAAACCCCACCCCACCATTACCCTCTCCCTGAGGGAGAGGGAATTTTTTGCTATCTTCTTCTCATTGCTCATTGCTTCTTTACTTCATTGCTCATTGCTTTACACTCATTGCTTCTTATAATGCCTCCTGCAGTTTTCTTGCATCCCTGTAAGACATCACCGGCCCGTTCTGGCACAGATATATCCCATTTATCTGGCAGTGGCCGCACTTTCCAATACCACAGCGCATCCTTCTCTCAAAAGACATGAAGATATTCCCTTCAAAGATGCCCTTTGCAAGGAGCTCTGCCACGACAAATCTGTACATCACAGGCGGACCGACTACTGCCGCTATCGTATTCAGCGGATCTGCATCAACATATTTGAACAGGCCCGTTATTACTCCGACATGCCTTGTCCAGGTCGTCTCTGCAAGGTCAACTGCAATATAAGTTTCTATAGAAGAATCATCCTCCCATCTCATGACCTCTTCCTTAAAGAGGATATCCTGCGGCCTCTTGGCGCCGATCAGTATGGTAACCCTGCCATACTTCCATCTGTGATGGATTATATAGTTTATGAGAGACCTGAGCGGGGCAAGACCGAGCCCTCCGGCAACGATCAATACATCTTTGCCATCTATCCTCTCCAGCGGGAATCCATTTCCGAACGGACCCCGTATCCCGATCCTGTCGTTCAGCGATAAGTTGTGCACAGCCCCTGTCAGATTTCCTGCAGAACGTATACAGAGCTCAATTGTCTCTCCTGAACCAACTGGAGATGAAGTAATAGAAATGGGCGCCTCACCAATCCCCAGCATCGAAAAAATGACAAACTGACATGGCCTGTACTGAATATTCCCACCATCACTGAGCCTGATGGTAAATAATTTCTCCTTATCCGTAAGCTGCCGGATATCAACTATCGTCGCAGGCCTCGGCAGCAGATTAGATCTCTCCATGACCCTTTTTCCTCTCCATGACATGGTTAAAGATATCAATGATGCTTATATCTGCTATGCAGTGCTCAATACACCTGCCGCATCCAACACACCCTGACCGTCCGAACCTTTTTTTGAGGTATACCTCTTTTTTGAAGACCCTGTGCCTCACCCTCTCAGCCGCTCGATGCCGGAAATTCTCGCCTGAGGCCACCTCGCAGAAGTTCTGTATCTGACAACCATCCCACCTCCTGTACCTCACACCGGTCTCCATGTCAGGGCACACCTCATCCACGACATCAAAGCAGTAGCAGGTTGGACATACGATGATACAGGCCCCGCAGGAAAGACACTTGTTCCCCTCAATCTCCCATATTGCATCTTCATATTCATCTTTCAATACATGCGACAGCCGGTCAATATCCCCGCGAATCTTCTTGCTAAAGGCCGAATCCCTCTCCCAGTTGGTCTTCATCAGTCCTGTCTTGTCAGAATACCCTGCCTTGTTAAAGACACTGCTCTTCTCAATGATTGCCTTTCCCGCATCAGTAGCAGAAGTGACGAAGAACCTGTTCCCGATGTCCGTAAAAAAGACATCATATCCCTTATCCGCCTTGTGACAACCCTTGTCATAACATAGAATATCCTCCCTGCACGGACAGGAACAGCCGTAACCAATAATTACAGACGACCTCCGCCTGGCAAGATAATTGGCATCCGAAGGCTCCTCTGCAAGAATTTCATCCATAATATTTATCGCATTCAAATCACAGGGATGGACAAATAAAAGGACCTGATTGCGGAAGGCGTTAACCGGCCTTGTTTCAGTAAGGTCGCTAAGTTTGAACCTCAGGAGTACTTCGTTATTGGGGTAAATCCACTTTACCGGCGGAAGTATCGTCGTATCATAATTGTGCACCACCTTCGAGGGATCATCTACCTGATCAAATATATAACGGTTGTCCTTCTCAACAGGCGCTATTACATCATAATCCTGCAGGAGTTCAAGGATAAACCTGCTTACATCACCGTATTCAATGACCGCATCCATGCGCTTTTGCTCCGGGATTGGCTCTATTTCACGAATTTCAAAACGATGTCATAATTGTTGACCACATTCAGTTTCTTGAACAGAAAATCAAACTTGTCTTCAAGCTCCTGACCTATGGCCTGTTTTACCTGCTCCGGAAGTGTCCAGAATTTCTCTTTGAATGGACCAAATCCCTTCTTGCGCGTCTTGTATATAAACTGCTCGTCAGATTCTCCGCCCTTTTTCTCTTCAGCACACGCCTGCCTGAGGTGATTATATATCTCTTCCTTAAAATCATGCGGAAATGCCCTGCTGTCATAAGTCATATTCTGAAACCCTGTTGCGAGATGGACCTCTGCCGTGCCTGTCTCAGGAAACCTGTGAAACGCCTCATCCGGCAGGGTAGATGCCCCATGCTGGACAGCGCCGGAGAGTCCATATACCTCTCTCGCCACTTTTGAGATATTGCCAAGGGTATCAAAATCAAGTTTTACCTTTGCCACAGTGCCGTCAGGGAGGGGAACTCCGCCGTGCGTTGTGCCTGTCTGGACACTTATCTTGCTGATCCCCTTTAATGATGCCCCCTTGGCTGCAAGGGATTCCCTGTATCCGTCCATAAATGCCCTGAGCTCTTCAACAGTGCTGTTCTTTCCTCCTACCTCACCTATCTCCCCGCCTACGGAGACCGTAATGCCCTGCGGCTCAAGTTGTCTTATATATGCAGTAAGTTCCGAGGCAATCTCAAAATTGAGCCTCTGCTGTCCCCTGAGATCAGGCTTGGACAGGTCAACAAGCGTGGATGTATCTATGTCTATATTGTAAAATCCAGCCTCGATGGCCTCTTTGATGAGACTCTTAAGGCCTTCAATCTCCTTCTGAGGGTCCTGTTGATATTTCTTCGCATTCGCCTGGAAATGATCCCCCTGTATGAAAACAGGCCCACGGTACCCCTCTTTTACTGCCGCCGCTATCATCACGACGGCATATTCATCCGGAGACTGCCCTGTATAACCTATCTCAGACTTTGCTATTTCAAATATGAATGTCCCGGAATTGTTCTTTTTCGCCGCCCTGATGACAGCCCTTGCCACGTCATAGCTGAGCCCTCTGATGTTAATGGCAGGGACAGTAAACCCACTCACCTCACCACGCCCCATCGCCTCATAGAGGCCCTGTATAGAGGCGGAACGTATGCCAAGCTCCCCTGCAATAGAGCGTATAAGCCACCTTACCATACCCTTGATTTCAGCGCTGTTATTAAAGACCGCATTAAAGACCAGCTTGTCGATCAGTTTTTCCCGAACCCCTGCGGCATCGGTTACCCTTACGATACCTGGCCCGATCTCTGCAATACCGCCAAGTGACTCAAAAACTTCCTGTGTGCTCTTGTATCCCATGATTCACCCCCTCAAATAGTGTGGCCTGCCGCATTACAATGCCTCCAGAACAATATCTGTTACCCTGTCTACTACCAAATCAGCCATTTTTAATCTGTCCGGACTATAGGTATTTGTCACTGCAGCACAACGCATCCCTGCCGCCTTTGCCGCCTCTATACCTGCAATGGAGTCTTCGACCACCAAACAGTCAGCAGTCGTTATCGGCTGACCGCTGATTTCGTTTAATCTGTCGAGCGCCATTATAAAACACTCCGGATTTGGTTTCCCTTCACTCACGTCTTCGGCGCTTACGATTATATTGAATGCTGACCTGATCCCTGCCCCCTCAAGTATGAACTCGATCTCATGACGCAGGGCGCCTGACGCTATTGCAAGTAGATATTTCTTTGATGAGTTCTCTATGAATTCCACAACCCCGGGATATATAAAAAGGTTGTCTTTTATATAATCCATGAGGTATACGGTCTTTTTATCTATAAGAGATTGAATGTGCTCGAAGTTTGATTCTATGCCGTTTGACCTGAGTACTGTGCTGAAACAACCCTTGTCATCCATGCCGAGGTATATGTCGTAATAGTCCTTCTCACTTATCGTCAACCCCATTTCTCCGAGGACCTTCTGAAACATCCTGAGATGGACAGGCTCACTATCGGTTATGATCCCATCGAAATCAAAGATTATAGCCTTTAGCATGGATAGGGCAATATATCATGACCTGCAATGTATTGCAATAACTTAGTGCTATGTCATATAATGATTTAATGGATTCGATGATAATTGAGACACGGGCGGTAGGGCCGTTTCAATCCAACGTATTTATTCTTGGCGACAAGGATTCAGGGGATGCCGTAATCATCGACCCGGGAGATGATATTGAGGAGATTCTATGCATTCTGCATAAGAATTCCCTGAATCCAGGGAAAATCCTGCTGACTCACGGACATATAGATCATGTCAGCGGGGTCAGGGCCCTGAAAGAGGCGACAGGGGCGGCGGTATACCTGCACAAAGAAGACATCTTCCTCTATGAACAACTTCCGACTCAGGCATCTTTCTTCGGCATCACGGCTGATGAAATCTCAAGTATTGACGAATGCCTTGAAGACGGGATGGAGACAGGCGATGGGATCCTCCGGTGCCGGATAATCCATACACCGGGACACACCCCGGGCAGTGTCAGCTTCTATTTTCCCGCCGGCATGGTATTTACCGGCGATACCCTTTTCAGGTGGAGTATCGGCAGGACAGACCTGTGGGGGAGTTCGCACATAGACCTGATGGAATCCATTAAGGAGAAGCTCTTCAAGCTTGATGATAAGACCAGGGTCTATCCAGGACACGGGCCTTCCACTACTATCGGTGCAGAAAAAAGAGACAACCCATTCTTGAAATAGAGGTAAATTTATGACACATGACATCCTTGAACATGATGAAAAAGGTAAGAAGGTAAAGTGCCTTTCATGCGGAAGCCCCTACGAGGGTTTCTTCTGTTTTGACTGCCATTCGCTCCTCTCCTTCTCCGGAGATATGGACTATTTTGACATGTTAGAGATCGAGAAGAGGCCTGTGGTAGATATGGCCAGATTAAAGGAGAATTTCCTGAGACTGAGTGAGTATGTACATCCTGACAAATACCATAACTCCTCTCAGGAGATACAGGAACTGGCGCTGAAGTCATCCTCTTTGCTCAATAAGGCATACTCGACTTTGAAAGACCCGAAAGAGCGGATACGATATCTTATTACCCTTGAAAGCGACAGGGAGGCGCCTGTCTCAAAACATGCATCAGCAGAGACGATGGAGTTTTTTATAGAAGCCAGCGACGTCTGCAACGAAATAGACAGATATGTAAAGAAAAGGGGTGGAGATGAGACCCTGAGGCAGGGGCACCTGAAGAAACTGAGTGACCTCAAAAAGGAAACAGGGGAGAGATGGGAAGGTGTCCTCAGTGAGATCGCTGTCCTGGATAAGGAATGGCTCACTCAATCAGGTGATAACAAGAAGACAAAGGTGCGGCGTCTGATAGTCCTGTCACATGAATTATCATATCTGTCGAAGCTGCAGTCTTTAATAGATGAGTTGATCGTATCAATCAGTTAGGCTGTTTCAAATGGGCAAAATAATCGGCATAGACCTTGGAACAACAAATTCAGTAGTCGCCGTCGTTGAAAACGGTAAACCCGTAGTCATAGCAGATGCTGAAGGACAGCGCCTCACTCCGTCCGTTGCCGCCTTTGTCGAAGGCACAGAACCTGTAACAGGCCACAACGCAAACAGGCAGCGTATACTGAATCCTGAAAAAACCATCTATTCTGTAAAGAGATTCATAGGCAGGCGCGGTTCTGATATAAAGGATGAGGATATGTTTGTCACTTATCCTGTTTCAGGCAGCGGGGAAGAGCCTGCAGGCATCATGATAGGTGATAAACGCTATCTGCCAGAGGAAATATCAGCTTTCATATTGAGCAAACTCAAAAGGGATGCGGAGCGTTATCTTGGCGAACCGGTCGACCGCGCGGTTATCACAGTCCCTGCATACTTCAATGACGCCCAGCGCAATGCCACAAAAAAGGCCGGTGAGCTTGCAGGACTGAAGGTAGAGAGGATCATCAATGAACCCACTGCAGCGAGCCTTGCATACGGTATTGACAGGAAACTGGATGCAAAAATCGGTGTATATGACCTTGGCGGCGGGACATTCGATATATCCATACTCGATATAAAGAAAGGGGTCTTTCAGGTCTTATCCACCTGCGGCAACACACGTCTCGGAGGAGATGACATTGACCGCCGTCTGATAGACTTCCTGCTCAGTAAGATTGCGGCAGGAGGCGGCGGTGATCAGTCAGGGAATCTGATGGTCTTAAGCCGCATCAGGGAAGAGGCTGAAAGGGCAAAGTGCGCATTATCATTCGAGGAAGAAGTTGAAATATCAATGCCGTTCCTGACTTCATCATTCAGCTTTAAATATAGACTGACACGTAAGGATTTCGAGGAACTTGTCAGGGACATCATTGACCGCACGAGGAAACCCTGTCTGCAGGCCATGATGGATGCCAAACTGACACGGGATGATGTTGACGAGGTCATCCTTGTAGGCGGCTCGACAAGGATTCCATTGGTGCAGCAGCTCGTTGAAGACATCTTCGGGAAAAGTCCTAACAGAACAATCAATCCTGACGAGGCCGTGGCGCTTGGCGCTGCTATCCAGGCCAATATCATGTCAGGGCAGATATCAAATCTTTTGCTCCTCGATGTGACGCCCCTGTCGCTTGGCATCGAGACATACGGCGGCTTCATGAATGTCATCATACCGAGAAATACGACCATACCTACAAGGGCCGGCGAGCTCTTTACAACTGCAGTGGATAATCAGTCTGCCGTAACGATACATGTGCTTCAGGGTGAGCGTCAGATGGCCTCTGATAACTGGTCGCTCGGAAACTTTGCCCTTGAGGACATCACCGCTGCGCCTGCAGGCGTGCCGCGTATAGGAGTCCAGTTCACTATTGATGCAGACGGCATACTCCATGTCCTTGCAAGGGATGTCAATACAGGCAGAGAAACGGTCGTAAAGATGAAGTCCACGATTGGCGTGTCAAAGGAACAGGTCGAGAAGATGGTTCGGGACTCCCTCGAACATGAAAAGGAAGACGCCGCAAAGAAAGAGCTGTTCGATGCAAAGACAGAAGCTGACAAGGTGCTGACCGCAACAAGGAAGGCGCTCAATAAGTGCCGTCATTTACTGAAAGATAATGAACTGGCGTTGATAGGTGAGGCTATCAGCAATACCGAGGCGGCCATAAGCAGGAACGACACAGCAGGGATTAAAGAGACCACGAATAAATTGAACCAGGCAACAGAACACCTGGCCTCACTCCTCCTCGGCGAAACCGCAAAAGAGGTCGTGGAGAAAAAAAAGGATATCGGATGAAAAACATACTCCCTTACAAGGGTATCTATCCCAAGATCCATCAGACAGTATTCATCGTAGAATCAGCAATCATCATAGGTGACACGGAGATCGGCGAATACTCAACAGTCTGGTTCAATGCCGTCATACGCGGTGATGTCAATTACATCCGCATAGGCAGCCGCACAAACATCCAGGACCTCTGCATGCTGCACGTCACCAAAGATACTCATCCACTTATCCTTGGAAATGAAATAACAGTCGGACACTCCGTAACCCTGCATGGATGTACCATTAAAGACAGGTGCCTGATCGGCATGGGTGCAACCATCCTCGACGGAGCAGTTGTAGGCGAAGACTGCATCATAGGCGCCGGCGCCCTTGTCACGGAAGGCGCCGTCATACCTCCGGGGACACTTGCAGTCGGCTTCCCGGCAAAACCCAAACGCGACCTCACTGATGCAGAAAAGGCACGGATAAAACAATCAGCACAGAATTATATTGATTATGCCCGCACGTATGGGACCTGATCCTAAAATAGGAAGTCACGACCGGAATGATGCATCCACGATACAGAGGCACTGTATCAGAAGATAAAGGTTATTATCCCAGCGCTGCCTTTTTGTCAATTTGCTGATAAATAATATCAGGCAAGTGCGCTGTTACTTTGGCGTGTTCAATTGTCATGCTTACTAAGTTGCCCTTCGAATCAAGATCAATATAGATATTTTCAGAAATTTCCTGTGTTTCTTCTATGGCATTATCTGTAAATTCAAGAAGCGCAGTATCTGTGTCATTAAAGTATTTAATTTTCATCTTATACCCAATCTTTCAGATGGTAACAGTTAAGAAAGAAAGCAAGAACTTCATGCTGATAATAGTCCGATGGAAGATCATTGGGCCTTCCTTTATAAATCATTGTGAATCGCTGGTACCATCTATTTACTCGCTCATATTGTTTAAGATACATACTCATCTGATTTCACATTTCCCCTTAAAAAACACCTTAGGTGAGTAGAGGAACAACTCCATTGAAACCTGTGCCGACTTGACGGCAATAGTAAGTCCGAATTTATCTCACAATGCGTTTTCGATAATTCCAAGAAGATGCCTCTATAAATTGTGCCGTCATACTCTTGACCGTACCAAATCAATTTAGGTACGTTAAGGCGACGCAGCATCTTAGGCGGACCAAAAGGATCGCAACCTTTAATGGTAATTCGTACGAGGCCGTGTTTTTCAAAAACTTTCTGCACTCGGGATATGTTACCCGATTTCTTGTTATGCGTAGGCCACCTGTCGGTTTGTTTAGCTACATCAAGCAGAAGTGCCTCAACAATTACGGCGTCTATATTTTCTCTCTTTCGCCTGGTGTTACCTATAAGCGCGATATATCCTCTAACCGGAAACGCAAAATTTGAGTCGTGGGAAGAAAGCCGAGAAAGCAGATCGCCTATCCCAATATATGACGGTTTAACACGAGCCTGAGAATCCCATATCACATACACTCCAGTTCCCCTCATGACATCGGCAAAGCTCACATCCTCAAATCTATTAAACTCGACGGTTATTCCATACATACATAATTAACGCTTCGTTTGATGTGATAAGAACAAAAATAGACAATTGTGTCAGTTCCGGTGTAGTCAGCAAGCTCCTTTAAATATTTCCGTCTGATTGTATCTTGGCCAGCAGCCTTAAGTAAGGTTATCTCTCTTGCTATGGTTTCTCTATTGGGCATTCTAATTCCCCGTCCCTTCCGTAACGATAGCCCAGTCTTTTTTTATTGGGACCTCAACATATATGGACTGCGCTTTCATAATGCTCTCATTGAAATATTTATGGTTTTCGTAAACTTCAACGAGACGTTTCAGATCTTCTTCAATACACTGTGATTGCTTCTGCTGGCTTTGCTCTTCATTATTATTCATTATTTCATCCGCAACGTTTTACGTTTTATGGCCTTTCATTTTTCAGAGGCGGACGCCAGAAGTCAAGTAAATATTCAAAGGTGACACCCATAGTAATATAATTACTTGGCCAACCAAAAATACCTATTTGATTTACAATATTAGTACGATCCCAAATTATGATATTCCTCAATTCGTAACCCCTCCGCCTGAGTTCTTCAACAAGTGAAATATGAATAGTTATTCGTTCATTTTCCCACCACATATCAGGTACATTAATTACGCAATGAGCTTTTGGATGTAAGAGCGGCAATAAACCCTCAAAAATTTCTCCCATCTCTTGCGTATACTTCTCTAACGGCATAGTCCCAAGGTCACGTTGGTCTTGAGAATATTGTTCGATCTTTCCAAGTTGGTCGTTATCCCTAAACCGC
>WBZR01005098.1_pt1 | contig 10286 bp, 12 predicted proteins | sample 5204231 | NCBI WGS metagenome assembly WBZR01 (sample SAMN12412403, study PRJNA552823) | activated sludge metagenome | isolation source: activated sludge from anammox sidestream of wastewater treatment plant... | place: USA: Virginia | collected 2017-08
CAAAAACCTCCGATGGGCTACAGTGGCATCCTCCACAGCCATTTATTCTACCAACCAATTCTACTGCCCCCTTTTCTCATGTTGACTGTCAACTAAATTCTAAAATATTTTCGCTGAATAGTTACGTTTTTTATCTTATTGACACACCGTAAATTGTGCTTTATATTACTACTAAAAGTTATACATTCTAAGATTCCTGGCGCGGCACAGCCGCAACCAGGTTTTCTCGTAACACTTTAGTTTTTTGAAAAAGTAGGGGCGAAGCATTTGCCATCTTGGGGTGTGAATACATTTATGCCAATTTATGGCAAATGCTTCGCCCTTACACCGTGCGGCAACATCGTTATTATAGTAATTTTTCAAAAAACTAAAGTGTTACGTTTTCTTTATGAAAGCAGGGAGATTGCTTCGGAAAAGGCCTCGCAATGACACCGGCCATGCACCTTGATGGCACACTGCACGCTGTCATTGCGAGCACATTCGATATGCTCAGTGTAAACTCCGCGAAGCAATCTTTCACTCATAAAAAATGGTACCTCCTGAAAGGGGCTTGTGAAAAAACTTACAAAAAAAGTAACAATTTAGTTTTTTGAAAAATTCTCTCTATGAATACTATTGTCTTGTAGGGGCAGGTTTCAAACCTGCCCCTACACGGTATGGTAAACATCGCCTTTATTGGGATTTTTCAAAAAACTAAATTGTTACAAAAAAAAGAAGTTTTTATACAGTAATACTAAAATGACCTCTCATTTTCTGAGGAATCCCGTGCACCATACGGTTGTATGTTAAAAATACCATGAGGGTAACTGTCAGAGACTTTTCGATTGGCCGGGGGCATCCCCTGGTCTTTATTGCTGGTCCGTGCGTCATTGAGAGTCACGAAGGCTGTCTGAAACTGGCTGAAAAGTTAAAGGGTATCTTTCAGGCCAGAAAGATACCCTTTATCTTCAAGGCGTCATATGACAAGGCAAACCGGACCTCGGTTCATTCATACCGCGGGCCTGGCATGAAAGAGGGTTTAAAGATTTTAGCGGATATTCAGAGGCAACTCAACGTGCCGGTACTTTCCGATGTCCACGAGACGGAAGACGTCCCTTTCGCGGCAGAAACCCTTGATGTTATACAAATTCCCGCCTTCCTTTGCCGACAGACCGACTTGGTCATGGCTGCTGCAAAGACCGGCAAACCGGTCAATGTGAAGAAGGGGCAGTTTCTGGCGCCATGGGATATGAAACCGGTTGTTGAAAAAATTCGGAGCGTGGGGAACGAACAGATTCTGATAACGGAACGGGGTGCAAGTTTCGGATATAATAATCTGGTCAGCGATATGAGATCGCTGGTTATCCTGCGGGATCTGGGCTATCCGGTGGTGTACGACGCCACCCACAGCGTTCAGCTTCCCGGCGGGCAGGGAAATGTTTCCGGCGGTGAAAGAAAGATGATTATGCCGCTTGCCAGGGCAGCCGTTGCCACCGGTTGCGATGCCTTGTTTCTTGAAGTGCACGAAACCCCGGAAAAAGCCCTTTCTGATGCGGCGACCATGCTACCGGTTAACGATCTTCCGCGTCTCATTGAACAGGTAGTGGAGATTCACCGGATTGTGCCATGTGAATAATATGCGTACTTATTATTAACCCTGTCAGGGTTTAAAACCCTGACAGGGCCGCGTTATGGAGTCCATGATGCTGATTGTATTTGTTCTGACATGTTCAGATGAGGAATAATTTATTGTAAATAAGAAAAAAAATCGTATAATATATCTCTTTCATTCAAGGTGAACAACTATCTTAAGCCCGCGTAGCTCAATTGGCGGAGCACGTCATTCGTAATGATGAGGTTGTCGGTTCGACTCCGATCGCGGGCTCTTATTTTACAAGGGTTTCAAGCCTGTAAGACATTTTTGTTACCCCCGACTGTAGTCAAAACGTAGTCAACTTTTTCCAAAACCTCAATTCCTTTCCTTAAAGACTCCGGACAATGATGCGCATAACGCTGTGTCATGTGAATATCGCAATGCCCCAGCAGCTTTGATATTTTATAAAGGTCAATTCCTCTTTGTGCTAATCGTGTTGCGAAGGTATGTCTCAGGTCATGGAAACGAAAGTTTTGTATGCCTGCCTTTTCGTTGACAACGTTAAACGACTTGATAAGATTTGCACGATCAATCTTGGTCATGGCACTGCTGGGAAAAACGAAATCACATTTTAGACTCCTGACCTTCGTTTTCTCCATTAAAATACCAAGGGCAATCTGGTTTAATGGAATTGTCCTGGGTTTACCGTTCTTTGTTTCCTGGATAATTATTGTCTTGCGAAAAAGGTCAGCCCTGTCCCATGTAAGCGAAAGCAGTTCGTCTTGACGCAACCCGGTATGTAAGGCAAAAACAATTATATCCCTTAGCCATTGCGGAGCATTTTCCAGTTGTCTCTTTTCCTCATCTTCTGATAACCAGCGGTCTCTTTGATTGTTCTCCCTTTCTTTGGGTATCTTCAAGCAAGGGTTTTCCTTTGTCCATTCCCATTGTTTTACCGCCAAACTAAAGGCTTTTTGAAGCATTGCCAGTTCCTTATTTATCGTTGCTGGTTTCTTGCCCTGATTTATCCTTGATACCTTGTAATCGTTTATTACTTTCGGTGTTATCACCGTCAATTTTGAATCACCAAAGAATGATAAAAGATGTTTTGCAGATGTTGTATAACTCTCTTGCATATTCCTGGAAACCTTTGGCGCATGTTCTTTCATAAACCTGTCTGCCATTTCCCGGAAGGTCTTCTCCGTTCCCTCATACCGGTCAAAGTACTTGCCTTCAATCAGCTCCGTTTTCAATTTAGCTTCAATAGTCTCAGCAAGTTTTTTATTATCCGTTTCAAGGCTTCTTTGGATCTTCTTGCCATTATACCGGATGCATGTCCACCAAATTCTGTCACGCTTATACATATTCCCCTCCTTTCCCGTGACCGGATGTGTCTGCATGACCGCTATCAAGCATTATAACCATTTCCGCGAATCTCTCCAATGATCTTATTGGCCGTTCTTTCGCATTGCTGGGTATCGCGTTTGTTGGCAGCCATTATTTGATCTATTTCTTTCAAGTCAAAAAGGACACGGCGTCTATATTTGATTGATGGTACCTTACCCTGGCTTGCCCATTCGTAGAGTGTTTTAACTGGCAATGAGGTATATACTGAAAGCTCTTTGATGCTTATATATCTTTTTTCCATAATGATTTTTTGTTACCCAAATCGCTATAAGGTAAGTACCCCGCAAAGCCTTTATTTTGCTGTATTGATTTTTTAATTTGGGTAATAAAAGACACTCTTATATTACCCGACATTTGTCGCCTTCTCGCGTCTGTGTTCTCTAATGATCTGACGTACCCAAGCCGATGTGACGCCATATTTCCCGGCAAGCGCTCCATAATTACCACCCTTAAATTCTTCGATGATCTTCCGCTTTTTTACCCTGGCCAGGCAAATATCCAACTTTGGCAAATAGAATTGTTCGCCGCCGAATTCTTTCCCAAGCTTTATGGCATTCTCAATGCCTATTACCTTAGCAATTTGTTGATAGTAGGCAGGCAGATCATTCGGACGGATATCATTTTCCATCAGTCTTTTCCTCCATCTTCAAATAGGGTTTCGTCTCTTTCACAGAGACATATTTCAGGATAGTTGCTTTTGCCTTTTTCGGTGCTTCGATTCCCAGGGCGTGGTCTGATTCCATGAACTTTTTAAAGTCAGCGGTGGTTTTATATTCCGACTTCTTTTCAAAGAACATCTCAAACAGCGGTCCCAACGGGATTTTTATATCCTCGACTTCATCCTTAACGATATAGGATTCCCGGAACGTGACAACGGCCCGGGCCGTGATCCCGCCAAGGGTAACGGTTGTTGTTTCTTCCCTCCTATCCTTGGCAATCTCAATAATGCGTTCCTGAATGCTGTCAAGTTCTTCATCGAGATCCTTGATTGTCTTCTTAAGAGACAATCCCCGCTGGAGAAGTTTTTCAATTTCTGCATCCTCAGCCATGACAAGATGTTTCTTCCCGTCAACCTGAACCTTTTTAACCTCTTTTACGCCCTTCACTTTTACCTCCCATCTTTCATAAACCGTACTCTTTCCCACCTTTTGGAATCAAACAACCCGAAATATTAAAAGTATGTGTCCGCGCCCCCTTGTGGCGCAAAGCAGCCGCAGGTTTATGACATGTGCGCATGCAATATTCACGCATGGAAATTTCTTGCATGTTAAAACTTCCAAAAGTTTTAACATTCCCACCTTTTGGAAGCAGTCATAACATATTGTAAATAAATAACTAACTGTAGATTCTCGAATTATGCTTACCATAAAATATACCTCTCACCGTCATTTTTTCAGGCAAGGCAAAACTGACAGAAAACCCTTATAAATCAAGGGATTCCAGGCATTTTGGCCTTTATGTACAGGATATAATCCTACTATTATACGAAATCCCTTCAAAAACCCTGTATAATCAAGCCTTCCCAGCCATGTTAAAATCTTTTCCCTGTTTTTAAACCCTTTCGTACTTCCCATCCCGCAAAGCCTGATAATTCTAGCATTTCGCGCCCTCTTGCGAAATCAACCAACATGTGAGTCGTGACCGATCTTTGTCCTTTCTTCAATTGCCCACCGTAATTTCCTGAGCGCCTTTACTTCAATCTGACGTACCCTTTCTTTTCCCATATTAATTTTCAAACCCACTTCATCCAGGGGAAGATGTTTCCGGAATCTCAGGTTAATAACCGTTTTTTCCCTCTCACTGAGAATATCCAATAAGCTGCATACCTGGCTATGAAAAGCCGCCTCATCGCTCTGGGGTTCAGTCGATTCAAGGATCTCCCCTTGTGTCATTTCTGATTCATGCCCGTAGGCCAGTTCATCAAGGGAATCATGCTCACATTGTTTATGATCCTTAATGGCCTTTATCACACCTTGCACAATGCTGTTGCCTGCGTAGGTCAGGAATCGAAACCCTTTGTCAGGATCAAAGGTCTTTGCAGCCTTAATAAGCCCCAGGCATCCTTCGGAAATCATATCCATCAGGGGAAGTCCATGAGACCAGTATTGAAAAACCACCTTAATGACAAATCTCATGTTTGATTCGACAAGTCTGTTTCTTGCTGCTTCATCACCCATTAGTGATTGCCTGGCAATGGCTAATTCCTCATTGTTGGTAAGTATTGGAATTCTTCCTACATCCTTTTCAAACATCTGCATAAGTTTTTTTTCTTTCATCCACCCTCCCTTTGTGATATAAAATGCCCTTATCACAAAGGAAAGTGGCATTTCTTCTCCTAAAGCCGTGCACTTGCCAGGGTGCGCGGCTTTATTTATTTAGCGGATTACGCATACCCGGATGATCATCATAACTTTGTGCTGAATGAACGTAAATCATCGTAGTATTGATATCCTGGTGTCCTGCCAGTTTCTGGATATCCTGTATTGGTACACCTTCATGGGCAAGCATCGTAAAGGCCGTATGCCGCAACGAATGAGCGCTTAATACCTCACCATCCCTTTCAATCTTTGCCTTTTTGATGTATCTTTTCACGATGTTTTCCACAGACTTCACGGAAAGCGCCCCTGGCAGCCTGTCCCTTCTTATTACCAGTTTGTGATCCACGCGGTCATAGATAAAGGGTAAAAATACCGGCAACTCTCCGGTTATCTTTATCCCGTAGCCCTTTACAATATCCATCCAGGCATCAAACGCCTGTAATGCCTTTCCGTTTAGGATAATAGCCGTCTTTGGTCTATTCTGAAATCTCCCCTTCCTGTCCACAATCCAGACCTTTTGTTGTCCCTTTACCCGGTCGTGTTCAAGGTGTTTATGCCTTAGTCCTGCTATCTCATTCGCCCTGAGACCATATACGAGCATCATTACGATGATCGTATGGTCACGCCTGCCGATCTCCGTCTTTCTGTCGGGCTGACCCAATAACCTCTGCGCCTCCGATACGGAAAGTACGGTATAGTACCCCTTATCCTTCTTCGGGAAGATTAAAGACAGTTCCTTAAAAACGATAGGATTCCTGAACTTCCTGTTTTCCCGTTCTATGTACTTAAAGAATCGGTTCAGGGATATGAACCGATTCCAGATCGTGGTATCCCTATAAGAATTCTCACGGAGGTAATCCCGGTATGCCAGGATATCTGCCTTTGTGATCTCACAGAGATCCTTATTTGCCCAGGAGAAAAAAAGCCTGATAAGGTTCTCATAGCTCTTTTTGGTATTCGGGGTATTCTGGACGGCCAGGAATTTGCTTAAATACTGTAGCAAAACCTCGTTTTTAACGCCTGTATGCGTTCGGAAGTCCTTTATGGTGGTAATAGGGTTCCGGAACGCTCCGGATGCCTCCAAATGCTTAAAAAAGCCGTTGAGTATGGAAAACTTCCTTTTCGTGGTCTTTGGTGAATGTTCCAGGGAGAGTTTTTCCTGATAAGTGTGGAGAACTTCTTTCGTGATATCAGAAATTCCCTTTAAATTCTTAAAATCAAAAAACTGCTGTATCTCAGACCGGTACACCCGCTGGCTGCTGCCGTTCACCTTTTTCAAATATTGGTTGAAAAGCCTTTTGCCACTGTCTGTATCAAGAAATGACATGTTAAACCCCTGTAACTAATTTTCCTTTTGCGCGTTTTAGGACAGAAATTAAAACCCCCGCCTCATTACCGCCTAATTTAGCAAGGGTATTCTTGTTAAATATCTTACGGACAAAGTTCATAAGATGCTCATCATCCCAGCCCGCTTCTTTTTTAAGATTCTCTATAAGGGATAGTTGGTCTGGTGTTGCCAGGGGTACAAAACGGCCAATTACTTTAGAACCCTTTTTTGGTGCCAGAATAGTCCCCCTTACGAAAGGGGGATTCAGGGGGTTGTTTGCTGGAACTCGTACCTTACCCTCAAGGATATCAATCAACTCTATACCCCGGCTCTTGGTAAGCTCCTTAGTAGATTCCTGACCAGATACCCACCGAACGAGGTCCCTGACCTGTTCTTCCGCCATCCCTATCTCATGGGCTTTTGTCCAAATCTTCTTTTTTTGCGCCTGCGTGATCCCTTTTACCATAAAAAATACCTAAGAAATGTGAAATGTTCCTATAGGAAAAATATCAAAAACGTGTTGCAACGTGTTGTAACCCTTGTAAATACTAGAAAACTACGTGTTGTAATACGTGTTGCATTGCAACACGTTGCAACACGTTTACAACACGTTACAACACGTTTACAACACGTTACAACACGTTCACAACACGTTTAAAAACCCGAAAACCATTGATTCTCTAGGCAAACAACACGTGCAACACGTTGCAACACGTTATTTTCAAAGACCCTATATTATTTGTTTGTAAATTCTGTAATTACATTCCAGGGTATAATTACAAGTCGCTTCCCATCTCTAACGCAGGTAAATTTATCATCTTCCCGTTTGATCCACTCTTTTTCAGACCATAACCTAAGAACTACCCTTTCAGAGAAATTTTCTTCTCTTAGGGCATTCGCAAGCTCACTTTTGTAAATTCCCAGATATTCAAACTCTTTCCACTTGCCAAAAGACTTCGTAGTATTCCCTTTAAAAGAGGCCTCATTAGCGTTTGCCCAGGACAAGATATATTCCATTGCCCTGGTACCGACATCCACATCGTTCAAAGACTCCCTGATCACGTTTTCAAATACCCGGTCAATGGATTCCCTTGCAGCCACAGGATCACCAACCCCTAAAATTTCATAAACAAGATCGGCTGCCAACTTGATCACCGCAAAATACTGAGAAATCCTATCGCCTACCTCATTATTTGCCTCTAGAGATAATGTCCTTTTGTATGTTTCATAAGCAATCTGTAGCTTGGCCGTCTTATCCGTGCTTTCCAAGATAGGCAGGATGCCTTCTACAAATTTAGCCCCGGCATGTCCGTAATTTTTCCTTAACCCCGTTTTAAGGTCATTGATAAAATCCGATACTGCGTTGGGAAATGGTGATCCATATAACGATATCAATCTTGCTACGCCCCCGCCGTCATTAGAGGATTCTGATATAGGACGTTCGCCGGTACTAAAAACTATTGTATGCCATGATGAAGTGTGGCGGACACCTACGATATTAGCGCGACCTTTAGCACAGCCATTTATAAGCATGTAGATATTATTTGATAAAGTAAGTTTACTTACCGTCTGTGAATCATCTGGGAATATGGGCATGTCACAAAAGAAGGTGGCAATCCGTTCTAAAAATGTTCGTGTGGAGTCCCAGCCGAAGATCAAACCGCCTGCCTCCCTGTGTGGGTTCCCCCATACGCTGGCTGCCAGTTCAAGAACCGTTGTCTTACCAACAGAGGTATTGCCCCAAAAGTCGACGATGAAGTTCGGCGCTTTTAGTATCCTGAGAAGCGGCGCTGCAAACGATGCATAAAAGGCAAGGTTGGCATAAGGATATTTCAAGGCATGTCCTATACACTCCCTCCATTTCGCATATGTTCCCTCTGGCTTTACTGCCTTTACAAACCGCTCAAACCCTGGTTCCGTGAAAAACTCAACGGATACCTCCTTGTCGCCCTGGACGGCCTTTTTACCCACCATCTTTTCAAGGATAAACACCAGCTTGTCCCCGACAGACTTAAAACCAAAACTTTTGGAAGTGAATGATTTTGGGATAAACGACATATTGAACGCCTCGAAGGCTGCCAGATATTCAATCATCTTCCCGCTGTTTCTGCTATTTACCGGCAAGCCGTGATTTGCAAGTTCAATAATCTTTTTCGCATCAGAGATTAACAGTTTAGATATCCAAATCTTTTTCCACTTATGATCCCTTTTGAAAGTGATCTCAACGTCCTCAATGCCAAAATCGATGTCTAGCGCCCGCCCGGTAATGAAAAGAGGGGTATAGAATGCTGGCTTTTGGATTTGCTTGTTTTCATAGTAGATTATCTGTTCAACACGGTCATAGTAAACCTTGAATCCCGCCGGTTCAATAAATCGTACCCCATCAATCTCCTGTAAATCGCAAGCGATCTCTTTTGCGCCAGCAATAAGCCCCCGGAAGTCTTCCTTCGTCTTTCCCAGGGTAATAAAGAAGTCTGTTACATCCTTCTTGTCTTTGGAATCCATGCAGGACGGCCATAAAATTTGTTTTACACTCCTGGCAGTGCCTTTAAGAAATTCAGCTACCTTCAATGCCCCTTGCCTTCCCGGTTCGTCGTTGTCATATGCAATGATCACGTTGAGATTAGTAAAGAAAGAACTCCATTCCTGCCGCCATGTGCAGGCGCCGGAGGTAACAGATATTGCAGGGAAACCAAGCTGATTCAAGAGAAGCGCCTTAAATTCGCCTTCACAGATGAGGATATAAGGCAGGTCTTCTTTGACGACATCAAATGGATAAAGGGACGCCTTTGCCCCAAAAGATTGTCCTCCTTTGTGGTTTTTTAGGATCCATTTACCCGGTTCAATTTCTCGTGGGACAACATAACAATATTCCTTTTTTCCATCATCAAACTGATAACCGATGAGGTATTTTTCTATCGTTTCTCTGGATAGGCCGTACTTATCCTGGAAAGTTTTTAACCCCGCAGCGTTCTTCATCAATTGGTTATGGATGAGCTTCACCTGGTCAAGGGTGAGGTATGCAGGTTTTGAATTGTGGGTTTTGGTTTTCGAGTGTCCCCCGCTGGCGGGGGTAGGTGGTGGATTCCCTTCTTCCTCCTTAATCTTTTCGAGTGCGGCTTTTTTATCCAAGCCGTATCTCAGTTCAATAAACTTAACCACGCCGCCGCTCACGCCGCATCCAAAGCACCTGAAGAGACCTTTTTTTAAGTTTACCGATAGGGAAGGATTCGTATCGTCATGGAAAGGGCACAGACATTGAACCTCCGTCTTGCCATTCGGGTTAAAACCTGGTATATGCCTTGTGTAAAAACTTTTGTAATTAATCCCGCTCAATACGTCTGTAGTCTTATCCATTTTCAACCTCTAAAAATTCCTAAAACAAAAAAGCCAGGATCGCGAGAATATCCTACAGGAACTACCCTGTAAGAACTTCTCCTGACCCTGGCTTTCACCTTTTATCTTGGTTTTTACCTTTTGGGTTGGCTTTCGCCTTTGAAATTAACTTAGGCTATTTTTGATAACCTGTACGGCCAGGGTAACGTCAAAGTCATGATGATCAAAAAAAGAGAGAGTGTCAGGGCAAGGGAAAGAAGGGGTTTGAAGAGGGAAAAACGAGCAAAGACACGAAAAGATGACAAAAAAAGGCATAAAAGACAAG
>WBZR01005099.1_pt1 | contig 10285 bp, 7 predicted proteins | sample 5204231 | NCBI WGS metagenome assembly WBZR01 (sample SAMN12412403, study PRJNA552823) | activated sludge metagenome | isolation source: activated sludge from anammox sidestream of wastewater treatment plant... | place: USA: Virginia | collected 2017-08
TGGGTCGATGATACTATGGTTGAGAGGCCATGGGAAAGTAGATGGCTGCCGGGATTAAATAAATAAAAAAATAGGAGCAAAAAATAGGGACAGCGACTATTTATCTGGGATTCCCCAGATAAATAGTCGCTGTCCCTATTTTTTTAAGTGCTTTTGCGTTACATCCGATAACGGATGCACCAACATTGGATTAATGACATGCGTATTCAGGAAATCTATACCTGTTTCCACAAAAGTATTCGATTAAAGTTCATAATATTGTTGAGCTGCCTTTTTCTTTTTTCTGGTATTATCACTGCATATTTCTTCATTAATAAAACTGAAAAGCAACTTCATTCGAAATTGATGGAAAAAGGCCAAATATTGGCCGAGGATTTGGCCTACAACTCCATCTTTGGGATAAGTATGGAGGATTCCGAGATTTTAGGAATCCTGATAGAAGGAGTTATCAATCGTAAAGACGTTGCTTATGTAATTATTTACGATAGTCAGGGCAGAGAATTATCATTCAAAGACCCACTGCATGCGAGAAAAATGGTGAAACCGGTTTCCACACCAGTGGGGATAGGCGCACGTGAACCCACAGTATCGTTGATGACACTTGCAAACGGCAATTATTTTTATGATATAGTAGTGCCTGTAATAAAGCAGGGCGTCCCGTCGATGAAGCAGCAAGTTGGCGACAGCGTTCTCGGGTCTGTCAGGATAGGCTTGTCGCTCAGTTCTCTAAATGCCGAGTTACGAAGCATATTAGTCGTAAGCGTAGCTATAACATCAATAATAATTTTTTTGTCCATAGGGATTGCATCGTCCTTTGTGAAAATGATTATCAGGCCAATACTGGACATGGCAGACGCAGTTACCATCATAGCTGAAGGTGATTTCACTCATTCCATGAATGTTAATTCAAAGGATGAAGTCGGGGTGCTGGCAGTTGCATTTAAGAAGATGGCCGTAAACCTGAAGGATATGTTGAAGAGTGTTCAGGATGCATCAAAGCACGTGGTGAATGCTTCACACAATATAAGCATGAGTTCACATAACGTGAGTGAAGGTGCACGAAAACAGTCACTTTCCATAGAAAAGATTTCTGATTCAATAGGGGGGATAAATACGTCTATACGGGATGTGGCTAACAGCATTGATACATTGTCCACAAGCGTCCTGTCGACTTCTACATCCATTGTTGAAATGGAGTCAACAATCAAAGAGGTGGCTGACAATACAGGTGTGCTTGAGACGTCTGTGGAAGAAGCATCTTCTGCCATTATTGAAATGTCTGCATCTGTAAAGCAAATGGCAGACCATGCGGACATACTTGCAGATTCTGCGGAAAGGACGGTCCTCACAGTACAGGAAATCAACATATCAATCGGCACCGTGGAGGAGAGCGCCAGGAAAGCGGCCCAGTTGTCTCAAAAGGTCAGTGAGGATGCAGCTAAAATGGGATTGCAGTCGGTCAGGAAGACAAAGGAAGGAATGGATAACATTCGTTTAACCATGGATCAGTTATCACAGGTTATCAGTGAGCTTGGCAGAAGGTCTGCCCAGATAGGTGGAATACTAACGATTATTGATGAGGTGACAGACCAGACAGGACTTCTTGCATTAAATGCAGCGATACTTGCAGCCCAGTCCGGAGAACATGGCCGGGGCTTTGCAGTTGTAGCTGATGAGATCAAGGAACTGGCTGAGAAGACTGCAATATCAACAAAGGAAATTGCCCAGCTCATTGAAGATGTCCGGAAGGAAGTGAGCGATGCAGTTACTCTGACAAAAGAGGTTTCGAGAAATGTTGATGAGGGCAACCGCTTGTCAGTGGAGTCGGATGTTGTCCTGTCAAAGATATTGAGGAGTGCAGAAGAGTCTCAGGAAATGACCAAGTTGATCGAGCGATCTACCGCTGAACAAGCGAAGAGCATGAAGGATGTGACGGATTCAATTACCAACATTAATAATATGATAAAGCATATAGCACATGCTACGCAGGAGCAGAATGCCGGCACACATGTGATTGTAGATGCTACTGAAAGGATTCGTGATATTGCCAGGATGGTCAGGAGGGCTACTGAGGAACAGGCAATCGGCAGCAGCCAGATAGCAGAATCCATGACCAGTGTAAACGCAAAGATCCAGGAAATTGTCATCTCATCGAATGACCAGGCAAAAGAAAGTCAGAAAATTAAGAACTCTGCTGAAGAAATCAAAAGTATCACTCAGCGCAGTGTTGACATTGCCTCAGAAATGGCCACATCAGTTAATCTTCTGGCAAAACAATCCGAACTCCTCGACACACAGGCAAGCAAGTTCAAGATTTAGCACACATCCTGAGTTCCACTTTATTTTTGTATTGTGCTAATATATCCCCTGTTATGATTAAAAGTATCGGGCACGTCGTCGTATTAAACAATATCCATTTCAGTATCGAGGAAAAAAGTGTGCTTCGGGAACTTCGCATTCCACGAAACATAGAAACGCTCAGGGACATCAATGAAAAGCACATATCGCGGGATATTAAAAATGCGATTGATCTGGCTTATACACTCATCAGAGGGGCTGCCTGTTACCGCACATTCAGGATCGAAGCAATAGCAGATCCAAGAGTGCGTATCGCTGAAAGTGATTCTGTCTTTATCGGGGAAAACATGATCAGACTTCTGAAGAACTGTGATTATTCGACGCTTCTTGTTTGCACAATAGGTGAAGCTATTGTCAGAAAGATAGAAGAGATTTCAGTCAACAGCATTGCAGATGCATACTACCTCGAGAGAGTTGCGGCACTGATGGCTGATTATGTGGCAGAGCAGGCCGGAAGCGTAATAGAAACGGAAATCAGGAAGAACGGTTATGAACCGACATTTCGTTATGCTGCCGGTTACGGAGACTGGGGATTGGCTGCACAAAGTGAGATCATGAGGCTGACAGAGGCTGATAAGATTGGTGTTTCAGTCACTGAGTCATTTATAATGGTGCCGCGATTTTCTGTGTCGGCAGTCATCGGATGGGAGCGTAAAGAAGCAATGAGCGTAAAGCAATGAGCGTAAAGCAATGAGCAGGAGAAAGGGGAAGGGATGAATAATCTGCTTCAGAGGTTAAAAAAAGAGGTATTACTTCTTGACGGGTCTATGGGAGTGATGCTGCAAAACAGGGGGCTTCCTGCCGGCTATGCGCCAGACTTGTGGAACCTGGAAAGGCCTGACGTTATCCTTGATGTTCACCGGGAATATGTCAAGGCCGGCAGCGATATCATACTTACGAATACCTTCGGCGCTTCACGCCTGCGTCTTTCCGAGTACGGGGCTGAAGACAGGCTGGTAGAGATAAACATGGAGGCGGTCAGGATCGCCAGAAAGGCTGCAGGAGAAAACGGGTTTGTAGCCGGTGATGTCGGTCCGTGTGGTGTGACCGTATACCCACTTGGAGATCTGTCTTTCGATGAGGCTGTAAGTGTTTTTTCTCAGCAGATAGACGCGCTTGCCGGAGCCGGATGCGATCTGATTGTTATAGAGACTATGTTCGATCTGGTAGAGATCAGGGCGGCTGTTGTTGCAGCGAAAAGTGCCGGCAGAGGCATCCCCGTTGCCGCACTGATGACGTTTACTCAGGACGGACGGACAGATACAGGCACAGACCCTGAGACAGCAGCGGCAGTGCTGGAAGGGCTTGGTGTGGAGATCATAGGGGTAAACTGCTCAACCGGACCGGCAGAGATGGCCGGCGTCGTAAGGAAAATCACAGCGACGACTGATGCCTTTGTCTGCGCCCAGCCTAATGCCGGCCTTCCGGTGAATGTTGGCGGCAGGACCATATTCCCGGCAACTGCGGAAGAAATTGCGTCATACGCAGAACAGTTTTATGAATCCGGCGTTAATATCCTGGGGGGGTGCTGCGGTACAACGCCTGAGTATATCAGCATCCTGTCAAAGAGGATCAAAGGGAGGAGGCCGGCTTCAAGGACAGCGGCCAGGGGGCTTAAGATAACAAGCCGCTCCAGGACCGTTTATGCCGGAAGCGGATACCCTTTTCTGAAAATAGGAGAGAAGATTAATCCAACAGGAAAGAAGGCCTTTGCTGAAGCCATCAGGGAAGGCAGAATGGATGTAGTCGTGTCCGAGGCAAGAAAACAGTATGATGCCGATGCCATGGCGCTTGACGTCAACGTAGGGGTGCCCATGACTGATGAAGCTTCAAACATGCAGCGTGCGGTAGGGTCCGTTCAGACTGTCGTTGACATACCCCTTGTCATTGATAGTTCCAGCATTGATGCGATCGAAAAAGGCCTCATGGTGTATGCCGGCAAGGCCCTTGTAAACAGCGTGAATGCCGAGACGGAAAAGCTCGAAAGACTTCTCCCTATAATAAAAAGATACGGCGCTGCAGTCATAGCATTACTGGCCGGAAATGATCTGCCTGAAAAGGCCGCCGGCCGGATCAGGATAGCAGAGGCGATCCTTGAGAAGGCGCTCTCTATTGGCCTGCGAAGGGATGACATAATTTTTGACTGCCTCGCCCTCACGGTATCAGCGGCCACTGAGGCGTCTGCACAGACACTCGAAACGATAAGGCTGGTCAGGGAGAAGCTTGATTGTCCGACGGTCCTTGGTGTAAGCAATGTATCCTTCGGACTTCCAAACAGGAAACTGATTCACAACACTTTTCTTGGGATGGCGATAGGGGCCGGTCTTGATGCCGGCATTATAAATCCTTATGATCCTGACATGCATAACGTTGTGCTTGCCGCGAGTCTTTTTTCCGGGCGGGATGCAGGATGCAGGCGCTATGTATCATTTCATGAGCTCAATCCATCAGTTACGGCCGGGACAGGTTCAGGTTCAGTTCCGATGGAGGCTGTTAAGACTGGGAAGGGTACGCGTGACATGATCTTTGACGCCGTAGTGGAGGGTGACAGGGACAGTATTGTCATGTTGGTTCAAAGGGGTATTGAAGAGGGTGTGGACCCATCAGCCATCTTTCTTGAGATAATGACACCGGCTATAAGACATCTTGGCGACCTGTTTGCTGAACGCAAAAAATTCATCCCTCACCTTGTGGCCTCGGCTGAGACCATGAAAAAAGGTGTGGATGTTTTGACTCCCCATTTGGAAAAGAATGCCGCAAAGGCCAAAAAGGGGACAATAATCATGGCTACAGTTAAGGGTGACATTCACGACCTGGGAAAGAACATATGTTGTATGATGCTGAAAAACTTTGGATTTGATGTCATTGACATAGGGAAGAATGTGTCGTGTGAGGAGATACTCGATGCTGCAAAGCAGCACGATGCCGACATTATAGGCTTATCAGCACTTATGACAACGACAATGATGCAGATGAAAGTCGTGAGAGACTCTGTTCATGAAAAGGGGCTTTCATATAAGATTATGATAGGAGGCGCAGTTACTACGAAGAGATTCGCTGAGGAGATCGGCGCTGATGGATACAGTAAAGATGTCGGTGACGTCGTCCATGTGGCAGAGGGTCTGATGTCCCGTTGTTCTCCTTGACGCAATATTTATCAGCATGTTATAGTCATTCTATCGCTTCTGTAATCTTTCTATGAACCTGGCATCACGTAAAAATCGTCTGAGCATTCTGTCAATGATCATCCTGGGCATATGTCTTGGCTCAGTCATGTCACTGAACGGGCGCTCTGAGGGAGGAGATTACGCAGGATCGTACCTCGGTATACAGGAGTATTCCGTTCCATCCGAGGCAAAGGAATTTACATTGAAAGATGCAGCGAACAAAAAAGTTAATCTTAAGGATTTCAGAGGCAGGGTGGTTATGCTGAATTTCTGGGCAACCTGGTGTGGTCCGTGCAGGGACGAGATGCCATCCATGGAAAAGTTGTACAAGCAGTTTAAAGACAAGGGGTTCGTAATTCTGGCTGTTGCATCGGGTGAGGATGCGGCCAGCGTTAACAGGTTTTATAAACAATACAATCTCACATTCCCGGCACTGATAGATCCTGACTACAGGGTGTCGGACAGTTATAAAGTCTGGGCGCTTCCTACTACGTATTTCATAAATGCCCGCGGACAGATAATAGGAAAGGCTCAGGGAGGCAGGGCCTGGGATACCAAACAGGCCGGACAATATGTAAATTCACTGTTGAATGGGGCACTGTAATTTTAACAGACATAACAAAGGAGGTATAACATGAAGATGCACAAGTGGGTGGGTTTTTTGTTTGTTTTGTGCCTGGTCTTTACATTTACAGGCATGGCAGCAGCCGATGAATGGACGTCAGATTACAATAGTTCTGATATGTCCCCGTGTATGAAAACGCCGGGTATGATGGGCACTGGAATGAATCACCCCATGATGGGAAAATCTGATGGCATGATGGGAATGCCGCCAATGATGAACAGGTGGGAAGATCTGCAAAGTAAACTTGAACTGAGTGAAGAACAGGCCGAAAAATTCAGGAAGATATATGCCGACTACCGAAAAGAGATGATGAAGAGAAGGGTTGAAATAGAAATTGCGGAAATGGACCTTATGGAATTACTGAAGTCAAAAGATGCCAGTGACAAGGCGATCGAAGAGATCTCAAACAGGATTCAGTCAGCATGGTCGTCATTGAACACTTACAGAGTAAAGGCGCTGTTAAAGACCCGCAGCTTTTTGTCTGACAAGCAATACCAGGAGCTCCTGCACTTCCTGATGGATTGGAGAGGCTCACGCATGGGGGGGTGGGGGTACGGCTGGCATTAATTTATGCCATTCTACCATTTTAAGCAGACATACAGGGATATACAGCGCGTCCGCTTCATCCTTAATACCCTTATTAAGTATGGATTTGGATACCTGATTGAGAGATTGAACCTCCAGGGGTATGTTTCTCTCGGAAAGCGGATATTAAAGACCCGTGAAAAGGAAGACAGTCCAAAAAATATTGCCGAGCGCTTCAGGCTTGTCCTTGAAGAGCTCGGCCCTACCTTTATTAAATTCGGTCAGATACTGAGTCTGCGCCGTGATATCCTGTCTGAAGAATTTGTTCAGGAACTTCAGAAGCTTCAGGATCATGTTCCCCCTTTTCCTGTTGAGCAGGCAAGGGAAGAAATAGTTGCAGAGTTTGGTAAACCTGCAGAAAGACTCTATGCCTTCTTTGATGAGAAACCCCTTGCCGCCGCTTCCATAGGACAGGTTCACAGGGCCAGGTTGCCTGATGGAAGGGAAGTAGTCGTAAAGATACAGCGGCCCGGGATAAGAGATACGATAGAGACAGACCTGAGCATCCTCCTGACACTCGCCAGATTAATCAACAGATACATACCCGAGGCAAAATTATATGATCCGGTCGGACTTGTGGAAGAATTTTCACTCTCTATCCGCAAAGAACTTGATTTCAGGGTCGAGGGAAGGAGCGCTGACCGTTTCAGGACCATGTTCGAAGGCTCGAAGGATGTCTATGTGCCTGAAGTCATGTGGGACATGAGCGGGAGTCACATACTTACAATTGAATATGTACCGGGAATAAGGATCACAGAAGTAGAAGGGGATGAGCGTTCGAAGTACGCCCTGGCAAGAAGATTCTGTGATTCATATCTGCTGCAGTTGTTTGATTTTGGATTCTTTCATGCGGATCCTCATCCGGGGAATGTCGTTGTCCTTGACGATGGGCGTATATGTTTTCATGATTTCGGGATAATGGGACGCCTTGACGATGAAATGGTGGACAGTCTTTCAGGAATTTTTCTGGCGGTTGTAGATAAAGACATAGGGCGGTTGATGGATATCTATCTTGAAACCGGCACTGTGATGGGAGATTATGATCAGAAAGTATTAAAAAAAGACTTGAGAGAGTTCATCGAAGGATTTTATGATGTACCCCTGAAGGATTTTTCCTTTGCAGAGTTTGTAAACGGACTCGTGTCGCTTGGGCGCAGGCATTACGTGAAAATTCCAACAGACATGCTCCTCTTCGGCAAGGCATTCATGACAGTGGAGTCTATTATCAGGGCCATTGCCCCGGACTTTAATCTTGTTGAGAATATAAGGCCGTACACACAGCACCTGCTGAGGAAAAAGTTATTTGAACCGTCAAGGATTTACAACGATATTATCAAGATAGGAGTAGAGGTCAGCAGCCTCATTCGCGAGCTTCCGCGTGAGATACATCATATATTCAAGCGCATCAGGGAAGGCCGGATAGAAATAGAGGTCAGACACGAAAAACTTGAAGGCCTTGAACAACACATTGATAAGGCGAGTAACAGATTGTCCTTCAGCCTTATTATCGCAGCAATTATCATAGGGTCATCAATAATCATGCAGACGCAGATCGGCCCCAAGTTTCTGGGATTTCCGCTGCTTGGAGCTGTAGGTTACATTGTTGCGGGACTGCTTGGCCTCTGGCTTGTCTGGGCGATAATAAGATCGGGCAGACTCTGATGACTTTATCAGAGAGTTCACATTCAGGACATAAATACAATCAGTCAGTTATTTCGAGGATTTTCACGGGAGTCCAGCGCAGGATCAGGATATATCCAAATATTACGTTCGTATTAATATGTCAATGAGTTCACGGTAACGTGCGGCTGCCTTCTCCACAATGTCAGGCGGGAGTTCCGGGCCAGGCGGCCGCTGATTCCAGTCTAAACTGAGTAGATAATCCCTGACTATCTGCTTGTCATAGCTGTCCTGACTCCTGCCGGGTTCGAAAGTCTTTTGCGACCAGAACCGTGAGGAATCAGGAGTAAGTATCTCGTCTATCAGTATCAGACTGTCATTGAATATCCCAAACTCGAATTTTGTATCAGCTATTATAATCCCCTTTTTTTCTGCCATATCCCGCGCCTTTCCATAAATACGGAGGCTCAAATCCCTCAGCCGTTCAGCCATGTCCTTGCCGACAATGTTTATAACATCTGCAAATGAAATGTTTATATCATGGCCTTCCTCCGCCTTTGTGGAAGGGGTAAACAGAGGCTCAGTGAGTTTCGATGACTCGAATAAACCTTCAGAAAGCCTGATGCCGCAGACGGTTTTATTATTCTTATATTCCTTCCATCCTGAACCGGAGATATATCCTCTTACAATACACTCCACCGGGAGAGGCTTCGCCTTCCGTACCAACATGCTTCGTCCTTCGAGAATCTCCCTTCCAGGCTGACAAACGGCGGGGAAATCTTCAACATTGGCGCTGATCAGGTGATTCTGGATTATGTCCTCCATTTGTCTGAACCAGAAAAGGGATATCCGGGTGAGAATTTTCCCTTTTTCGGGTATGCCGGTCGGAAGTACTACGTCAAATGCAGATACGCGATCCGAGGCGACAAGCAGAAGACTTTCTCCAAGGTCAAAAATGTCCCGGACCTTGCCGCTCCGGACTGGTTTGATTCCCGGTATTTCTATCCTGAGGACTGGTTTCTGAGTGTCTTGCATTTATCAGTTTACCTGCGCTGCCTTAAGGGGGTCAGGTCTTGAATTTTGATGTGGCATCCACATCAAAATTCAAGACCTGACCCCTTATCGCTATTCCTTCTTTGCCGACATGGCCTCAATCAGAATTGAGGCAACCTCCGGCCGTGAAAACTCCGCCGGCGGTTTAATGCCATTTCTGAGCATCTCCCGCACCTTGGTGCCGGACAACGTCACATGATCGGCTGAGTCATGCGGACAGGTTTTGTATGATGCCATACTCGTGCAGCGTTTGCAATAGAATGTGTGATCGAAGCGGAGCGGAGTTATTCCCAGTTCGCCAGGTTCGAACTCGTCAAATATATAGTGTGCGTCGAAGGTGCCATAATAATTTCCAACACCAGCATGGTCTCTCCCTACGATAAAGTGCGTGCAGCCGTAATTCTTCCTGCATATGGCATGGAAAATCGCCTCTCTCGGTCCTGCATAGCGCATTGCGGCAGGAAACACGGCCAGCATGGTCCTGTCTTTAGGGTAATAATTCTTAAACAGCGCCTCATAGCAGAGCATGCGGACGGTCGCCGGAACATCATCTCCTTTAGTAGCTCCAACGAGAGGATGCACCATCAGCCCGTCCACTATCTCGAGCGCAGATTTCTGGATATACTCGTGTGCCCTGTGTATGGGGTTTCTCGTCTGGAAACCGACGACTGTCTTCCATCCCTTTTCCTGGAATATCTTTCTGGTTTCTTCAGGGTCGAGACGGTACTGCAGGAAATCATCATGTCTGGGTCTTTGAAAGAGGACAATCCTGCCGCCTATGAGGACCGGTCCTGCTTCGTTAATATACTTGACGCCGGGATGTTCCGCACTGTCAGTCTTATATACCTCGATAGCCTCTTTTTCCTTGTCATGATTA
>WBZR01005100.1_pt1 | contig 10283 bp, 7 predicted proteins | sample 5204231 | NCBI WGS metagenome assembly WBZR01 (sample SAMN12412403, study PRJNA552823) | activated sludge metagenome | isolation source: activated sludge from anammox sidestream of wastewater treatment plant... | place: USA: Virginia | collected 2017-08
GGCGATCGCGACCGGCCGCTGCTGCCACCGTCGGATCTCTTCCTGCGCGCCGAGGAGCTGTTCGTCGCGCTCCGCGACTTCGCGCGGGTGGACCTGCACGCCGTCCCCCTCGCACGGCACGACGCCGACGCCTTCGCCGCCCACGCGCTGCCCGGCATCGCCGTCGAGCGCCGCGCCGCCGATCCCCTCCACTCGCTGAAGGCCTATCTCGCCGCGAGCCCCGCGCGCACGCTGGTGCTCGCGGACTCGCCCGGGCGCCGCGAGACCATGACCGAGTACTTCGCCGAGTACGGGTTGCATCCGGCGCCGTGCGCGAACTTCGGGCAGTTCGCCGCCTCGTCCGAGCGCCTGATGCTCGGCGTCGGACCCCTTGCGAGCGGCTTCGCTCTGCCGGCGGAGGGCATCGCGATCGTCACCGAATCGGAGCTCTACGCCGGCACCGCGCGTGCCCGCATCGGGCGCGAGCGCGAGAAGCGGAGCTCGGTCGACGGCATGCTGCGCGACCTCTCGGAGCTCGCGATCGGCGACCCGGTGGTGCACGAGAGCCACGGCATCGGCCGCTACCGCGGCCTCGTGAGCCTCGACCTCGGCGAGGGCGAGACCGAGTTCCTGCAGCTCGAGTACGCGGGCGCCGACAAGCTCTACGTCCCGGTCGCGCAGCTGCACGTCATCGGGCGCTACTCCGGCGGTCCGGCCGAGGCCGCGCCGCTGCACCGCCTCGGCGGCGACCAGTGGGAGAAGGCGAAGCGCAAGGCGGCCGAGCAGGTGCGCGACACCGCCGCCGAACTCCTCGCGCTCTACGCGAAGCGCGCCGCGCGCGAAGGACACGCATTCGCGGTGGCGGCGCACGACCTCGACGCCTTCGCCGAGGGCTTCGGCTTCGAGGAGACGCCCGACCAGGCCGCCACCATCGCCGCGGTGGCCGAGGATATGCGCTCGGCGAAGCCGATGGACCGGCTCGTGTGCGGCGACGTCGGCTTCGGCAAGACCGAGGTGGCGCTGCGCGCCGCGTTCATCGCGGTGGCGGACGGCCGCCAGGTCGCCGTCCTCACGCCGACGACGCTGCTCGCCGAGCAGCACTTCAACACCTTCGGCGACCGGTTCGCCGACTGGCCGGTGAGGCTCGCCGAGCTCTCGCGGTTCCGGACCGGCAAGGAGCAGCGGGCGACGCTCGACGCGCTCGCCGCGGGCCGCATCGACATCGTCGTCGGCACCCACAAGCTCCTCTCGCGCGACGTGAAGTTCGCGCGGCTGGGGCTTGCGATCGTGGACGAGGAGCACCGCTTCGGCGTGCGCCAAAAGGAGGCGCTGAAGCGCCTGCGCGCGGAGGTGGACGTGCTCACCCTGACCGCGACGCCGATCCCGCGCACGCTCGCCATGTCGCTCGAGGGCCTGCGCGATCTCTCGGTGATCGCCACGGCGCCCGCGAAGCGCCTCGCCATCAAGACCTTCGTCGCCAACTACTCGCCCGGCCTCGTCCGCGAGGCCTGCCTGCGCGAGCTGAAGCGCGGCGGCCAGGTCTACTTCCTGCACAACGAGGTCGAGTCGATCGAGGCGATGCGCGAGAAGCTCGGCGAGCTCCTCCCTGAGGCGCGGATCGCGGTGGCGCACGGCCAGATGCGCGAGCGCGAGCTCGAGCGCGTGATGCGCGAGTTCCTGCAGCAGCGGACGAACCTCCTGGTGTGCTCGACGATCATCGAGACCGGCATCGACATCCCGACCGCGAACACGATCGTGATCAACCGCGCCGACAAGCTCGGGCTCGCGCAGCTGCACCAGCTGCGCGGCCGCGTCGGGCGCTCGCACCACCAGGCCTACGCCTACCTGCTGACTCCGCCCGAGGAGGCGCTCACGGCCGCCGCGAAGAAACGGCTCGAGGCGATCCAGACGATGGAGGAGCTCGGCTCCGGCTTCTATCTCGCCATGCACGACCTCGAGATCCGCGGCGCGGGCGAGGTGCTCGGCGAGTCGCAGAGCGGCGAGATCCAGGAAGTCGGCTTCAACCTCTACGCCGACATGCTCAACCACGCAGTGCGCGCGCTGAAGGCGGGGCGCGAGCCCGACCTCTCGCAGCCGCTCGGGGTCGCGACCGAGATCAACCTGCACCGGCCGGTGCTGCTGCCCTCCGGTTACTGCTCCGACGTGCACGAGCGGCTCGTGGTCTACAAGCGCCTGGCGAACTGCGAGACCGACGAAGCGCTCACCGCGATGCACGAGGAGCTGGTGGACCGCTTCGGCCCGCTGCCGGAGCAGGCCCAGGCGCTCCTCGAAAGCCACCGGCTGCGCATCCTTTCGCGCGCGCTCGGCATCGCGCGGGTGGACGCGACCGCCGAGGCCGTGGTGATCCACTTCGAGGCGCACCCCGCCGTCGATCCGGCGCGAATCATCGAGCTCATCCAGAAGAACCGCGGCTGGCGCCTGCAAGGGCCGAGCAGGCTGCGCATCGAGCGCGCCTCGGCCACGCTCAGGGAGCGCGCACAAGGGGTGCGCGAGGTCCTGCGGCAGCTCGCGCCGACGACGCATTGATGGAATATCGCGCACGAGACCGCCCATGACCCACACGCTGCAGATGGAGAACGTCAACGTCGGCGGGTTCGACCTGATGCCCTCGCCCGAGGACGTGAAGCACCGCCTCCCGCTCACGCCCGCGGCCGCGCGCACCGTGATCACCGGCCGCGAGACGATCGAGCGCATCCTGGATCGCAAGGACCCGCGCATGTTCGTCATCGTGGGCCCCTGCTCGATCCACGACCCGGCGGCCGGGCTCGATTACGCGGGCCGGCTGAAGCGGCTCGCCGAGGATCTCGCCGACACCTTCTTCCTGCTGATGCGCATCTACTTCGAGAAGCCGCGCACGGCGACCGGCTGGAAGGGCTTCATCAACGATCCGCGCATGGACGATTCCTTCCACATCGAGGAAGGGATGCAGAAGGCGCGCGAGTTCCTGCTTCGCGTGGCCGAGCTCGGCCTGCCCGCGGCAACCGAGGCGCTCGATCCGATCGCGCCGCAGTACCTCGGGGATCTCATCTCGTGGACCGCCATCGGCGCACGCACGAGCGAGTCGCAGACGCACCGCGAAATGTCGAGCGGGCTCTCCACCCCGGTCGGCTTCAAGAACGGCACCGACGGCGATATCGAGGCCGCCGTGAACGCGATCCGCTCGGCGTCGCTCCCGCACAGCTTCCTCGGGATCAACCCGCAGGGCCGCTCGGCAGTCGTGCGCACGCGCGGCAACCGCTACGGTCACATCGTGCTGCGCGGCGGCGCCGAGCGCCCGAACTACGACACGGTGAGCGTCTCGCTCGTCGAGCAGACCCTCGCGCGGGCGAAGCTCCCGCTCAACATCGTGGTCGATTGCTCGCACGCGAACTCGTACAAACGGCCCGAGCTGCAGCCGCTCGTGATGCGCGACGTGGTGCACCAGATCCGCCAGGGCAACCGATCGATCGTGGGTCTGATGATCGAGAGCTTCATCGAGGCGGGCAACCAGCCGATCCCGGCCGATCTCGCGCAGCTCCGCTACGGTTGCTCGGTGACCGACGCCTGCCTCGACTGGGCCACCACCGAGCGCGTGCTGCGCGAGGCGCGCGGCCCGCTGCACGATGCGCTCGCCGCCCGGCACGGCGAGCCGCAGTCAGACCCCGCGGCGGCATGAACCTCGTCGTCCAGGGGCCCGCGGTTACGCCCCGCCATCTCGAGAACCTCGCCAAGATCACCGGCGCGACCGCCGCGGTCCGCATCGGCCCGGACGCGTTCCGGCTCCCCGAGGCGCACGAGCGTGAGGGCGTCGCGGCGTACTGCGAGGGCGCGCAGCTCGATTTCGGATTCGTGGCGCCGCAGGCGCGGCTCGCCGACTTCCGGCTGGTCGTCTTCGACATGGACTCGACGGTGATCACGATCGAGTGCGTGGACGAGCTCGCCGAGCTCGCGGGTGCGGGCAGCGAGGTCGCCGCGGTCACCGCGGCGGCGATGCGCGGCGAGATCGCGTACCGGGAGTCGCTCCGGCGTCGCGTTTCGCTCCTCGCGGGGCTCCCGGAGAACGCGCTCGAGCGCGTGTACGCCGAGCGGCTGCGGATCACGAACGGGACCGAGGCCCTGATGTCGCGGCTGCGGAGCCTCGGCATCCACACGTTGCTCGTCTCGGGCGGCTTCACCTACTTCACCGACCGGTTGAAGGCGCGGCTCGGCTTCGACGAGACCGCGTCGAACGTCCTGGAGATCGCCGGAGGCCGGCTCACCGGCCGGCTCGTCGGCACGATCCTCGACGCCGAGGGGAAAGCCGCCGCCCTACGCGCGGCGCGCGATGCGCACGGGCTGGATCGCGCGCAGGTGCTCGCGATCGGCGACGGCGCCAACGATCTCGTGATGATGGCCGAGGCAGGCACCAGCATCGCCTACCGCGCGAAGCCGCTCGTGCGCGAGAAGGCGACCTACTGCCTCAACCACGTCGGGCTGGACGGCGTGCTGGCCCTTTTCCCCTAGCTCACTTGTCCACGACTTTGCGCAGCGTCGGCGGCTCGGTGCGCTCGTCCGCCGCGCGCAGCCGGCTCTCGAGCACTCGAACCTGCTCGGAGAGCGCCTTCACCTGCTGCTCGACCTCGGCCGTGTGATCGGTGAGGCCGCGAATGGCCTTCGCCACCGGATCGTCGTCGCCGCGCCCGGAGAGCGCATACGCCGAGAAGCCGAGCTTCGCGGCGTGCACCTCGCGCTTGAGCTCGTCCGGCGTCTCCATGATCCGGGCAGGAATGCCGACCGCGGTGGCACCCGGCGGCACGTCCTTCACCACCACCGCGTTCGAGCCGATCTTCGCACCGTCGCCCACGTTGATCGGTCCGAGCACTTTCGCGCCCGCGCCGATCACCACGCCGTTCCCGAGCGTCGGGTGGCGCTTACCCTTCCGCCAACTGGTGCCGCCGAGGGTCACGCCGTGATAGAGCGTGCAATCGTCGCCGATGATCGCGGTCTCGCCGATCACGATCCCCATGCCGTGGTCGATGAAAAAGCGGCGCCCGATCGTGGCGCCAGGATGGATCTCGATGCCGGTGAGCCAGCGCGCCAAGTGCGAGACCCAGCGGGCGAACCAGCGCAGCCCGCGTCCCCACAGCCAATGGCTGAGGCGGTGGAAGAGGATCGCGTGCAGCCCCGGGTAGCAGGTGAGGACCTCGAAGCGCGTGCGCGCCGCCGGGTCGCGGTCGAAGACCGAGTCGATGTCCTCACGGAGTCGGGCGAACATGGCGAAAAATCCTGTCGAGTCCGGCCATTATGGCCAAACCCTAGCGATTCAGTCAACTTTGGGCTGTGTGTGCTGGTTGCGCCCTGCGCCCGCCCCCGCTCCCAGGGCGCCCGTCACCGCGATCGGCGCTTTCGCGCCCCGAAGCCGTCCCAGGCGGTGAGGATTCCGCGCAGGATGTTGACCTCCTCGCGCTCGAGCCGTGCCCGTCCGAAGAGCCGCCGCAGACGCTCCATCAGCCGCTTCGGCTGCGCCGGATCGAGAAACCCCGACACCACGAGGTTGCGCTCGAGGTGCGCGAAGAACGCCTCGACTTCCTCGAGGCTTGCCGCATCGAAGCCCGTGCCCGGTCGCGGCGGCGCGCCCGCCGCCATGTGCAGCTCGTAGGCGACCACCTGCACGGCCGCCGCCAGGTTCAGCGACGAGTAGCTCGCTCCGGTCGGGATCCAGGCAAGGCGCTGGCACTTGAGCGTCTCGTCGTTCGACAGGCCGACCGATTCGGTGCCGAACACGAGCGCGACTTCGCCGTGCTGCGCCTCCGTCACCGCGAGGTCCGCGGCCGCGCGCGCGTCGAGCTCCGGCAGGGAGAGCCCGCGCCGCCGCGCCGAGAGCGCGATCGCGAGCGTGGTGCCGGCAAGCGCCTGATCGAGCGTCGGAACCACCCGCGCTTCCGCCAGCACGTCGGCCGCTCCGCTCGCGCGCGCTTCGGCCTCAGGATCCGGGAACGTGCGCGGCGCGACGAGCACGAGCCGCGCGAGCCCCATCGTCTTCAGCGCGCGCGCCGCGGCGCCGATGTTCCCGGGGTGCGTCGTGCCGACGAGCACGACGCGAATGCGCGCGAGCGGGTCTGCGGCGGATAGATTCGTTAGAATCGTGGGTTCTCCGAATTTCCGCGAGCGCGTCGCCTCCCGCCCCTCGAGCGAACATGCATCAGCTTCACCCCATGCTCACCGTTGCCGTGAAGGCCGCGCGCCGCGCCGGCGCGGTGATCAGCCGCGCGTCGCGCGACATCGAGGCCGTCACGGTCACGACCAAGCGGCAGAGCGATTTCGTGACCGAAGTCGACCGGGCCGCGGAGGCCGCGGCGATCGACGTGCTGGCGAAGGCGTATCCGGACCACGCCATTCTAGCAGAGGAGTCCGGCGCCTCCGGCGCCTCGGACTACACCTGGATCATCGATCCGCTCGACGGCACCACCAACTTCATCCACGGCTTTCCGCAGTACGCGGTCTCGATCGCGCTGCGGCACCGGGGCACCCTCGCGCAGGCGGTCGTCTTCGATCCGACGCGCAACGAGCTCTTCACCGCCTCGCGCGGCCGGGGCGCGTTTCTGAACGACCGGCGCATCCGCGTCGCGAAACGCAGCCGCATGAGCGAAGCGCTGATCGGCACGGGCTTCCCGTTCCGCGAGCTCGCGTATCTCGAGGAGTACACGCGGATGTTCAAGGCCGTGGTCCGCCGGACGGCGGGCGTGCGGCGCGCCGGCGCCGCCGCGCTCGATCTCGCCTACGTCGCAGCCGGGCGGCTCGACGGCTTCTGGGAGATCGGGCTCTCGCCGTGGGACATGGCGGCCGGATGCCTGCTCATCCTCGAAGCCGGCGGGCTCGTGGCCGACCTCGACGGCGAAGAGGGTTACCTCGACAAGGGGCACATCGTGTGCGGCTCGCCGAAGATCTTCGGCCAGCTGCTGCCGCTCCTCTCGGCGGAGCACCAGCGCAAGGCGTGAGGCACGGACCGATGCGCCTGCTCGGCCGGCTCCGCGATGCCTTCCCGGGGCGGCGCGCCCGCGCGCACCAGGCCGAGCTCGAGGCAGCGCTCGCGCTGCACGAGCAGGGGCGCATCGACGCGGCCGATGCGATCTACCGTCGCATCCTCGCCGCGGCGCCGGATCACGCGCAGGCGCTGCACCTCGCGGGGCTTGCCGCACACCAGCGCGGCGATGACGCTGCGGCGGTCGCGCTGATCGAACGGGCGATCGTGCGCGACGGCACGGTCGGGCTCTGCCATCTCAACCTCGGCAACGCGCTGCGCGCGCTCGGCCGCGGCGAGGAGGCGCTGGCGAGCTACGCGCGCGCGACCGAGCGCGATCCGGGCCGCTTCGCCGCCTGGTTCAATTTCGGTCAGCTCGCGCGCGAGCGCGGCCGCGCCGACGCGGCGGTGGCGGCATTCCGCCGCGCGCTCGCGCTCGATCCGGCGAGCGACGACGCGGCATTCGGACTCGCGATGGCATTGATCGAACGCCGGACCGAGGGCGACGAGCGCACGGCGAGCGCTGCCGAGGCGGTTGCACTGCTCGAGTCCCGCTGGACGCGCGCGCCCGATCAGACGGAGATGCGCTACGTGCTCGCCAGGGCGCTCGAGGCCTGCGGGCGGTGGACCGAAGCGGCCGCGCATCTCGAGGCGGTCGCGCAAGCACGCCCGGGCCTCGCGGAGGTGCGCAACCGCCTCGCGAACTGCTACAACCGGCTCGGCCGCGCCGCCGAGGCGGTGCGCGAGTATCGCGAGACGTTCCGGCTCGACCCGGTGTTCCATCACGCGCTCAGCAGCGTGCTCGGCGCGCTGAACTCGGTGGCCGATGCAACGCCCGAGGCGATCCTCGACGCGCATCGGGAATGGGCGCGGCTCATCGCCGCCCCGCTCTACCCGGCCGCGCCGCGGTTCGCGAACGTCCGCGATCCGGCGCGCCGGCTGCGCGTGGGCTACGTCTCGCCCGATCTGCGCCGCCATCCGGTCGGCACGCTCTTCGCGCCCGTGCTCGACCGGCACGACGCCGGCGCGTTCGAGACGTTCTGCTACTACAACTTCGCCCGCAGCGATGCCGTCACCGAGCGGATGCGCGGCGCGGCGCATTGCTGGCGGGACGTCGCGGCGCTGGACGACGCCGCCCTCGCGGAACACGTGCGCACCGACGGCATCGACATCCTGGTGGATCTCGCGGGGCACACGACGCATACCCGGCTGCCGGCCTTCGCGCGACGGCCCGCGCCCGTGCAGGTGAGCTGGCTCGGATACTTCAACACGACGGGCGTCGCCACGATCGACTGGTTCGTCACCGACCCGCACTCCTCCCCGCCAGGGCAGGAGCGCTACTTCGTCGAGAAGCTCGTGCGTCTTCCCGCGACGCGGTTCTGCTACGAGCCGCCCGAGTTCATGCCGGAGGTGAGCCCGCTCCCGGCGCGACGGAACGGGTTCGTCACGTTCGGCTGCTTCAACAACCTCGCCAAGCTCAATCCGGGCGTGCTCAAGCTGTGGGCGCGCATCCTCGCCGCGCTGCCGGACGCCCGGCTCGCGCTTCAGGCTTCTGCGCTCTCCGACACGCCGAACCGCGAGCGCTTCCGCGCGCTCGCCCGCGAGTGCGGCATCCCGGACGATCGCCTGGCGCTGCGCCCCTTCGCGCCGGCCGAGCAAGCCGCCGCCGCATATCACGACATCGACATCGCGCTCGATCCGTTCCCGTTCTGCGGCGGCATGACGAGCCTGGATGCGCTCTGGATGGGCGTGCCGGTCGTCACGCTGCCGCACGTCATGATCGCCGGCCGGCAGACTGCCAGCATGCTCGCGAACCTGGATCTCAGCGAGCTCATCGCCGGCGACGAGGCGCAGTACGTCGACATCGCAGTAGGCCTCGCCCGGGACCTCGACCGTCTTGCCGGATTGCGTGCCGGGCTCCGCGAGCGCTTCCGGCGCTCGCCGCTCGCCGACTACGCGGGCTTCACGCGCGCGCTCGAGCGAGCCTATCGCATGATATGGGAAATGTGGGTGGCTTCAACCTAGCTTGTAGTCTCGCGCGGCGCTGCCAAGCGTCAGCGGCAGACGCTGCGAGGTCGGCAGTCTGCGAACGGTGTTGAAACCCTCGCAGGGCAAAGCGTCTCGACGGTGCATGCGGGCCCGCATGCCCCGCTCAGCGACGCCTTGAGCAAACGCCGTTCGTGACAGTCGAGAGAAACCGTTCAGACCTACACGCCCGCAGTCCGCCAGTCCGGATTGATCTCGGCGGGCTCGGTGGCCAAGCCCATCGCCTTCGCGCCGGCGATCGCGCAGTACTCGTCCTTGTCGGAAGTGTCGCCGCTGATGCCGACCGCGCCGATCGCCTGGCCGTCCTTGCCCATGATCAGCACGCCCGAAGGTACCGGGATGAAGCGCCCGTCGGACGCGGCCGCGAGCGCGTTCAGAAAAGTTGGGCGCTTCTCCGCCATGCGATCGCGCAGCACGCGGGTCGGGATGCCCATGCCGAGCGCGGCCCACGCCTTGCCGAACGCGATGTCGTAGCGGAGCGCGCCACAGCCATCCTCGCGCTTGAAGGCGACGAGGTTCCCGCCGGAATCGAGCACCGCGACGGCGAGCGGATTCACGCCCTCCTTGACGCGGACCGCGAGCACTTCGTCGATGAGCCGGCTGGCAGTGGCGAGCGGCATGCTCGTGTGAACCGGAAGCGGATAGCTGGCCACTGGACTCCTCCTTTGCGTGCGATCGAATTCAATGCCTTCCCGCCGCCGCGGGACCGAGCGCGCCGACGGCTGCGAATACCGCCTCGATCGAGGCGCGCGGGATGTTGCGCACGATGAAGACGATCCGCGACCGCCGATCGTCGCCGTGCCAGGCCGCCAGCGTCACCGGCGGATGAAAGACGTGCTGCGCGCCGTGGATCGCGACCGGTCCGGGCTCGCCCACGACGTTGACGATGCCCTTGACCCGCAGGAGATCGGGCCCGCGCAGCGAGGTGAGCACCTCGAGCGAGGCGCCGAGCGTGTCCCAGGTGAACGGTTGATCGAACCAGAGGCAGAACGCGCCGATCGCCGCATCGTGCGCAGACGCACGATGCGCGTGCGCAACCTCGCCGTCCGTGTCGTGCAGACGCGCGTCGGCGCCTGCCGCCGCCAGCCACCGGTCCGGATCGCGCGCGAGCGCGCCCGCGCTCGCCGGCACGATCTCCGCGAGGAGCTCGGGCGCGAGGCGCCCGTCGACGGCGGACGTGACGAGGGCGTAGGGATTCATCGAACGCAGGCGCCGCTCGAGCGAGGCTGCCTGCGCCGCGTCCGCAAGATCGGTCTTG
>WBZR01000981.1_pt3 | contig 10282 bp, 9 predicted proteins | sample 5204231 | NCBI WGS metagenome assembly WBZR01 (sample SAMN12412403, study PRJNA552823) | activated sludge metagenome | isolation source: activated sludge from anammox sidestream of wastewater treatment plant... | place: USA: Virginia | collected 2017-08
GCCGCGTTCTCGTTCACCTCGAACTGTGGCGTGCGCACGACGTAGAACCAGACCCTGTAGTTCCCGGCGACAGCGAGGTTGGGCGTGAACGTCGCGGTGGTTCCAGGTTTGCTCGTCCAAAGAGACGACTTGGTCGGGGCATAGCCGTAGCCCATCGAATAGCCCCATTCCCCCGTGGTGGTGAAGGGAAGTTGGGCGTTGCCCAACGGAGCGAGGGCTAACAGGAGTGTACAGGCAACCAGTGACTTCATCGTTCTTCGACCTTCCGCGCTAGAGGCAGTTGTTCCAAGTAGGGGGCTTTGTCGAGCCGTAACGAATACGAGGTGTGTCGAACGGCTTTGAGTTGACAGTCTAGACGAAAGGGACGTGCGTTACGACGTCAATCTTCCGCAACCGGGCAGCTTAGGCTCTTGTCGTACATGCCCGATCGATCGAAGCAGCACGGGCGTCGGTTGCCGGCCGACATCTTGGACATCGCGACGCCGATCCTCTTGACGCGTGTTTCGGCCTTCTTGCCGGAGGTGATCCAATGGATCCAGTCTCTGCGGGCGACGGCGGTGATGCTCGTCCAAGTCTCCATCGCCTTCGCGTCGGTCTCGAGAGCCTGGCGAAGGTCGTCCGGCACCTCGGGTTCGGGTTCGACGGCCATCGGGGCGATCTCGAGTGCCACCTCGTCACCGACATCGACGTTCGCCGCTTGACTCAGTTCGGGTTTCACCTTTAGCCAGTGGCCGCCTTCGCCGTCCGGCTCGAGCGTCGCATGAAACGCGACACCTCCGAAGCTGCCCTCGACCGATACCATGCCCCTGGACGGCAACTTGGCGCTCGCATCGGAAGGCAGACGGAGAAACGTCCACGCAGATTGCCCGCCAAGATCGGCCGGCTTTCGCAAGGTGGCGGTGAAGCTGATCGGCTTACTCATTGTTCGATGGCGTTCCTAAGGCGACGTGTAGCTTCTCACCCAGTCGACGAGCATCACGGACCCGTTGATCTTGTCGGTGACCGGTCCTGCCCAGCCCATCACCGCCGAGCTGAGGATCATCACCGCTGGGTCATTCGCCTTCACGTGCGTCTTGCGGTCGACCTCGACGCCATCCACATAGTAGATGATTGTCGTCGGATTCCACGAAACGGAATACGTGTGGTAGTCCTGAGACAGGTCGACGTTGAGGCGCTGCTGTTTCTGAATCGTGGCCATTCCCTGTTGGTGTAGGGTGGTGCCGACCGTGTTGGGGAAATACGCTTCGACGGTGTCGATCTCGTAGTGCTTGGGGTCGTTCAGGGCGACCTTGTTGCGCATCCAGAATGCCTGGTCGAGGCCGCTGACCGGGGTGAGTTTCATCCGTGCCTCAAAGTAGCCGTACTTCTGAAGATAGCCCTTGGTTTCGAGCATGCCCGCGGTCCAGTTCTTGCCGAGGCGGGTCTCCTTCTTGTTGATCAGGCGCAGCAACCCGTCTCCGCGCTGTTCGACGTTCGCTCGAAACCGGGCGTTCTGCGCTTCGTCTGCCACGATGTTGTCGTAGACGTACCAGATCGACTCGTTCAGAGTCGGCGCGTCGAACTCGTCGTGGAATCCGAGGCGCATGCCGGCGGGTGCACGGCTCTGCATGACTGCGCCGTCGAGCCGGGCCAGGATGGCCGCCGCCTGCGCGCGCGTCACCGCGGCCCCCTGGATTGCTGGGTCCGTGGAGCCCTTCGATAACTGCAGCCGTTTGGCGACGTCCGCGGCCGCCCCGTCCAGTGGAGCCGCGAAGCCGAGGTTCTTACCGCTCTGCTTGGCGGCGGCGATGGCGAGATCGAGCATGGCCGCAGGCGCCAATGCGCCGTCTGGGGAGGAGAACGGCTTGCCGATGACCTTTCCAAGTGCGGCCGCAAACTCGGCTTTCGTGACAGGTCCGTTCGGGTTGAACGTCGTCCCGCTGGCCGACATCCATCCCTTGGCGACCGCCGTCGTCGCCGACTCCGAGGCCCAACTTCCCGCCATGTCGGTAAACGTCTTCCGGCCGCTGGCGAGGGCCACCGGATCGAATGGAACGAGGTCGGTCGCCCAGGTCGTTTCGATCGCCTTCTGGCTGGCGTCGAGCCGATCGAACTTCATCGCGACCGCTCGCATGATCGTGAAGAAGTTCGATTTGGACAGGCGCACATATTCACCAGCGCCTCCCTGGAAGGTGTAGATCCCCAAGCTTTCCCATCGGCCCGGGGCCGCGCCGGTCGACGTGTCGAGAACCTTCGTGTCAGTCTGCCCGGCGTGCCGAATCTCGAAGCTCGCGGTCTTTTCATTCGTTTCAGGAGTCGGGATGCGGATGACGTAGAACCACACCCGATACGCCCCGGCCGTCTTGAGGTTCGGCGTGAATGTGGCGGTCGCTCCCGGCTTGCTCGTCCAGATGGAGGACTTCTCAGGGGCATAGCCATATCCAAGCGAGTACCCCCAATCCCCGGTCGTGGTGAATCGGGGTTGGGCGGCGGCGAGCTGGGCCAACCCAACGACGAAGCAACAGGCAAGCGAAAACTTCATGACCTTCCTCCGGAAGCCGCAATCCGCACCGCGGTTCCGCTCCGTGCCTTTTACCTTGGCGGTCGCCTTCGGTGTCATCGAGCTGGTCCGACGAGGCTGGGGTCGAGCAGGATGGGCCGCGAACGTCCCACGCCCATGTCGCCAGGTACATCACGAGCGGGTGGCCAGGTCCCGCAATCGCCTGAGCGCGGCGACGAAGATGCCGCTCTCGATTTGGCCGGCGATGTAGCCGTCGCAAAACCGCTCGCTGCGGGTGCAGAGCACGAAATACCGCCTGAGCTGAGCGAGGGTGGCGGTCTCCATCGCGCGAACGCTGTTCAGGACTTCGAGGGTCCCGGTTCCCAGTTCGAGCCCAGGCGGATCCTCGGGAAGCACTTCATAGGGCGGAGTGAAGCAGGACGTCCTGTAACACAGCTCCCAGAGTCGCTCGATCTCGGGAGCATAGATGGGATAGGGAAGCTGAACGACCTTGACTCCGTCGACGATCTTTGGCTCGAGGACGGGCCACGTCGCAGCGGTAAAGGACGGATCCTCGAGGATCGGCAGCAACTCGAGCATCCGATCGATGTCGGCCTGACTCCAAGGCCCCGTGGGTTGGCGTTCGCTCATCGCGAGGTTCAGGATCCTGGAACTCCGACGATCAGGCGGTAGATCACGTAGATCCAGTTCAAGATACCGTGCCAGATCGCCCACCCGATGCTGTGGTTGATCGCCCACGACACCTGAACCGCAACCGCGACGCCGACCGCGGTAAACAGGGAGATTCCAGAACTTGCAGCGTAGGATCGGCGAGGCTCGGGCATGAGTCAAGCCTACTCGAGTCGAGGCCGGTAATCTGCAAGCATGCTCCCCGGCCTCTTTGCTCTCGCAACGGTTCAAGCTAGAGCCCACGTTTCGGTGGTCGACTTTGGGGCGAAGCCCAACTTTCGCGCTGATGCGACCGCAGCCGTCGCCCGGGCCATTCAGGCAGCTGGAGGGAAGCACGCGATCGTCGTGTTTCCACCGGGCGACTATCACTTCGATCGAAGTCGGGGATTCGAGAGGAACCTGTACCTCTCGAACTCGGACGTCGTCAATCCGCGGCGAATCTCGATCCTCATCGAGAACCGCCAGAACCTGCAGCTTCAGGGGAAGGGAGCTCGCCTGATCTTCCACGACCGGGTGATGCCCTTCGCGATCCTCAACAGCAAGCGCATCACCCTATCCGGGTTCACCATCGACTGGCAGCGACCACTCATGTCGCAGGCAACGGTCGTGGAGTCGGATCGCCAGGGGGTGACGCTGTCAATCGACAGCAAGCGCTATCCCTTTGCCATCGAAGACGAGCGCCTCGTCTTCAAGGGCGAGAGCTGGAGCCGGCGGCCGTGGGGATTGATGGAGTTCGACCCCAAGACCCGAGGGGTCGCCTATCGCACCGGAGACGACGGGGTGACCGACGGCGACTGGCGAAACGCGAAGGCAACCGAGCTGGAGTCAGGCAAAGTGCGCCTCGATTTTGGGTCGAGGCGTGGACCGACGGTCGGCCACGTGCTCGTGTTTCGGCATGGCTCACGCGACCATGCCGGCACCTTCATCGAGGGTGCTTCGGATGTCGTGCTTGAGGATGTGGCTTACCGTCACACATCTGGATTGGGCGTTCTCGCTCAGTACTCGCAGAATCTCACGTATCGCAACGTCGAGGTCGCGCCCGATCCCACGTCGGATCGTCTGTTTGCCGGCCACGACGACGGCTTCCACTTCTCAAACTGCAAGGGGCGCATCTTGGTGGAGGGATGTCGCTTCGACGGCCTCATGGACGACCCCATCAATGTCCATGGCACCGCGGTCCAAGTCGTCCGCAAGCTTGGCGACACCGAGTTAGTCTGTCGGTTCATGCACGACCAGAGCGTCGGGCTCAGGTTTGCCGAGCAACGAGACAAGGTGTCGTTCATCGACCACGAGACGATGCTCAGCTTGGGTGTCGGAGCGGTGAACGCGATCGCGCCGAAATCCGCCGCAGAGTTCGTGATCAGGTTCGCTCGACCGGTCCCGAAGGACCTCAAGATCGGCGACGCGCTCGAGAACTTGACCTGGACCCCGTCGGTCACCGTGCGTAAGTCGACCTTTGGCCCCGTGAGGGCCAGGGGCTTGCTGGTGACCACCCCGGGCAAGGTCTTGATCGAGGACAACGTCTTCCGATCGAGCGGCGCAGCGATCTTGATCGCCGGCGATGCGAATGGCTGGTTCGAAAGCGGCGCGGTGACCGACGTGACGATTCGCGACAACGTGTTCGAAGACTGCAACACGAGCGCCTATCAGTTTGGAGATGCGGTGATCAGCATCCATCCTGAAGTCCCACGAACAGGTTCGACGCCGTATCATCGCAACATCCGCATCGAAGGCAACGTGTTCCGGGCCTTCGACGCACCCATCCTGTGGGCGAAATCCGTGCGCGGGCTGGACTTCCGACGCAACACGATCGAGGGCAGCCAGACGTATCGACCCTGGCGCGCGACTCGAGACGGTCTCACGTTCGTCGACTGTGACCACGTTCGCGTCGAAGGCAACGTGCTAAGGGCCGACTTCATCGGCCGGCTCTTTCGGATCGAGAGCGGCGATGCGTCCACGATTTGGGTCAAAGGCTGGCAGTAGGGCTCGTCGGCACTCTGCCGCGCGGGTATGGTCCGAGCATGCCCAAGCGAGCGTTCGAAGACTCGATTCAGACCGACTTTCGCGCGAGGATGGACTACGCGACGTACCTGCAGCTCGATCGCGTCCTCGATTCCCAGCGCCCGCTTTCGAACCCCGAGCATCACGACGAGATGCTCTTCATCATTCAGCACCAGACGTCCGAGCTGTGGATGAAGCTGGCGATCCACGAACTGAGGGCAGCGGTCGAGCATGTGAAGCACGACCAACTCGAGCCCTGTTTCAAGATCCTTGCCCGGGTGAAACAGGTTCAGCGGATGCTCTTCGAGCAATGGGCGGTGCTGGAGACCCTCACTCCAAGCGAGTACGCCGAGTTCCGTGGCGTTTTTGGCCAGGCGAGTGGGCTGCAGTCGTTTCAGAATCGGATGATCGAGTTTCTGTTCGGGAACAAGGACCCTCAGGCACTCAAGGTGTTCGAACATACGCCGGAGGTTCACGGCGAACTCGTCGAGCTCTTGAACAGGCCTAGCCTATACGACGAGTTCCTGCGCCACCTCGCACGGCGCCGTTTCGCGATTCCGGCAACGCATGTCGAGCGCGATTGGTCGTCGCCCTATGCGGAGAGCCCCGAAGTCGTCGCGGTCTTCAAACGGATCTACGAGGACCCACGGCAGCATTGGGATGCCTACGAGATGTGCGAGAAACTGGTGGATGTCGAGGAGCAGTTCTCGTTGTGGCGCTATCGACACGTCAAGACGGTCGAACGGATCATCGGGTTCAAGACCGGCACCGGCGGCAGTTCTGGCGTGCCTTTCCTCGTCAAGGGCTTGGGGATTCGGCTTTTCCCAGAACTGTGGGACGTGAGAACGGAGATCGGCCGTTGACGATCGCAGGCCAAGTGGAGAAGTTGGGGACAGGCGACCTCGACGAAGCCGGTGTTCGAGAGCACATCGGCCCCCTGTTTTCGCGGGTGCTTCAGCGGGACGAGATCTACCTTGCCAACCATTCGCTCGGCCGACCGCTGGATCGCGTTGCGGACGACGTCCGCGAGGGGCTCGATCTTTGGTTCGAGCGGATGGATGGAGCGTGGGACGACGACGGATGGCCCGCCGAGATCGAGCGCTTTCGGGCAGCTATCGCCAATCTGATCGGACTGCCCGACCCGAGGGCGGTCGTCCCAAAGACCTCCGCTGGTCAAGGGCTTCGTGCGGTTCTCAACGCGATCCCCAAAGAACGAGTGAACGTCGTCGCGACCCGGGGAGAGTTCGACAGCGTCGATTTCATCCTCAAGACCTACGTCTCGAAGGGAAGGGCTGACGTGCGCTGGGTCGAACCTCGGATGGGAGCAGCCGGTGTCTCGCTGATGGCTGCCAAGGACATCCTCGCGGCGATCGGTCAAGGTGTGGATCTGGTGATCGTCTCCACGATTCTGTTTTCGACCGGGCAGATCGTCCCGGGGTTGTCTGAGATCGTGGCTAAGGCTCGGAGTGCGGGTGCCTTCGTTCTGATCGACGCCTATCATGCGGTTGGGGTCGTGCCGGTCGACATGATGGCGATCGATTGCGACTTCATGGTGGGAGGCTCCTACAAGTACACGCGTGGCGGACCCGGTGCGTGCTGGCTTGCGGTGCATCCTCGTGTGCTCGAGTCCAGGTTGCGCACGCTCGATACCGGTTGGTTCGCGAAACGAGATCCCTTTTCGTACCAGCGCCCGGAAGAGCCGGAGGCAGCCGAGGGAGGAGATGCTTGGCTCGAATCGACTCCGCCAATCCTGACGATGTATCAGGCGCGGGCGGGGCTGGAGTTCACTCAGGCGGTCGGGGTGGAGCGGCTACGACGCTATGGGCTCGAGCAACTGAGGATGCTACGGGCCGCGTTCACCGAACGGGGTGTGCCGTGCCACATGCCGGAGTCGCCGGAGGCTTACGGTGCGTTCGCGCTTGTCCCCCAAGTCGATGCCTCCGACCTGTGCAGAAGGCTGCTTCGAGCCAAGGTGAACACAGACGCTCGCGGCGGCAACGTTCGCTTCGGACCGGATTTGCTCAATACGCGAGAGGAACTAGTTGAAGCAGCGGACCGGACGGCTCAGATCTTGGCGGGTGGTTAACGTGGAAGTGGCCTGCTTACCCAGCGCAGGCGGTCAGCGTCGCAGAATCTCCATGGTAAGGCGTCGCCGAAGCCGGGTGTGAGTCCGATTCGGGTACCGATGGCGATGGCTGCGGGTGGGGGGCCAGGCGCGAGGCGAAGGGGAGATTTGGGGTCGAGCAAATCGACGCCATAGACACGTGCGTCGATCTCGAATGCTGCGGCGAGCTTTCCGGGACCGGAGAGCAGGTCCTCATCGCGACGAGCCTTCGGGCGACGCGAGCGAAACGTCTCGAACCCAGAGAGCGGCTCGGCAGCTCGGATGAGGACGGCGGCTGCCTGTCCGTGCTCGTGGGCGGTGACGTTCAGCATCCAGTGGTTGCCGTAGGTGAAGTAGACATAGGCGAAGCCTGGTGGGCCGAACATCGCGCGGTTACGTGGAGTTTGCCCGCGGTGGGCGTGGCATCCTGGATCGTCTGGGGTGCGGTATGCCTCGACCTCGACGATACGGGCACGGAGGCCTTCGCGTACGAGAAACCACCCAAGCAGGCTCGGGGCAGCCTCGAGCACATCTTCTTCGAGAATTTTTCGCAAATCGCTTGGCGAGTGGATCATCTGTCTCCTATAATAGTAGACAAAGATGCACTACATTCTCTATCTCTCACTCTCGGGATTGTACGCGGCTTGGGCTGGCAAGGGGGACTCACCAGTCGTGGTTCATCGGAATCGGACGATCCTCGATGTCGACTCGAACGCCCGCAGGCTGGGGGCGTTTCCGGGTCTATCCCTCAGAGAAGCGAAGGCGATGCAGCTTGGAGTCCGGTTCGTCGAGTGGAAGGACGACGACGATGATGCCTTGAGAGCTTCATGGCTCGACCCGATGCTCGAGTTCACCGACCGCATCGAGTCGCACGCCCCCCACGAGGCGTATCTCGACCTCGCGGGGCACCCCGATCCCCTCTCGATCATCCCTGCGTGCTTGGAGAGGGCGAAGTTTCCACTTGTCGCGGGGCTAGGGTATGCCAAATGGGTCGCCCGTGCGACGACTCGCGCTTCTCAACCCCTGTCTCAGGATCACGTCGTTCGCCCAGAACGATCGTTGAAAGAGCTTCCTGCCAACTGTCTCCCGATTCCGGTGGACGTGAGCGAGCGCCTTGAGTTCCTCGGCTATCGGACGATCGGCCAGGTTCAAACCGCGACCAAGGAGATCTTGCGCAATCAGTTCGGCGAGATCGGCCACGTAATTCACTCCGCGGCTTGGGGAGGCCACATCGAGCCTGTCATGACGAACTATCCTCCCGACACGATCGCGGTTCGCGTGTATATGGAAGAGCCATGGATCGATCGAGAGATGCGAGATCACGACTTGAGAACCTTGGCGAGCAAGATGGGGCGAGCTTTGGTCGATCAGGATCGGTGCGCGCGATGCCTTCAACTGACCCTGATCGACGAGAATGGCGATCGAGACGTGAGGGAACGGGTGTTCTCACGGCCGATTCGCACCGGTTCACAAGTGTTCACCGCCTTGATGGCGATCGCTAACGAAGCCTTTCCCGCCGTCGAGGCGAGAGGAAAGCTGACCCGCTTGGAGCGAACCTCCGCCCGGCAGTTCGAGCTGGCTCGGATGCGGGCGAGCTCGGCTACGGAGACCATGAGGGATACAGTCGAGGGTGTTCGTGCGCGGTTCGGGTCTACATCGGTGGTCGCTGGGGCGGAATGGAGTGTCCCCCGGCGCAAAGCGGTCCTCAGGGCGTGGTGCGATGCAACTGGATGGGTGTGAGATCCTCGCACGGTGGCGGGAGCTAGGTGAGTGGTGGAATGGAGATCCCTACCGAGAGTACGTCCACGTGGATCGATCCGGAATCCGCCGCGAATCGATCTGCGAAATAGGTTCACCGTTTCAGCCTCAGCCCCAGCAAGTCGGCCTTCCTGAAGAGCCACACAGGGAAGACTGGAGCTTGCGCATCCACAAGAAACGAGAGGAGAAGATGGCTCTCGCGAGGCTCTCGTATGGATCTCCCGATCGAAAGGCGTGCGAGGGGTTACGCTCACTGGGAAACGCGTGTTACGTGCCCCTTCACCTCACCAGCGGATACGCGTTTGGACGCGGCACGATGCTCCCCGAGGAGATCGCGGTCTTCGCGTCGATGGTCGGAGCCCCCGCTGCCGCGATCGCCGATCCATTTTCGCTCATCGGAGCCGTCGAGTTCGTCCGCGCCTGTCGTGGGGTTGGTGTCAAGGCGCTCGTCGGAGCGAGCATCGAATTGGAATCAGGCGGCGAGATTGTCCTCATCGCCAAGAGCAAGGTTGGCTATGAGCAGTTGTCTCAACTGATTTCAGCGTGCCACCTCGAGGAGCCTCGTCAGTTCCCATTGGCGACGTGGGATCGGTTGAGCCGATACACCAGAGACTTGATCTGCCTGACGGGGGGAGACGTCGGCCCCCTCAACCGTGCCCTCACTCGAGGTGACCTCTCGAAGGGAAGGGAGGTGCTCCTTAAGCTGGTCGACCTTTATGGGTCTACGAACGTCGTCGTCGAGATCGACCGCTGTGATCTTCCATGGGAGAGAAGGGCAAATCTCATCCTGGAACAGCTTGCCAAAGACAACGGGGTGCGCTGCGCAGCAGGGGGCATGATCACCCATGCACGGCCTGAACACGCGCCAGTTCAGGATGTTCTCGTCTGCATCGACAGCTTGTGCACGATCGAGGAAGTGATCGGTCGCAAACCGCGTCGCCATCAAAGCCAAACTCAGCTTCCCGAACGGCCGGAGCGGCCTCTCAACGCAGAACGGTTCTTCCACACGGATGCTGAGATGAGGCTCAGGTTTCATGACCGGCCGGACTTACTCGCCGCCTCCATCCGGGTTGCCGAGCAGTGCGACGACGACGTGCTGCCATCCAGGACTCAGCTGCCGACTCTGTTCGACGATCCCAACCATGCACTAAGGGAGATCACCTGGATGGGGGCGAATGTCCGACACCGCTCGCTCGGGTCGAGGCTCAAGAAGCGGCTCGAAAGAGAGCTCGACCGCATCGAGAGGTTGA
>WBZR01005102.1_pt1 | contig 10278 bp, 10 predicted proteins | sample 5204231 | NCBI WGS metagenome assembly WBZR01 (sample SAMN12412403, study PRJNA552823) | activated sludge metagenome | isolation source: activated sludge from anammox sidestream of wastewater treatment plant... | place: USA: Virginia | collected 2017-08
GTCGATCGGATCTCCAGCAAGCCGCCGCGCGGCAGCGGATCGATATGCCGGCGGATCAGGATCAGCAGGCCGTTGCCGCAATCGAGATCCCCGCCGTCGAAGCTGACGTCGGGCTGTTCCGGATGCGTGGCGACGGGTTTCATTCCGGGGGTTCCTTGAAGGGTCGATGATGCCCGCGACCATGCCCGGCCCCGGCGCGTGCGGTCGCCTCAGTAGCTGACACTCGGACAGCCCTCACCCATGAACTCCACCAGCTTCGCTCCGCCGACGATCACCGCGCCGGGAACCACCTTGGTCTCGTCGAGGCCGCGCTTCTTGAAGCAGGGCGAGCAGACATAGATCTGCCCGCCCGCCTCGACGAAGCTCGCGATCAGGTCCTTGAGGGGGGCGAAGCCCGCCTCGTGCACGTCGTCCGCATAGCCCTGCTGGGAAAGCCGCGTCCCTTCCGTCGAGAGAAAGACGATCGCGTTCTTGTCCGATGCGATGGCTGCGTTGGCGACCACGAAGGCGACGGTTGCCTTGTCCGTATCGTCCTTGGCGCAGGTCAGGCTGACCACAAAACGTCCCGGCATGTGCGCTATCTCCTCTGTCATATCGGGTGTTTGAAAGTGTGGGGCGGTGCTCTCGCGTCCCGCCCGCTCAACCCCAATCGCTTTTCGACCTGATCCAGAAGGTCCCGCTGTCGGGGTCGTGAAAGAGCAGCTCGTTCTCTGTAAGACGGCACCATGCGGGCAGGTCGAGCGCCGCGCCGGGATCGAGGGCGACGAGCTTCAGCGTCTGCGAGGGCATCTGCCGCAGCCTCTTGCTGAGCGCGACCAGAAGCTCTCCGCAGCCCATATGGCCCGCGTTCCATTCCGTGGCGGCGTCGGGACGGCCTTCCTGGAAACGACACGGCATGCGATGCACTCCTCCGCCGCCAGGAAGACCAAAGTCTTCCGCATCCGCAGCGAGCGCCACAAACGGAAACAGCAAGCCCGCGGCCAGGCGGCAAGCCTGTCACGATGTTATGATGGCCGAAGCGGAGCTTTCATGGGCGGCCTCCGCAAGGAGCGTGACCGCAGCCCGACCGGGCATGACGTTCGAAAGTCGGCTTCCATCGAAATTTGTATTGGTCGCGCCCCTGCGGGTCAAGGCCGATCGCCGGCCAGGCGACCGTTGCGGGCGCCGACGAAGTCGGCTCCCGGCGGGTGCGGCGTCGGCTGCCCAAGGGCTCCGCAATTGCACGGGGACTGCCGGCTGCGGCCCGCCCCGGCCGGCAATGCGGCGATCGCGGATGTTACGTCACGTCACGAAGAGCTCGCTGGCGGCTCAAACGCAGTGACGACCCGGGCGAGCAGGGCCTCGGGGTCCATTGTGATATCGGTTTCCTTAAAGATCACGATCGCCAGCTGTTCCCGGCGCGGGTTGTCGAGACCGATCCCCAGGCGCTCGCGGGCCCGCTCGTAGACGAGTTGGAGCCGCGCCATCTCGACGTCATCGTAGGATCGGGCAGGGTTCACGCGGTTGAGATAGTTGATCAGCGTCGGCATGACGTCTCGGTTTCTCCGATCACTTGCGCCCTCAGTATAGCCCCTATTGCGATAAGCAAGAAACCCGGAGTGAGGGGTCGCCGCCAAACCTCGGACCCCGCCCGGGGCCGGAACGGCTCGGCGTGCGGCCTGGCCCAGGATCCGCCTTGTCCTGCCCCCCGACCCTGCACCCCGACCCTGCCGGCGGGTCACAGACGTGGCGAGACGAGCATCCGGCCGTAGAGGATGACGAATCCCCCGAAAGCCCCGATCCAGCCGACGCCGGAGATCGGCAGCAGGATCGAGGTGGCTTGCGGGTAAAGGCCTGCCAGGATCCGTGCCACAGCCGCCGTCAGGATGAGGGCATAGAGCACGACCGTCCCCGCCGATGCGGTCAGCCGCCGGCCGGTATGACCGCGCGACACCCGCGTCATGACGCCGATCATCATTGTGCCGATGGCGCCGGCTGTCCAGGCATGGAGGCCGGCGGTCGTGAAGTCGTAGTCGTCCCAGAGCACGCCGAGCCCGGCGAGCAGGAACCCCACTCCCACGAACAGGTACGCGATGTGCAGGATGGCAAGCAGCGGCTCGGCCCCCGTTCGCTGCGGCTGCCAGCGCGCCTGGCGCAGGACGTTTGCGGCGGCAGCGGCGAGCATGAGGCCCGCAACCAGCGGACGGACCCACGGCAGGTCGTCGAGCGCGGCAACACTCACCCAGCCGAGGAGAGCCACGCTGCTGAAGAGGACCGTGGCGAGATCGACGCGATCGAATGCGGGTGGCAGCGGCGCGCCCGCCCGGTTGGCTTTCAGCCAGTTCGCCGTGAACATCGGGACGATCCGCCCGGAGATGATGATGACGAGGAGCAGCACGAGGGCCACGGCAACGACCAGCGCGTGCCGCGGCCGCCCGAACTGCCAGATCTCATAGTGAAACAGGAGGTCGGCGGCGGCGAGGCCGACGAGCACCAGCGCGACCTTGAGATTGCGCCGGTTGCCCGCCAATAGGATCTCGCGCCCGATGACGGCGGCCAGCACGATCGGGAAGGCGACCGAGAGGATGCAGACCGTGGCCGGGTCGAGATGTGCCGCAAACGCAATCCCAAGCCGCCCCGCAAGCCAGACACCCACGAGGCCCGCGAGCGGCCACCCGGAAATCGGGCGCCGTCCCGTCCAATTGGGGACCGCCGTCAGCAGGAAACCGGCGACGATCGCCGGCACGAAGCCGAACAAGAGCTCATGGGCATGCCAGGCGGTCGGCGCAAACGCGGTGGGCCCCGCGAAGAACCCCAGGAACCACGGCACCCAGATCGCGATCACGGCCGCGGCGAAGAGCGCGCCCAGGAGAAAGAACGGGCGGAAGCCGATGCTGAGGACGGCGGGTGTCCCGCGACGGGCCGTGTCGGAGATCGTGGTCATGGCGTTTTTCAACTCCCGTCGTGCTGGAAGGTAGCTTGATCGCGGATGAACGGCCAGTAGACCCTGAGCCAGAGCAGGAAGGCCCCCGCCCACAGCACCGCCACGAGGGTATAGGGCGGAGCCGCCAGCACCTCGGTCGGCCAGATCTCGGGACCGACGCGCAGAGCCATGGCCGCGACCAGCAGCAGCATCGCGATCCGCGTGCGGCGAACGAAAACGAGTGCCTGGCCGGTGTGCCGCAGGCCGGCAATGGCGAACACGGCGAGCACGCCGAGGCCGAGGCCGCCCATCAGCGCCATATGCAAGCCGGGAAGCTCCGAGATGGGCAGGCCCAGGCGCGAGCCTCCGATCAGCATGAGCCCGAGCCCAGCGAAGGCGCTTGAGCCGGCAAGCACCAGGATCTCGGCGCGCGCGCTCTCTCTGCCGATGAACGCTTCGGCGACGCGGTCCATGAACGCCGCGCCGGCGGCGATCAGGAGATAGCCGGTGGTGGGCGCCGAGAGGCCGGCCGCATCCGCGATCACGAGCACGGCCACCAGGCCGGGGGCGAGGTTCATGCGTCCCGGATGAGGCCGGAACGGCGAGGTCTCCTCCGTCGGATCGAGCACGAGGTTCGTGACCGGCACCGTGATGCGCGCCAGCGCGATCCCCAGTAGGCCGATGAAGATGAAGCCCGCGAGATGCGTGGCCTGCGTTGCCAGCGCCATTCTGGCCTCGATATCGAGAAAGGCATAGCGCGTGACCGCTTCCGCGATCAGAAGGCACGTCACCCAGAAGAGGAAGCCCTTGAGCCGCGTCGTGCGCTTCTCAACCGAAACCTTGGCGATGTAGAGCACGAGCGCGCCGAGCCAGAGAAGGTCCGCGACCGCCCCGACGATGCCGAGCGCCTCGAAGCCGAGAAGCCCGATCACGCGCGCCGTTCCCCATAAGCCCGCCAGCACCAGCAAGGTGCGGCCGCGCAGCCGCTCGGTATCGGTCCATTCGGGGATGGAGGTCGTGATAAAGCCGATGAGAGCGGCGCCGAAGGTGCCGATGATCATCTCGTGCGCGTGCCAGAGGCCGGGCGGGATCGCGTGCGCCAGCGGGAGCGAGAAGCCGAACGCCACCACCCACAGGAGCGGCCACACGGCGGCATGCACGGCCGAGAGCGGGAAGAAGAGGCGAAATCCCTCGTCCGCCAGCACGTCGCGGACGGCAAACAAGGCGTCAAACTTTCCGGGCCGGGCCATGGTCATGGGATGCTCCGCCCGTCGCGGTCGTAGATGTGGGCGAACAGGGGGTCCTCTTTCAGATAGGTCTGCACGGTCGCGAAAACAGCATCGTCGTCGCGCGCGCTTTCGGGCAGGGATATGAAGCGTTCGCCGGCAATGCCGCGCACGCGCTCGTCGATAACCAGGATGCGGTCGCTCACCCTTACCGCCTCGGCCAGGTCGTGCGTGACGAACAGGCCCGCGAACCGGGCCTGGCGGGCGGCGGCGATGACGAGATCCTGCATCTGCCGTTTCAAGGCGACATCGAGCGCCGTGAACGGCTCGTCGAAAAAGACGAAGTCGGGCTCGACGACGAGGGCGCGCGCGATCGCCGTCCGTTGCCGCATGCCCCCCGACAGCTCGACCGGATACTTGCCGAGGTCGCTCGGATCGAGCGAGACGAGGTCGGCGGCGTGCCGCGCGCGCCGGCGCCGCTCGGCGCCCCGAAGGCCGGCAAGCCGCAGCGGAAAGGCAATATTGTCCTCTGCCGTCGCCCACGGCATGAGGCGCGGCTCCTGGAAGATCATGCCGTGGCGGGCATACGTGCGCGTCACGCGGCCGCGCTGCGGCTCGATGAGGCCGGCCGCAATGTGGATGAGGGTGCTTTTGCCGCAGCCGGAGGGCCCGACGAGCGCCACCATCTCGTCCTGCCGCACGTCGAGCTTCACCCGCTCGAGCACCGTGCGGCCGAAGTAGGCATGCGAGACCCCGTCGAGGGAAAGAGCCGTCATCGCCGCACGCCCCAGGGCCGCGCGGCCTCCCGCCAGCGCTCGAGCTCGGCCCGTATCGGCTGCACGATGCCGTACTCGACGATGAAGATCACGGCCACGATGAGGACGACCCAGGCGATGGATTGCGCGACATCCAGGTTGGAGCGTGACATGGCGAGCGCGACGCCGATGCCGTCGATATTGGCGAGCAGCTCGGCCATCACCGCGACCTTGAAGGTCGAGCCGAGCGCCACCGCGAGCGCCGGGAAATACTGGCCGGCGACATGGCGGATCACGATCGTCCAGAGCCGCTGGAACGGACCCGCACCGAACACCCTCGCCATGTCCTCGAGCGCACGGTCCCGCGTTGCGACGGCCTCTGCCACGTTGGCGAACACGAGCGGGAAAGCCGCCACCACCGTCGTCGTCAGCACCGTGCCCGTGCTCGATCCGAACCAGATCATCGCCAGCACGATCCAGGCGATCGGCGGCACGCCCATGATGATCGTCAGGAGCGGGCGGGCCAGCCGCATGGCCGCCGCCGAGTAGCCGACCGCGATCCCGAGCGCACCCCCCAGCAGGGCCGTCAGGAAGAACCCTTGGATGGCCCGGCTCGAGGTGGCCTCCACGAGCCGCCAGGTGTTCTCCGCGCCCAGGAGCTCGCCCGTGGCCTGGAGTGTCGCGATCGGCGACGGCAGAATGAAATCGCCATACGCTTCGTGTCCCTGCTGCCAGATGGCCGCAAAGACGGCGAGACCCGCGACGCCCACCCACCCCGACCAGAGAAACCGACCGAGACGCCCAAGCCGGTCGAGCAGGAAACGCATCATCACCGCCTCACAGGTAGAACGCCGGCTCCGGCAAGCGCCCCCCGATATAGCCTGGGTTGACATCGGCCATGGCCTGCAGCACGGCCTCCACGGCCGCGCGCGCGTCATGGGCCGGCGTGGCGACGAGGTTGCTGAAGGGGATCGACGCCTCGATCACCGGCCAGGGCAACTGGAGGGGCGCGGCGGCATTATTAGCGGCCCGCGACGGATGCGCAACGACATCGGCAACCGCCTTCACGAGCCCGGCCTGGAGCGCCTCGACCACGGGCCCGTTCGCGTCGCGGAAGCGATCGGTCACGATGAGACCCGCCTGCGGCACGGTTTTGTGCTGCCCGGCCATCTTCGCCCATTCGACCTGGAGGTCGATCACCCGATACACGGTCTTGCCGGCAAGGCCGCCCTTGACGATGGCGGCCGAGGCCGCAGGCTCGGGAATGAGCGCGGCATCGACGCGCCCGAGCACGAGGAGCTGCATGGCTTCGAGCGGCGTTGCCGTCGGGATCTGCTCGAGATCCTTGGCGCCGTCGATCCCGACATTCCGGAAGAGCCGCGTGAGAAGAAGGCTCGGCAGCTCGTTCGGAAACAGCGTCGCGAGCTTGCGGCCCTTGAGCGCCTCGAAGCTCGTCAGCGACGGGTCCGTCGACATCACGTACAGGATGCCGTCGGTCATCACGTTGACGAGCCGCACGCCAAGGCCGCGATTGAAGAGATTGGCGGCGACCGGCACCGGCACGATGCCGACGTCGAAGCTTTTCGAGGTGAGGCCGGCGCGGACCTCGTCCACCTGCCGCCATATCCTGAGGCTCGGCTTGCGCACCGCGGCGTCGAGCTTGCCGGTGGCGATCGCGTGCAGAACCGTGATCGAGGGGCCCGCCGGCGGACCCCAGATCTCGAGCTGATCGAGGGCGGCGGCGTACGCCGACTGTGAAGCGGCCCCACAAACGGCAAAGGCGCCGCAGAGCGACGCGCCGCCTTTCAGGATTGCACGACGTGTCAGCCCGCAAGGCCCGGCGGGCCGAGCCTCGCGGCACAGGTCTTTTTCCATCAGAATTTCGCTCTGGCTCCTAAGATGAACGCACGGCCGTCGCCAGGGATAAAGACGGCCTGCTGCGGGCTGCTGACCCTGTCGACGATCAGGGTTGCCGAGGCGTACTTCTCGTCGAAGATATTCGAGACCTCGCCGAACAGGCTGAAGTTCTCGGTGATGGCGTAGGCTGAACGCAGATCGACCAGGGTGTAGGAGTCATTGTAGAGCGTATTGGCGTTGTCGACGGGCGTCTCGTCGGGCACCCAGTTGACCTCCGCCTCGACCCAAAGGCCCGGCACGAACGTATAGCGCAGCGCCGCGTTCACGATGTGACGTGGAGCGCCAGCCAAGCGATTATCTCCGTTTCGGAAATCATCGTCAAAGCGGAAGTCCTGGTAGGTGTAGGCCGCCCGGCCGCTGAGGTTGGCCGTGATGTCGACGGCCGCGCCGAGCTCGATGCCGAAGTGCGTCGTCTTGTCGGCGTTGACGGCACCGAGCGAGTTGCCCGACTCGTCGCGCAGATTGAGGAGCTCGTCCTCGACCCACGAGTAGTAGGCGATTGCCGACCACGCGAACGCGTGCGTCGTGCCTTTCCAGCCACCCTCGAGCGTGGTGGCCGTCTGCGCGTCGAGATTGGGCGTCGAGAAAATGGCCGGGTCCGGCAGGGGAGGGGTGTTGCCTTGATTGGTGCCGGGGCTGGTATTGGGCGAACCCTGGATTGCCGCAATGAGGTCGTCCTGGGTCGGCGGCTCGAAGCTGCGACTGACGGCGGCAAAGACGGTCTGGTTACGCATCAGCTCGTAGCTGAGTGCCAGGCTCGGCGTCCACTCCGAGTAGGAGCGGTCGTAGCTCGTATCCACGAACGGCAAAGTGCCAAAGTAGGTGTTGGACGCCGCGTTGTAGAGCGGGCGCGTGGCGCCTGAGAAGACGTCCTCGTTTTCACGGCTCGCATAGGAATAGGCGATCGCCGGTGACACGGTCAGGCGTTCGGTCAGCGGGATATTGAAGCCCGCATGGATCGAGAGGGTGGTCGCGTCGAACTCGTTCTCGCCGAACAGGCGACCTTTTTCCCCCCGCTGATTGATGAAGTAATCGCGGTCGGCCGAGCCAACGACATACTGCGCGGTCGCCTCGAATAGCGGCAACGGCCGGCTCGCGTCGGGCGCGTAAGCGTAGCGCAACACCGTGGTGAAATCGCCGCCCTCCGTGTCGCGCACGCCGCTCCCGACCGGGAACGTGAAGCTGTCGTCCGTATACGTGTAGCCGAAGGCGACATCGAACAGGTTGGCGCCGTAGCGGGCCGTCGTGCGCGAGCCGATGCGGAACTGTTCGGCCTCCCGGTTGGGATCGTCGCGCGGCACGTTCGGGCCGATGCAGGAGCCGGGCCCCGGCGGGTTGCCGACAGGGCCGGTGCAGACCTGCTTGGGATTCTCCTTCAACCACGCGCGCGAGAGGGGACCGGCGACATCGAATGCGAGATCCGTGTAGCCGAAGAACAGGCGCGTCGAGATGTTCTCGTTCACGCGCGCTCCCGCATTGAGGTTGAAGTTGGTGCGGTCGGATTCATTGTGCTCGCGGTAGCCGTCGCGCTCCGTGTAGCTGAGGCTGGCATGGGCATCGAAGTTGCCCTGCCGGGCGCCGGCCTGGGCCTGCGTTGCGAACTGGCCGAAGCTTCCGCCTTCCGCGCTGACCTCGACGCCGGGATCGGTGATGCCCGTCGGCGACACGAAGTTGATGGCGCCGCCGAGCACGGTCGCGCCGAGACGGTTGGCGGTATAGCCGCGATAGATCTCGACGAACTCGGCGCTTTTCGGATCGGCAAATCCGACGATATAGGAGCCGTCCGCGCGGTTGATGGGGAGGCCGTCCTGGAGCACGAGCGTGCCGCGCTCGGACGGGTTCTGCTGCAGGCCCGAGCCGCGGATCTGGAGGCGGGGTTGATCGTTGCCGCCGAAGAAGTTCTGCACCACCACGCCCGGCACGAAGGCGAGCATTTCCGCGAGTGACGCCGTGGCCTTCGGGCCCATCTCCTGGTTGGTGACGACATCCGTGCCGCCGGCGATCGCATCGAGCTTGCGCCGGGCTTCGGCAGCGGCGGCTGACGGGGCGCCGTCCGTACCGGCGGCGACGGCCTCATCGGCGAGCGCCGACGCCTGTGCGTTCGTCGACGAGGTGGGGCTGGCTGCCTTGCTCTTCTTCGCTTTCGCGGACGGCCGCGGCGTTGTGCTTTCCACCACCATGGGGGGCAGCTCGACCGACGCGCCGGGGGCGGCCGATTGGCTCAACGCACTGGTGGAGCTTAGGAGCAACGCGGTCAATCCGACACCCAGACCGCCGGCAGAGCCACAGATGCCAATGGAGAGGCCGCCCGGTCGTTGAAAGATCCATCCAATATACATCTTTTTAGCCGCTCCAGATGAACATATGTTTGTTGACGAAAATAATCCTCTAAGGGCGGGAACGACTTGTCCTAGGACAAATGCGACATTTGAAACCCTGAAGTGTGGCAATTCGGCCACGAACCGGGCGGCGCTGGGCTCAAGGCTGCTCTTCGTTCACGAAACGCGACAGGCGATCGACGTCGTTGATGACGATTTTGCGCCTTTTGGCTTCCACGCCGATCGCCGACAGCTCGGCCAGCGCGCGCGAGAACGTGGCCGGCGTCATGGAAAGACGCGCTGCGATATAGCGCTGCTCGACCGGGAGCTCGAAACTGCAGAGGCCGGCCTCTTCCCCGCAGATCCGGTGCAGGAACGCCGCGATGCGTCGTGACGGCGACCATCTCTGAGTCTGCTCGATCCGCGCCACCAGGTGACGCAGCTTTCCGAACATCGCGGAGATGATCGAGAGCGAGAGCTCCGGCGACTGAACGATGAGATCGCGAAACCGCGCCGTGTCGATCCGTGCGATGCGCAGATCGGTCGCCGCTTCCGCGCTCGCCGGGTAGCGCGCATCCCGGGCGAGGACGGCCTCGGCGAACGATTCGCCCGGTCCCACGAGATGAATGGCCGTCCGCCCGCCATCCTGACCTTCCCGGAAAACGGCAGCCCACCCGTCGAGGACGAAGTAGAATGCCGTCGCCGGATCGTCCTGATGGAAAATGATCTGGCCCGATGAAAACGTCGTGACCGGCGTTGTCGACGCGAAGCGCTGCAGGGCCTCCTCGGAGATCCCGCTCAGGAACAAAGCCCTCCGCAGCATGTCAAGATCGTGTCCGACGACCATGGACTGGTCCCTTGCGCAGCGCCGGGAGCGCCGAGCCCTGCAAGACGATACTCCTTACGAAAGCGGTACATCTTATACTTGATAAAAAAAGTCAATATAATTGCCGCCCCAGAGCCGCCCCACAGCCGCCCCGGATCGGCGTGCGCGGTCATGCCCCGCCCGTGCGCGCCGGCCGGCGGGAAGCCCTAGACGCTTGCGTCAATAGCGCGGCGTCACCTTGAGGTGCTCGGTGTCGGCCTCGACATAGCCGTCGGGCTCCTGCCGTTTCGGCAGCTTGACGGTTTCGTCCTTCGTCCTCTCGAACGGGATCAGG
>WBZR01005104.1_pt1 | contig 10278 bp, 11 predicted proteins | sample 5204231 | NCBI WGS metagenome assembly WBZR01 (sample SAMN12412403, study PRJNA552823) | activated sludge metagenome | isolation source: activated sludge from anammox sidestream of wastewater treatment plant... | place: USA: Virginia | collected 2017-08
GCCGAGCACATCGGCCGGGAGCAGGTCGGGCGTGAACTGGATGCGGCTGAACCTGGTCTGGACGGTCTCGGCGAGCGTGCGGACCGTAAGCGTCTTGGCGAGACCCGGGACGCCCTCCAGCAGGACGTGGCCCCCTGTGAGCAGCGATACCAGCAGGCGCTCGACCATCGCGTCCTGGCCAACGACGCGACGCGCCACCTGGGCGAGGATCGAGCGAATCAGTGCATGGTCGGTTGAGGCGGTTGCGTCGGTCGTCACGTCTGGCAGGAGGGTGGTAAGGAAGCGAAGGGAGTCCGTGATTATACAGCGCGCAGCAGTTGCAGTTCACGGTTCGATAGCGCGCGGCACTCCCCGCGCGGCAGGCGACCCAGACGAATGGGGCCAAAGCGGGTCCGCACGAGCCGGTGAACCTCCAGCCCGAGCCGCTCGCACACTCGGCGCACCTCACGGTTGCGCCCCTCGCCCAGGGTGAGTTCCATCTCCCAGTGGCCGTGCCCGGCCGGCTCGGCGCTGACGTCGCTCGCGTGCACCGGCCCGTCTTCGAGCACGACACCGTGGCGAAGCATACGAACGGCGCGGCGAACGTCGCCCGAGACAGTGGCCACATACGTTCGTTCCACGGCCGAGCTCGGGTGGGTAAGGCGATGCGCCGCGTCGCCGTCGTTCGTGAAGAGAAGCAGGCCCTCGGTCAGGTAGTCGAGCCGCCCCACGTACGTGAGACCGGGCTCGGGAGGAACGAAGGCAAACACGGTAGGACGGCCGCGGGGATCGGACCGTGACGTAAGCGTTCCCGACGGCTTGTGCAGCGCGTACCATATCGGCGCGGCGGGGGCAGCCACGGGCCGGCCGTCGAGAGTGATCGAATCGGCGCCGGGGTCAACGCTCTGGCCGAGCGTCGCGATCTTGCCGTTTACACGAACGCGACCGGCCGTGATGAGGAGTTCCGCTGCACGGCGCGACGCCACGCCCGAGCGCGCGAGGGCGCGCTGCAGGCGCATCTTGCCGCTCACGCGCCTCCCGAAGCCACCGGCTGCCCCGGCTCGCCGGGGGGCGCGTCTTCGGGCTGCCTCAGCGCAACGGCGAGTTCATCCACGCGGGGCAGCTCGTCGAGGTGGCGGAGCGCAAACTGTTCAAGGAAGAGCGGAGTCGTGCCGTACAACAGAGGCCGCCCCAGCCCTTCGCCGCGCGCCACGACCTCGATCAGCCCCCGCTCCAGCAGCGACTTGAGGATCGCTCCCACGTCCACCCCGCGAATCTCCGCCACCTCCGCCCGGCCGATTGGCTGGCGATACGCTACGATCGCCAGCGTCTCCAGCGCAGCACCCGAGAGTCTGTGCGGCCGCACGGCAACCTGGGCCCGCTCGATCGCCTCCGTGTACTCGGGCCGCGTCAGGATCTGCCATCCGCCACCCTGGTCAACGAGCTCTACACCGTGCCCGTCCACATCGTAATGCTCCCGCAGCTCATCGAGCGCCGCAGCCACGGCGGCCGGCGATGCGTCGGCGTCGAGCCCCGCGAGTTCGCCGGTACGGATTGGCCGCGGGCTCGCGAAGAGCGCGGCCTCAAGCAGCTTGGCCAGCGGATTCACGAAGTATCTCCACGTCTGCAAACGGTCTTGGTTGGGCCAGCTTGAGCTCCGAGCGGCGCGCCATCTCGAGCAGCGCGAGCAGCGCGGACAGCACTTCCCACGGCTCGGCGTCCTCGCGAACCACGTCGCGCCAGCGCGCACGGGCGCGAAGGGCAAGCACGGCGCGCACGATGGCAATCGCGCCGTCCACATCGAGCGGGCGCGGCACCACGTCGTGCAGCCCGGGCTCGCGACTCACGCGCAGCACGCGATCCACCGCCGCGAGCAGTTCCACGAGCGAAAGCGCCAGCGGGGCCTGCGGCGGCGCTACGAGCGCCGGGAACCAGGCGCGCGCAAAGCGGTTGCGCCTGTCCTCCCCCATCCGCTCCAGCACGTCCACGATCTCGCGTACCTGCTGGTACTCGAGCAGCCGCCGCACCAGCTCGGCGCGCGGGTCTTCCCACCCATCGTCGCCCTCGTGGCGCGGAAGCAGCATGAGCGTCTTGATGCGCAGCAGGCGAGCCGCCATCTCCAGGTACTCCGCCGCGGCATTCAGCGCGAGTTCGTGCATCCGCGCAAGGAACTGCTCGCAGATGCGCGCCATCGGGATGTCGTAGACGTCAATCTTCTCGTCGCGGATGAGCGACAGGAGGAGGTCGAGGGGTCCGTTGAACGCGCCGAGTTCAACTACGAATGCGTCGCCACTGCCCGCCACGCGCAGCCCCGTCACGGCCCGCCCCGGAAGAGCGACGCCCAGCGGCCGAGTTCGACATACGGCGCCGCTGCCTGAAGCGCGAAGTCGTAAAGCCGGAGCGCAGGAGACATCCACGCGTGCAGCACCCCCTCCGCCATCGCCACGAGGAGGAACACGATGAGGAGACCGTATCTGCCAAAGCGTTCGTACGCGATGGCCGCCCGCGGCGGCAGTATGTGCTTCATCACATGGCTGCCGTCGAGCGGGGGGATCGGCATCAGGTTGAACGCGGCGAGGACCAGGTTGACCAGGATCCCGTACAGGAACATGATCTGCAGCAGCGATGCCGACTCCCGCAGCACTGGCGCCTGCCGCGCAAGCATTCCGAGACCGATGACGGCGGGCAGCAACAGGGCGGCAAGGACAAGGTTCGTCGCCACCCCGGCAAGCGAGACGATGATGTCGCCGCGCCGGTAGTTGCGATACTTGCGCGGATCAACCGGCACCGGCTTCGCCCCGCCGAACGCCACCCCGGCGACGAAGAACGTCACCAGCGGCATTATGATCGTGAACACCGGGTCAATGTGCTTGACCGGGTTCCACGTGAGCCGTCCCAGTGAGTGCGCGGTGTCGTCTCCCTGCCGGAGCGCTGCATATCCGTGCGCGTACTCGTGCGCCACCATCGAGAGCAGGAGCATCGGGGCAACGAGCACGAACAGCGAAAACCGTTCCACGCGGAGGAGGAGCCTCGTTTGATCGGGTTGTGCGGGGACGCGCAGCGGGTAAACTAGGCACGCTGCATGAGCGAGTCTATGGTGTTGGAGTGCCTTGCGTTGCGCTCCTTCCCCCGGTAGCATTAACGATTAGCCCGTTCTGGTGACGCGGGCATGTCCGCTGTGCCCGGCGAGTCCGGCGCACGGCCCACCCGATCCGCGCCGAGAGAACAGTCCGTGCCCCGTATTGCATCATCAAGGAAGAACGTGCGCAAGTCGCGCGCCGCAGCCGCCCGCAACCGGGCGCAGAGGGCAGCGCTCCGCACCGCCGTGAAGAAAGCCCACGCGGCATCCTCGACCGCCGGTGACAGGAAGGCAGCATCGGCGCTCCTCGACCGCGCCGCGCGAAAGGGCTTGATCCATCGCAACGCGGCTGCCCGCCGCAAGAGCCGCTTGGCCAAGGTCAAGTAGGCCGCGCGGCCACGCGTAGTGCAGCGCGGGCCGCGACTGACGTCGCGGCCCGCGTCTTTTTCACACCCGCGGCGCTAGAACGCCGCCAGCTCGCCCCCGCAGCGCTCGCAATACCACTCGGTGGGGAAATTGAGCGTGCCACACTCCTGGCACTTGAGCGAGCGCACCGCCTTCGACGTTCGCGGGGTAGGCGCGCCAAGCGGCGACGGGCTCGACACCCCCGACTCCTCGCCCGGCACGATGGTGTCCGGCGGCTCATCCGACTCGGGAATCGGGGCGAGATCGGGCTCAGGCTGCGGCGGTTTCCGCGACGGCGCCGGCCTGGCACTCACGGCCCGCGTGCCCGCGGGGTTGGTGGGCGTGCCCGCGATGGACCGAAGGAACGCAAGCTCATCGAAGGAAGGCCGCCTTACGTTCTCCGCCTCTTCGGCAGAGGCGGCGGCACCTCCGGCCTCCGCCGGCGCCGCGGCGTCGAGGTCGTCGCCCGCGCCGGACGCCTCATCCGCCGCCGGCTCCCCGGCAACATCCGGCTGTGTCCCGCCGGCTGCCTCGGCCTCTTCGACAGGTATCAGTTCGGCCGGCAGAATCATCCCGGCCGCGCCTGCCCCCGAAGCCGGCTGCATCGAGGTGTCTCCGCCTTCGACGCCATCGTCGGCCGCGAGGTCGCTCTCCACCTTGGCGACGGCGGCCGCCGTGACAGACGGCCTCGCAGGCGCTGGCGCACCACGGATGCTCGTCAGCAGCCCCCGCATGCCGTCGAGTTCGTCTTCAGTCGCGGCGGCCTTCGCCTGCAGCTCGGCAATCGCGTCATCCAGCTTCCTGCGGCGCGTGTTCCACTCCTTCTCGGAGAACTCACCGACTGCCGCGCGGAGCTCGGCTTCCGCCCGCTCGTCCGTACGCGAAGCAACGGCATCCTTCTCGCCCGCCAGCTGATGGTCGAGCTCGGCGATGATCTCCTCGATCGCGCCAGTCTCGGCGCCGAGTTTCTCGCGAACCGCCCCGAGCCGGGCCATGTAGTCGGATCGCACGCGATCGAACACGTGCGCGGACGTCGCCTCCCGGCGCGTGTCGAGCTGCTCGATCCACGCTTCATACCGCTTCCGCTCCGCCAGAAGGGACTCGATCCCTTCGCGGCGGCCAGATCCGCGATCCGCCATGTCAGATGGTTCCTCCACCCACGGCCAAGTGTCCGAGTTCGGGCCGGCTGGCCTCACTGCCGCAACCTAGTTGCACCTGATTACTGACGCATGGATACCCCAGTTCGGTCACTGCGGCCGTCAACCGGCCCTGAACACGAGCGAGCCGCCAACGACGGTGTAGCGCGCGCGGCCGGTAAGCGTCATCCCGCGGTAAGGGGTATTCCGCCCCTTGGTCAGGAATGACGTGGGATCCACGTTCCACTCGGAGCCCGCGTCGAATACGGTGACGTCGGCGATGGCACCGCGCCGCAGCGTTCCACCCGGAAGCCGGAAGACCCTGGCAGGCGCGCACGACATCCGCTCGACCAGCGTGCCCAGCCCGATTATCCCCGGCTTCACCAGCCATGTGAGATTCACGGCAAGGGCCGTCTCAAGCCCGACTATGCCGTTCGGAGCGTCGGCGAAGGCGCGCTGCTTCTCGTCGTTGTGGTGCGGCGCGTGGTCCGTTGCCAGCAGGTCAATCGTTCCGTCGCGGACGGCATCGCGCACGGCCTCGACATCGGCCGCGGTCCTCAGCGGCGGGTTCATCTTGGCGTGCGTATCGTAGCCCTCGACGGCCTCCTCCGTCAGCGACAGGTGGTGCGGGCACGCTTCCGCCGTGACGCGAATATCCCGCTCCTTTCCCCACCGGATGAGTTCGACCGAGCCCCTGGTGCTCATGTGGCAGAGGTGGACGTGCCCGCCCGTCCGCCGCGCGAGGAGGATGTCGCGAATGGCCATGATCTCCTCGGCTTCACTGGGGATCCCGCGAAGGCCCATCCGCGCCGAAACCACACCCTCGTTCATCGCGCCGCCTGCGGCCAGCGTCGGATCCTCGCAGTGGTCGGCGACGGGGATGTCGAAGGTGCGCGCGTACTCCAGCGCCGTTCGCATGAGATGCGAACTCACGACGGGCTTTCCGTCATCGCTGACAGCGACGGCTCCCGCGCCAACCATCTCGCCAAACTCGGCGAGGCGTTCCCCTGCCTGCCCGATCGAGATCGCGCCGATCGGGTGGACGCGGGCCGCGCGCGCCGCCCGCCCCTGTTCGAGCACGAATCCCACGGCCGCCTGGTTGTCGGTCACCGGATCGGTGTTCGGCATTGCGCACACAGCGGTAAACCCGCCGGCCGCTGCGGCGCGTGACCCCGTCGCGATCGTCTCCACGTCCTCGCGGCCGGGCTCCCGCAGGTGGCAGTGCACGTCAATGAACCCGGGCGCGACCACAAGCCCGGCGCAGTCCACGACCTCCGCGCCATCCGGCCGGCCGACTCGCCCGCCTACGGCCTCGACCTTTCCGCCACTCAGCAACAGGTCGCCGACGGCGTCCAGGCCGGAGGAAGGGTCGAGCAGCCGCCCGCCCGTAAGCAGCACGTCGCGCGGGGTCATGCGGCTCCCTTGGCGGCGTCGGCCAGGCCTGGCGGGTTGCCAGCGAGCAGGTAAAGCACGGCCATCCGGATCGCGACTCCGTTGGTTACCTGGTCGAGGATGACGCTATGCGGCCCGTCGGCCACGTCCGAGTCAATCTCCACTCCACGGTTCATTGGCCCAGGGTGCATGATGATGATGTCGCGTGGCGCGCGCTCCAGCCGCTCGCGGGTGACGCCAAAGACGCGATTGTACTCCCGCAGCGACGGTATGAACCCGCCAAGCATGCGCTCGAGCTGCAGCCGGAGCACGTTGAGCGCGTCGGCCCACTCGATGGCGGCCTCAATGCGGTCGAATACCGTGACTCCAAGGTCAGCGATGGCGCTGGGCAGCAACGATCGCGGGCCGCAGACCGCCACCTCCGCGCCGAGCTTCGTCAGCCCCCAGATATTGGACCTCGCGACCCGCGAGTGCAGCACGTCGCCGCAGATGCACACGCGCTTCCCGGCCAGCGTTCCCCACCGGTCGCGCAGCGTCAGGATGTCGAGCAGCCCTTGCGTCGGGTGTTCGTGCGTTCCATCGCCCGCATTGATCACGTTCGACTCGATCCGCTCGGCCAGGAACTGGGCGGCCCCCGACGACGCGTGACGAATGACGACCATGTCAATCCGCATCGCCTCGAGGTTGCGCGCGGTATCAACCAGCGTCTCTCCCTTCGTCACGCTCGACCCCGCGGTCGCGACGTTCACGGTATCGGCCGACATCCGCTTCTCCGCGAACTCGAACGAGATGCGGGTCCTCGTGGATGGCTCGAGGAAGAGGTTGACGACGGTCGCGCCACGGAGGGTGGGAACCTTCTTGATCGCCCGTTCCGAAATCTCCTTGAACGGGCCTGCGGTGTCGAGGACCAACGAAATCTGTTCGGCCGAGAGCCGCTCGAGGGCGAGCAGATCCTTGCCGAGCGACGTCACGCGCCCGGCGCCTCCTGCACGGTGACCTCATCACGTCCGTCAACTTCTGTCACGAGCACGTCAACACGGGCGCCGCCTGGGACGTCGAGGTGCTTCCCGACCACGTCAGGGTGGATCGGCAGCTCGCGGCCGCCGCGGTCAACGACGACCGCGAGGCTCACACGCGCAGCGCGCCCGAAGTCGGCGAGCTCGTTGAGCGCGGCGCGGATCGTCCGCCCCGTGAAGAGCACGTCGTCCACGATCACCACGCGCTTGTCGTCAATCGAGACCGGGATGTCGGTGCGGCCAACGACGGGCCGCGGCCCCACCGTCTGGAGGTCGTCGCGGTAGAGCGTGATGTCGAGGGCGCCGCGTGGCACATGGATCCCTTCACGGTTCGCAATGACGGCCGCGATCCGGTCGGCGACCTGAACGCCACGGCGCTGGATCCCGACGAGCACGAGCCCTTCGGTTCCTTCGTTCCGCTCGACTATTTCGTCGGCCATGCGCGACAGTGTGCGTGCCAGCGCCTTCGCGTCGAGTACGACTGACCGGGTAGTTGCCATTCCGGAGGCGAAATATGACCGGCCGCACGCCAGCGCGACAGCCGCGGCGCCAGGCCGTTGCCGCCAAGCCACGGTTCAGCGAGTTTGCGCCCGATGGATCCGGCGCCCAGCACTCACCTGTCGGTCGTGTTACCAGTGTACAACGGGGCGGCCCGCCTCCCGACGGCGCTCCGGCAGCTCGCGGCATGGACGGACTCACGTCCCTACGCTACCGAACTGGTCTTCGTTGACGACCACAGCCGGGACGACGCCCCCGCGCTGCTTGCCGAGTTCGCCGCGGCGCGTCCGGGCCGGTCGGTGATCCGGAACGAACAGAACCTCGGCAAGGGAGCCTCGGTAAGCCGGGGAATGCTGGCAGCCACAGGGGCCTTCAGGGTATTCACCGACGCGGACCTTGCCTATCCGCCAGAAGAGATCGGCAAGATCCTCGCCGACCTCGAGGCCGGCGCTGACGTAGCGATCGCCTGCCGCGTCCTCCCGCAGTCGCGGTACCTGATGAGCCCAAGTTTCTTTCACTACCTGTACACACGGCACCTGATGAGCCGCGCGTTTAACCTGATGGTACGGACGACGCTCCTGCGCGGCGTCCTGGACACGCAGGCCGGGCTCAAGGGCTTCACGGCGCGGGCCGCAGGCATCGTCTTTCCACGGATCACGATCCCCCGCTTTGGCTTCGACGTGGAAGCACTCTTCATCGCCCAGCGGCACGGCCTTTCCGTGCGGCAGACGGCAGTTCACTTCCGCTACGACGAGGAGCCGACGACGGTGCGTTTCGCGCGCAGCGCCATCACGATGGCCTCGGACCTGGCGCACATCCGCATCAACGACCTCCGTGGCCGGTACCGGTGACCGGCGACGGACGCCGGGCCAGGTGAGCGCAGCGACTCCCCGCACCCGGCTCATCGTGAACGCCGATGATTTCGGGATCTCTCCTGCGGTAACCGACGGGATTCTCGAGGCGCATTCTGCCGGAACCGTAACGTCAACTTCGATGATGGTCGGCTGCCCGGGCTGGGCTCACGCCTCAGGCCTCGTCCGGACAGCTCCAACGCTGGGAATCGGGCTGCACTTCAACATCCTCGCCGGCGCACCGCTCGTTCCCGCGGCTTCGCTTTCCGGCACGCACACGGGCCGGTTCCTCCCGCTCACGACGCTCGTGGCGCGGGCGCTGACCGGCCGGCTCGACGGCATCGAGGTCGAAGCCGAATGCGAAGCGCAGCTGCAGGCGATCGAGCGGATCGGCGTTCGCGTGACCCACGTAGACTCGCACCGGCATACCCACGCGCTCCCGGCAGTTCGTGCGGCAGTGGCTCGCGTGGCCAGCCGACGCGGGCTGCCGCTGCGCCGTCCCGTTGAGTCCCATCGGCTGGTGCCGGGCGGCCTCAGGTCGCATGCCCACAGGGCGGTCGTTGCCTGGTCGTGGCGGGCGGCATCCTTCGGCGCGCCGAGGACGCGCGCGCCCGATCACTTCATCGGCATTTCGATGCAGGGCGGAGACGGATTCCCTGCCCTGCTCGCCCGCGTGCTCAGCCGCCTCCCGTCGGGTTCCGTCGAACTGATGGTCCATCCGGGCCACGCGGACGCCGCGCTCTCCGGAATGGACGGCTACACATGGCAGCGCGAATGCGAGCTTAGCGCACTGCTCTCAGCGGACGTCCGCAGCAGGCTGAGCGCCAATGACGTTGCCCTGGCCCATTTCGGCCAGCTCTGAGACGCCAGCGTTCCGTACGAGGCCGTGCAGTTCGAGCTGCATGACGATCCACGCCGGGATGAGCGGCACCGTCTTGAGCAAGTATGCGACGTAGTACTCCCGGTACCATGTGCGCGGCATCAGGTCGGTGGATGCCACGTTCACGATGAGCAGGCAGGCGAGCATCAACGCCGTCCGCCATGGCGCGCGCTCGCCTGCGGCATACCAGAGTCCCACGCCGATCATCGCGATCGAGTACGACGGAGACTCGGCCTGGTGATTGAATAGCACGCAGAAAAGGAGAAGACTCGCAAGCAGGTTTACCCGGAATACCGGCTCCACGAACCGACGGCGCTGCACGACGACGGGCAGGAGGAGCAGCACCAGCCCGGCGATCTGCACTGGCCAGTGCGGCCAGTCCGTGCCGAACCACACGCGGAACTGGCCCATCAGCCCTGCGTAGAGGTCGGCGCCGCCGGTTCCGTAACGCGGCATCGGAGCGGCGTCACGCGCCTCGATGCGGTACCATGAGATGTATTGCGCACCGAGGGTTCCGGGGGCCGCAACCAGCAGCGGAAGCACGGCGCCGGCGGCAATCACGCCGGCGAGGATGACGCAGAACCTCAGCCACTGGCGGCGCAGGAGCGCGCCCATCGCCGAGGCGAGGGGGAAGATCTTCACGAACGCACCGCCGGCGATCGCGGCGGCCGCGCGCACCGGGCGCCCCCGCTCGAACGACGCCCAGGCGAGGATCATCAGTCCGGCAACGAGCGCGTTGCTCTGCGCCCGCTGCATGTCGCCGAGCACGGCGAGCCATGAAACGGCGAGCGCAACCACCGCCGCGCGCGCGGGCAGGAAGCGCGAAATCCCCGCCCAGACAGCGAACGCGCACGCCGACGCCCACAGGGCGTACCCGACAGCGGGGGGCAGCAGGGCAAACGGCCCGAAAAGAAGCGCAAAGGTCGGGCTGTACTTGAAGAAGTCGTTGTGGATTTCAGGGTAGGCCGCGTACAGATCCGCGCCTTCGCGCAAGTGGGCGAACGCGGCCCGGAAGATCCAGAAGTTGTTCTCGCGGGAAAAG
>WBZR01004244.1_pt1 | contig 10276 bp, 14 predicted proteins | sample 5204231 | NCBI WGS metagenome assembly WBZR01 (sample SAMN12412403, study PRJNA552823) | activated sludge metagenome | isolation source: activated sludge from anammox sidestream of wastewater treatment plant... | place: USA: Virginia | collected 2017-08
CATATGATACTGGTTCAGAACCAGAGGGTATTTCCCACCTAAGATATGGATATCCATCATGACTTTCAGATTGAATAGTCCATACGTTTGTAAAATCCCAACCAACATAAGTTGATTGTAATTTCATTTCAGACTCTAAAGAACCAGTTGCTCCTTCTACATATGGTTCTATTGGCATATCATAACTACCTGATATATAATGTACATTTTCAAAAGTGGTTGAATATACATCATTACATATTGGCTGTATTAATTCAGGTGGTGTTCCATTGTATGTTGTATTTGTATATATATTTTTAATTGTTCCTCCATCTGGTCTCGTTATGAATCCAGACGCAGTATTACTACTAGATATATTACAATTTAATATATAACAATCATTAATAAAACCATAATTACAATAATCACAATATAATGAAAATTCATTATAGTCACGTAGAGTTCCATCTGTACGTGTAGAGTGATATCGTACAGATACATTGTTCATATAATTATAACTATGTGATGTCGCAGTAGAAGCGAAAACAGATAATGTACTAATAGCAGTAGTATTATCATCTTCTCTTGTAAAATTAATAGAGGCGCTATTAAGTGAACAGGATGTTATAATAGATTGGTCTCCAAATGCTGATATTTTAAGGCCATTGAGCCACGAAGTATTTTCAACATGTATATTCCAATCGGTTTTTTCTATTTTAACATTTGATATTATATAAACATATCCATAACTTGGTGATAATATTGAACAATACATTAAATAACCATCTAAATCAGATGTTAATGTAAAATTCATTGAACTCGAAACTATATTTAAATTTTTAATGTATCCGGAACCACTGCCTTCTAACTTAGCAAATAATCCGAAATAACGTAAGTCATTAATTACTTCCCTCAAAAACGATTGAGAGGTGAAATGTATATTTGAAATAGTTTTATTATTACCATCAAATGAACCACGAAATAATGGATATTCATACATAGAATGCGGTGGTGGAGGTATATTTATTATATGCAAAGGAATCCATGGATTTACTGAACTCGCATCTATATCTTCCATCAACTTATAATGAAAATGTCCTCCATCAGAATCACTTCCTGTGGCGGATAACAAATCATCTAAAGTATATATTAAAAAGGGGTCATTTATGTCACCGGTGCCTTGTAATACAGGCATTATATTTCTCCAACATTGTTATTTATCATAAATATAAAGATTTATTAAAATGTCTTGACTTTTAATAAAATTATACATATATTAGAATAGTATTATATAGAAATGTATATAAAGAGTAATATTTTTAAATTGTATTAAATAAATATTTTAATATGAAATATAAAAATTTTTAAGAAATTAAATGAAACAAAACAAAAAAACAAACTATGTTGATATTATAGGTCGATGGGTAAAAATTGATGATAATATTGTACATTACAAACCTGTGCCTAAGAATATTAAGTGTTCTAAATGTATAGATGGACTTGATAAAAATTGTTCATTATGTCATGGTGTAAGTATAAAACAGAAACCTAAATGGTATCAGTTAAAAAAAAGGTTATTATATTGGTTAGAAAATTATTAAGAATAAAAGTAAGTAATTTTGGTGTTTTTAATTATTTTTTTATATTTATAAACTTACAATAACACTCGGAGATTTATTCATAAGAATACACATAAATAACATATATAGTATAAGTTATTAAAAAACAATTAGTTATAAAAACATTCATTAATAAATAAATAAAGGTAAAAACAAATGGAACAAAAAAAATCAGTTTCAATGGGCGAATTAGTATCTGTTAATAAAACATTGAATTGGAAAACAATAATTGTAACGATATTATTAACTTCGTTAGTATTAATAATGACAAATACAATGTACACTGTATATTTTAAGAGTGAATTGCCAAGTGATGCACGTGTTGTATCATTACAAGAAGTTGTAATTGCTTATGCTCCAGAATTAAAGCGAATCATATTTTTGGATAGGAAAACAGGACAAGTACAATTTTCATTATCAGATTCGGTATCTATGGCAATTTTCGCATTAAAATCATCAGAGGTTATTACAGATTATTCTGCATCATTGACTAATAAAAATCAGTTACCGACAACTAAAAAATAATTCAATAATAAATGGAGAACTAAATGAAAAAACTAATTTTAACAATTCTATTTATATTTATGTTTGCGTTTTTTACGGGACAAACAAATGTAAATGCAAATAGTTTTGAAAAGATTAAATCAACAACTTTTTCAGACGTAATCGAAGATACGGAAACTTTTTCTGTTGTTGATGCTTTGGAACATTATATAAAATTGGCTCCGCCATCCGTACAAGTTTACTATTATACTAAAATATATTGTGAAAATTTTGGTGTTCCTGAGACAGTAGCTTTTGGTGTAGTAAAACTTGAAACATCATATAAGGGTCCAGATAAACTTGACTATAATCCGTCACAAACATCTCCTGCAAATGCACGAGGTCCATATCAATTATTATTAAGTACTGCAAAAGACATGTATGAATTACTTAAATTGGGACCAAGACATGAATTAACATCAGATATGTTATTAACCGACGTAGAGTTAAATGTAAAACTTGGTATACGATATCTAAAGTGGTTAATATAAGTAATAATTGGACTATAGTATGTGGATTTTACAATAGTGGTTATCCAATAATAAATGAATACGCTGTTGTTGCGACTAAATATATTTAATTATGAATATAGAAAATGTTATTAAAACGATGATAGATACGTTATTGTTATCAATAACGTATCTTTTTATAAAAGGTTATTTAAATGGTTATTTTATTGGGTTTATGATATTTATTAATTATACATCAACAATTTTTATAGAATCGTTAATAATAGCATTTGTTATACAATTTATATTTAAATTTTTTTATAGAAAAATTAAGAAATGAAATATATAAATTTTGTATGAACACAATAAAATAAAAAACATCAGTTGAAATTTTAAAAAATGTGAATGTAAATTTGAAAAATAAAACAATAACAATTAATGATTGGATTAAATATTTTCCATTAAAAACTCCAAGAAAAGAACAAGAAATAGCTATTAATTTTATATTAGAATCTTTTGTTAAAAATAAAAAATTTGTGGTTGGAGAATTTCCTCTTGGAATAGGAAAATCAGCAATTGCTGTCACCGTATCAAATTATTTATATGGTAAATACCGAGACAACGCATATATTGTTACAACTCAGAAGATATTACAAGAACAATACATAAAAGATTTTCCATATATAGCAAGTATAACAGCAAAAAATAATTATCAATGCGTAAATAGAATTGCTGGTGTAACTTGTGATATGGGATTAGTTATGTCAAGAGTATTATCTAAAAACAACAATCAAATTGCAGCATATAACGATACATGTGTTTACAAAAAAAGTAAAAAAAATTTTGATGAATCCACGATTGGGTTAACAAATCTTTCATATTTTTTAAGTCATGCGGATGTTGATATAAAACAAAGAAATTTGTTGGTTGTTGATGAATGTCATAATATAGAAAATATAATAACAGAATTTGCAGCATTAAATTTTAGTAAGCATTTTATTGTAGATACATTAAAAATACAATGGCCAATTAAATATAATACTACAATAGAGGATTTGGTTAAATGGATAAAGGAAATATATGTAGTTAAATTAACTGATGCTTTTATTGGTTTGGATTCAAAAATAAATAGTATGGCGAGTACTTCTTATTTGGAATCCAACTCTGGTATTAATGTTATGAAAAAATTGGAAGAATACAAACGAAAAATAGAACAAGTTTCGGCTGGTTTAAAGAATTTTAATAAGTTGGAATGGGTAATGACTATAAATCCAACACAAGATTTTGTTAGTATTAAACCAATTTTTGCTGATAAATATACTAATAATATGTTATTTAAAAAATCAGATAAAGTTTTAATGATGTCTGGAACAATACTTGACAAAGATACATTTTGTGGAAATATAGGGATAAAATCATCTGAGGTAGAATTTTTATCGTTGGATTCTCCATTTCCTATAAAAAATAGACCAGTATTTGAGGTACCAATTGGTTCAATGGGAAGAAAATCAATTGATACTACATTACCCAAAATGATAGTTACTATAAAAGAATTGTTAAAACATCATAAAAATGAAAAGGGAATTATACATTGTGTAATTTTTAATAGTAATGTAAAAATGCATGATAATTCGGAGAAAAGGATTATAGATGTAAAGAGAGGAGATTTTGTAAAATCTTACAATGAAAAAATTAATATGTTTGATAATAAAAGAGTTTTAAATGTTTTCAACAATGGTTATAGAAAATGTATTAGATTACAATTTGATAATTCTGAACTCATATGTACGGAAGACCATTTAATCTTCACTACAAACCGAAGTTGGGTAAAAGCTATAGATTTGACTAAAGATGATGTTATAATTTCTGAACAATCTCAAATGAAATTATTAAATAAGGAAGAAGTTGGTTATAGAAAAGTATATGATTTGGAAATAGAAGATAATCATACTTATATTGCTAATAATATAGTTGTACATAATTGTCATACTTATAAAATTGCAAAATATATTTCTGATAATATAAAAGATGAAAGATTATTATTTCATAGTTCTGATGATAGAATTGATGTATTGAATTTTCATATAGAATCAAAAGAACCAACAGTATTGGTTTCACCATCATTTACAGAAGGAATTGATTTAACAGGAAAGCTAAGTAGATTCCAGATAATAGCTAAAATGCCATTTCCTTATATAGGTGATAATTATGTAAAAGAAAAAATGGATAGAGTTGATAATTGGTATAATTGGCAGACATTAAAAACTGTAATACAATCGTCTGGTCGTTCAATACGAGATTATGATGATTGGTGTGTAACATATATTTTAGATTCCGATTTTAAATTTTTATATGAAAGAAATCTTAATTTAATACCGGAATGGTGGAAAAAATCTTTAATAAAGTAGTATTTTTTCTACTTTTCTATTTTTATAGGTAATTGTAAACAAAATATGTATATTTTGTAAAGAATTGTTTGACGTGTCAAACAAAACTAAAGGATTAGATTATGAAAAAAATATTTATTATATGTACAGTAAAAAACACAACAGAAGAATATAACAATAAATTATATAAATATGTTGAAGATTTAGAATCTGCTGGCAATAAGGTTTATTTTCCACCAAGAGACACCAATCAAGAAGATAATAAAACCGGCGGATATAAAATATGTAAGGATAATTTATTTGGAATAATGTGGGCAGATGAAGTTCATATATCATATAACGAGAAAATTACAGAAATACATTTTGATTTAGGAATGGCATTTACATTAAATAAAAAAATAAAAATTTTTGATTGTACATTGGTTGATGTAAGTTTACCAAAATCATTTACGGAAATGTTAAGATATTGGGAAAATATATGTGATAATTGTTTGAATGGTTATAGCTTTGTAGGTTACACTTTTGATAAATGCACAAAATGCGGAGAAAATTTTGAGAAAAATTATTAAAAATTATCTTTTATTTACAAAACAAACTGATTTTAATACTGATTTCCAGAGGTATTTTTATCAGAGATTAGGTATATTTTTATCATTGGATTTAAATAATCCTCCTAATTTAGTATTCACATCAAATTTAAATAAAATTGCTAAAATAAGTGGTGAAATTTTAGATTATTATGGCAGTGCGTTTTATTCTGAAGATAATAATACTGTTGTATTTTATACACCAAAATGGGACACAAAATCAGAAAATTTCAGATACAATATCAATGAAATTAAAGATGAAATTAAAGATGAAATGGAAGATAATCATTTGAAATTATCAAGTTTTAGGTATATTATTCCATTATCTGACATATATCATGAATTGATACATTCAATACAATATCAATTTGGTCAATATGAATATGATGATTTGTTGGAAGGAACCAATGAAATAATGACATATATTATTACTGGTCAATGGAATATAGAATATATAAAAGAATCATTTGGATTGTGGTATATTGCTAAATACGAATTGAAATTAACAAGGGACCAACTATATACATTTATCAGAAATTGTATTACTAAAAAAGATTTTGATAAAAGATATTTTTTATCTAATATTAATTTTATAAATACATTATCTAAATATTACAAAGGAAATATAAAATATTTTTTACAGAGATTTAAACATGATTATTATAGTTCTTATTATACAGATTATCAAATTGAATTTGAAAAAGATTTGGAGTTCATACATAATTTAATTTTTTACAAATATTAAGGAAACAAATGAAAATGAATAAACTAAAAAAAATAGTAGGTTTTTATCATCGTGGTGATTTAGATGGAATATCATCTGCTGCAATATTAAATAAAATGTTTAGTCATCAAGATTTAACTTTAATTGGTGTAGAATATGGTGATATAATAGATGAAATGAAATTAACAAAGGATGCAGACATTGTATATGTAATTGATTTTACATTTGAACCATTTGATAGAATGTTACAATTACATAAAGAAAGAAATCTTATTTGGATTGACCATCATAAAACTTCATTACAATCTGTAAAATTACATCCAGAAATTACATTCAAAGGAGTATTGGGAGACAATACTAAGTCAGCGGCACATTTAGCTTGGGAATATTTTTTTGAAAATATGGAAATTCCATATGCAATAAAACAAATTAGTTTATTCGATACATGGCAACACAAAGGAGCAGATGATATATTAAATTTTTATTATGGACTTGAGATAGAAAGTTTAATGAATCCAACATCTGAAATTTGGAATAAATTATTCACAAAACGAGATACTATGTCCTTAGAAGTAGAAATAGAAGAAAGGGGTCAGACAATAAGAAATTATAATTCAATGGTACATGCAGAATATGCTAAAAATCATGCATTTGAAACTGAGTTTGAAGGTTATAAGGCTATTGTAATAAATATGGGATTACCAGGTTCAATGAAATTCAAAGCTGTTTATGATGCGAGTAGACATGATATAATGATAAGTTTTGCGAGGCGGGCAAATCGGACTTGGAAATTTTCTGTTTACAGTGAAAAAAACAATATAGATTGTTCTGTGATTTGTAAAAAATATGGTGGTGGTGGTCACAAAGGTTCTGCGGGGTTTGAAATAAAGACAGACAAGCTGCCATTTAAAATTTAAAAAATTAGACTTTAAAAAATTTGAGGTTACATGGAAGATTTCATAAAAAAAATTGAAAATGATGTTATTATTATAGTGGTAAATATATCACGTGCAACATATAATGATGCTATGATTTTTAAGAAAATACTTACACATGACATCATTGAAAGAAAATTCAAAAAAATAATAATTGATATAAGTAAATGTGATTTTATTGATTCAACTTTTCTCGGTGCAATAGTTTATTGTAAACGAGAATTAGATAAATTGGGTGGTCAATTGAGAATAATACAACCAGATAATAATTTTGGTATATCTTTAGAAAGAACATCAATACTTGAAGTGTTAAAATCATATAATACTATAGAATTAGCAATGGAAAGTTTTAATTTTAATGTATAATTAAAATAATAAACATAAATTTAAAAAATAATTGAAGTTTTTATTATATTTTTTATATTTATATACACATAAACTCATTTATATATGCGAACGGTATCAAAGGTAGCCGTGGAGTTGGCGAAATCCAACGAATTCGTATGTATATATAATAAACATAGGAGGTAATATCATGTATGATACAACACTCACAAGGGTATATTATAATATACCAATAATTAATCCATCAGTTTATATTTCAGTTAAAGGAAATAGAATTAAAACTTATTATGAAAATAATGAAATTCGTGCATATTTAAAAGACGGAACAGAATTTCAACTTGAATTTCATAATGACAGTAATTGTTATGTTAAAGCTGAAATTGTAATTAATGGAAAATCTCAAGTTAATGCATTAGTTTTGAAACCATATCAAAGATTTTTTCTTGATAGATTCATGGATGAAAAAAAGAAATTTAAGTTTAATACATTTTTAACAGGAAATGATAACATCGAAGAACTTAAAGAAATAATTGCAAATAATGGAAAAATTGAAGTTAAATTTTATAAAGAATTTGTTCCAATATCATCAACACCACCGATTGCATATAATTATAATGTAACAAACATGCAATATCCTTTTACACCAACTATATCAAGCGGTGATAGTATAAGATATACGAGTACTACATATAATGAAGATACATTTGATTCAACTGTTGTTAATCTTAATCCTGCACAATGTACTTTAAAAAAAGAATTAAAAGAAATTGAAACGGGTAGAATAGAGTCTGGTAAAACATCAAGTCAACGATTTGTTCCAATCGAAAAACAGTGGGAATCTTTTACGTGCGCAGTATTTAACTATCATATAATGCCAGAATCACAACGACCATCAATGTCCATGAAATCGAATAATCAAAAAAATGTTATTAAAGCAGACGATATTAGAACCTATTGTTCAAAATGTGGTCGCAGGATTAAAAAAGGATATAATTTTTGTCCTGGGTGTGGAGAACGTTTTTAATGTAAACATATAAAATAATTAATTTAATTAATAATAAAATTTATATTGTAAAAGATGAAAAGTCCAGACCCTATCATATGGGGTCTGGTCGTTATATTAAAAACGCAGTAAAAGAAAATTTTAAAAAAAAAGAAATTTTGGAATTATTATGTTTTAAAAAAGGCAAAAAATATAATAAAATTATTAAAATGTAAATTTATTAAAATTAATGAGGAAACATGAATAAGTTATATTTAATAGGAATTGGTCACAGAGCCCGTTCAGGCAAGGACACCATATCTAATTTTATAGCACAAAAAAGACAAAATGTTATGATATATCATTTTGCGGACCCATTAAAACAAGAAGTTATGAATATAGAACGAAAGAATCCACTTATATTCAGAGAAAAAAGTAAATGGTCAAATTATTATTGGTATAGTATAAACTCTTATGATGATGAATATATAACAATACCATCTGAAAATCTTCTTTTCTTACATAAAATTTTTGAGGATAGAAAGATTGATGTATATTGGGGAATGGATGGAAATGGAAGTGATGAAAAGAAAGATAGTTTAATGCTGCAATTTTGGGGAACAAATTGGAGACGACAAAGATTTGGTTCTGATTATTGGATAAATAAAGTTGAAGATTATTTTAGAGAAAACTTCTATAATAAACAATTTAATGGTCATGCATATTTTTTATTGCCAGATACAAGATTTAAGAATGAAGTTAAATGGATAAAAAATATGACAAGTGAAATTTTAACATCGCTTTATTTAAAAGTTGTTAGATATAATGACGATGGAACTCAATATTATGACCCAGATAGAGACCCAAATCATCCATCTGAAATGGATTTGGAAACACTTGAACCAGATTATTTAATTAGTGCGAAATCTGGTGATATAGAATCTTTAATAAATCAAACAAATAAACTTATTAGTATAATAGAGAGTTAATAATATTATGATAAAATTATATGATGATGACGTATTTAAATATTTGGATAAAAAAGTACCAGATAATTCTGTTGATTTAGTTGCAGTAGACCCGCCGTATTTAATAGGATATGCTGGTCATGCGTGGGATAAGCATAAATTTGTAGAATTCACAGAACGTTGGGTTGAACTTGTGATGAAAAAATTAAAATCAACTGGAACAATGTGGTCTTTTATGGCAAAGGATAATTGTTTTACTTGGAGTAAGTGTGAAAAAGGATTTGTAAATATACTTGAAGATTATGGTACTGTTCATATGGATAATTGGGTAACTTGGGCGAGGCAAAAAGGTCGTGGTTCAAGTAAACATTTAAAATCTCAGAGGGAAGAATTATTTCATTTTACAAAACATCCGACTAATTATACTTGGAACAATTTAAAGATGTTACGGGAAGTAATTGCGCCTTATGTAAAGGATGGACGACCACGTGGTTGGTTTTTAGATGAAAACGGAAACAGAAAAAGATTTACTGGACTTGGAAACATATGGACATATTCATCTCCACAATTTAATGGTGTTGCTGAAAAACAAATACATTCAAGTCAAAAGCCAGTGATGTTAATGGAAAGAATAATAAGATTATCATCGAATGAAGGCGACATTGTACTTGACCCATTTTTTGGAACAGGAACAACGGGTTTTGTTGCAAAGAAATTAAAAAGAAATTGGATTGGAATTGAAAATAATTCTGACTATT
>WBZR01005105.1_pt1 | contig 10276 bp, 9 predicted proteins | sample 5204231 | NCBI WGS metagenome assembly WBZR01 (sample SAMN12412403, study PRJNA552823) | activated sludge metagenome | isolation source: activated sludge from anammox sidestream of wastewater treatment plant... | place: USA: Virginia | collected 2017-08
GCCAAACCCTCATTTTCCACCACAAGTTTACCTCTCCTGCTTCAAATATTCAACACTTTTATCCGATTCTTTTCGCCTTCTTCCCCTTGTATTATCAGCCTTCGGCTGGTTTTCGTTCAAACACTACTTAACCTGTAACGTCAGGGTCGTTATCCGGATGGAACTATTATGTCTAAATATTCGGAGAACAAGGCTTCACGGTCGTTCCTTTTTTTTACCGTATCAAGGATAGTTCGCACACTCCTTTCTACCTTCCCAAAATAGACTGCCTTGCCGTTTATATATACACGCAGAGGTCTTTCCATGTTTATAAGATCGTCCCCAAGATAGAGGCGCAGGGCTTTGACCCCATTGGTAGTCAGGTGAATTTCGTTGACCTCGTCTCTCACCTCTGCATCAATAGTAGCAGTCTCGGAAAACAACTCGGGTTTTATCAAACGCCCGGAGATGTCCCTGGAAACCCCGGCGACCTGTCCTACCAATTCAGAGAACTCCGTTATTTCAATCCAGTAAGAGACTGAATATTTTCTGGAATCTGTCGAGAACTTGATCCTCTTTGGGTATAGCGATCTCTTATTTGTGCGGAACCAATCGAGCACTTCACCTGTCTTACTCACGGGAAATTGGTGTTTCAGATCAGGTAGTTCTTTATAGACGACTCTATAATTCAGTTTCTCCAACCTCGAACATGCATCTCTTGCCGCTTCCACCGGGATGACCATGTCTCTGAGTCCGTGAATTATATAAACAGGCACATGCTCTAAGTTTATCAATAAGTATGGCAGTGGACATTCTGCTCCAACGGGATTTACTGCCGCAAAGAGCGATGGATAACGAATAGCCATGTACCAAACACCGTGACCGCCACTCGAAAACCCTGTCAGATAAATCCTGTTTGTGTCTATAGAGTAATCATGTTTCACCTTATCTACTACAGAAAGTAAAATTCTTTCGCCTTCTTCATTCCACCAGAGTCCAGGGCCGTATGTGGGGGCAATAAAAATAAAATCATCCTTGTATGCCGATGATTTTAACCACCCCATTAATTGTCCGTAACCACTGCCTCCGACTCCATGCAACGCCAGCACAACCGGCCACGGTCTGTCAGGTCTGTAATCAGATGGTATATATGCAAAGTACTCTCCCTTTTTATCTCCAACTGGCATCAACTCCCTATATATGCCTGACTGCCGGGACGTGTAATCCGTGGAAATCCCAACCCATTCTTTAATCTTATCGAAACTTACTCTGAGCCCGTCAAGTTCTTTTATGATATTTTTCTGTTCATCTCCGTCTGTGCTCGCAAGATATTTTCTAACCAATGACCGGCCTGGAATTTCTATGTCCTGTCCGCGACATACAGATGAATAAATATGCCCAAGAGAAAGCACGAAAATGAATAGAAATCGGTACATGGCGGTCATTATTACTTTTGAATGAATGGCGTTCGCGATATTACTCGCATAAGAGACTCAATTCCTGATACGTGAGGAAACAGGTTGAGACGATGTTATAATCCCTGTGATACACAGGATGTAATGGATGGGCGCTTATGATTACAAGGATAGTGCCGATATGGTTTGCGCTGGTGTTTAAATAATCAAGCAGTGAAAATACGAGTGTGGCTTAGCATGAGCACAATTTATGCATTACACACAGGACGCAGATAAGTGATTATTTTTCCGGAAGTGTTTTAATCTTTTCCTTTGCTATTTCGATATTGAATTTTGCCTCGAGATTCCCGGGGTCGATGATGAGTACTTCGTCCCATTTGCCAATTGCTCCTTTATAATCACCTTCCCGATACAATGTCAGGGCATCATCCAACAACTTTTGTAACGTCTCTTTCTCATTATTTGCGACTGTAGCCTCTGCCTTTTTATCCTCTTCTGATTTTTTCTCAGCAGTAGCCTCTTTTATCATCTGACGCCCCTCATCAAACATCTCTTTCGCATCTTCTTTCATAGCCTCACTATGTTGTTCAATCCTTGAGCCTGTAATGCGTGACTTCTGCGTCTGGAGATTCAGGAGCTGATTTTGCAAATCGGCCTTTGACTTTTCTATTTCAGCTATCTTCTTTTCAATGTCTTTTATACTTTTCTGCGTCTCCGCAAGAACGGTTTCAAGCGAATTATCCCTCAAGGCTTCCTTTGAACTGAAACCATCAAAGGCGTTTTGGAGTTTTAAGTAATTTGTGTCCGTATCAGCAGCTTTTTGTGAAAGTTCTTCGATACGTTTCCCGTAATTTTGCGTCGAGGTATCCATATTTGCCAAACTCTGTTCAAGTTCCGTTATCTTTTGATCAACCGATGCCAGATGCTGCTCCTGGGCCTTAAATGATTTAGAAAACTCAGCGCATCCGGTGGGTAACAGACAAAAGCCAGCGGTTACCAGCAATAAAAAAACATTTTTTTTCATATTTTATCCTTTTTTGTCTATTTCGAATCCGTGTTATAAAACTACTTCATCTTTGACAAATCAAAATCAAATAAGATCTCTTCGCCGCCGGGCGCAACAACAGCCAAAGTGATTTGATCATTTAAATCAATGCCCTTTGTTGGAAATTTAAAGACAAGACGTGCTGAGTAGCTGGGGGATTCCGGCCAGAATTCGCTTACATCCGCTATCTCCGGGGCAAACTCAAACTCAGGTTGTATGACATCATCCTTGTAGTAAAGTTTGGCAAAATAATACTTGCTAAAATTATACTCCTCACCATAAACCGTAACCGAAAAGGTGAGGGTATCCCCGATTTCAACCGCCTGCTGAATATCTTTCTTGGTAAATTCTCTCCATTCAATGGCAGATTTTCTGGCTTTATAAGCGAGATTGTGGTAGGGCGTAAATAATGTTGCAGATCCCACTCCTTTTTCCTTAATGATAGTCCATGGTCTTGAGAAGGTTGCAATACCGATGTTTTTATTTTTCTGGCCGTATTCAATAGCTTCCTGAATTTGTCCCATGGTCATTTCCAGAAAAATAGCATGAACTGGCTTCAAATACAATAAGCTCATGATTACGACGGAAACACATATTACCAAAGGCATTTTTTTTACCACGAATTATCGCTCAAACATAGCCAATGAAAAAAGAAAGTTGTCATCTCGCAGGAGCAGCGCGACTGAGAAATCATTGTTTCGAGTGAAGCGAGAAATCTTAAGATTCCCCGCCTCGCTCAGAATGACATGTACTCAATGTGAACATATTTAATTCGTTTACTATAGTTAACGAGTGTCAGGAAGTTGCACATTCAATTAAGGTCAAGGCAGACCGCATGATGACATTTATTATACATTTTATTTTGAAATTTTCTGAATGACTAAACAATGATAGAACTATTCCGTTTTTGACTCCGTAGTTGAAGCCTCTTCTGTTGTGGTAGACTCAGATGCCGCTTCAGCAGCTTTTTTTTCTTCTGCGGTTGGCTTTACCACGTAACCCTTGCCCGTTTTCATCAGGCTTGCTCCGCACACGATAAACATGATACCAAACAAAACCGCCCCAAAAAAACAGGCTACTCCTCCTATGTTATTAACAAGCCCCTCTACTTTTTCATTGGCCATAATCTTTTCCGATTTTTCAGTAATTATTTGATTCAACTTATCTATCATTTTGTAATTCCTCCCCGATACTATTCATAAATTTCATAGAAAACGTATGCAATAAGATGTGATTCTATTTATTAATTGTTTATACAGTCAATGTTTCACCAAATCGTTATACCTGGACAATTCCCTGTCAGCCTCTTCTTTCATTCCTTTTTCACGATAGGCATACTCCAGGTTTTTATATGCCTTCACATATCTCGGATTAATGGCAATTGCCTTTTTGTATTCACTGACTTGATTTTCAAACATCTTTTTTTCACCGTAAGCGATACCCAGATTAAAGTGGGCCTCTGCGCTGTTAGGATTCAAATCCAACACCTTCGTATATTGCTGAATTTCGTCATTGAACAAGCCCTTTTTACCATACGACACTCCCAAATTGAAATATGCATCAATATACCCAGGGTCAATCTCGATTGCTTTTTTAAATGATACAATGGATTCTTCATACATTTCTTTTTCACGAAAGGCGTGTCCTAAGTTATAGAGCGCTTCACGACTTTTTGAGTCCATCTCAATGACTTTTTGATACGTTTTGATTTCTTCGTCTATCATTCCCTTTACACCGTATGCAATTCCCAGGTTAAAGTATGCATCTTCGTAATTACGATCTAACTCAATTGCCTTTTTATACGAAGAAATCTCTTCATTAAACATCCTCCGTTTGCTATAGGCTACTCCTAAATTATTGTAAGCCTTTGCCGAGCTACCGTTAATTTCAATAGCTTTTTTGTATTCTACAATTGCATCGTCAGCCATGCCGCACTTATTATATTCATTACCCATCTGATAATGGATATCAAAATCGCCGAAATTGTCGGCGCCGTAATTCTCCGTGGTATACAGGAAATTGATGAGGAGGGTTAAAACAAAAAAGATCTTTTTCATAAAGGATATTTCATAATCACATGTGATACAACCAATGCGTCTTTCCACTATTTGCGGAAATCTTGTTGGTAATATCGTAAAATTCTGCTTCAGAAAGGTCATGCAACTTCTTTCCGTATTTTTTTATGACCTTATTGAATTCCAGCACTTTCTCAACAAGGTTTTCGTGGGTATCCGCAGAACCACCCACGATATAAAAATTCTCTCCGGTTGTAATCCTTTTGTGTTTGTCTTTATTGTCAAAAGCGATACCGTAGAGAATGGAGTTTCCCTCGGATAATTTATCCTGTTTCCGCATACTGCGACTCCTTTCCGCCTATATTGAACATCACAGAACTTTCAGTATATAAAAGAAATCTTTTACAGAATACCATTCTGCAAAAAAAATGTCAAGTTAATATAGACTGACCGTTTGTGTACTCTAAACAGCACTTATGAAAATTCTTATCGATGATGTATTTTCTGAAAATAACCGGGGTATGCTGTCTATTTTCAGGCGGCAGACTTGGAGAGCATTCTGCCGGCAATCTCAAAGTAAATAACCAGTCCTGTAGCGTCCAGAAGTGTTGCAATGAGTGGTGCAGACACAAAGGCCGGGTCCAATTTTATGAATCTGAAGAATAAAGGGATAGCAAGGCCAACTATATTCCCCACGCTAACCACAATGCACAAAGAAACACCCACCGTCAGGGCCACCCTTAACTGTCCCAGTGACAAAGCTGCAATTATGAATGCAATGATCCCCATGATAGCCCCAAGGGAAACACCAACCTTGAATTCCCGTGATAAAATCCGCCACCAATCCCTGAATGTAACTTCTCCGGTAGCCAACGCCCGAATAATCAGCGTAGAAGATTGTGACCCGGTATTCCCTCCTGACCCGGTAAGCATGGGGATAAAATACGCAAGGGCAATCACCGAACTCAGTACTCCAGAATATTTTTTCAGAATGGTTTGCGATATGGTCGCAGCAATTACGAGAACGACCAGCCATGAGATACGATTAATGATGCGTTTCGAAAATCCAACGCGAAAATATTCATCTTCAATTGTCTGTATACCTGCCATTCTCTGGAAATCCTCGGTTGCTTCTTTCTGCACAACATCCAGGACGTCATCAACGGTAACGATGCCTACCAATCTGCCTTCATTATCCACAGCAGGAACGGCCAGGATATCATATTTTTGAACCACCTGGGTCGCCATTTCCTGATCGTCGGTAGTATGGACGTAAAAAACATTCTCGTTCATAATGTCTCGGATGAGCTGTTCGGGATTGGCGAGAATGATATTCTTTAGAGAAGCGACACCACGCAGTTTCTTGGTCTCATCGACAATGTAGCAAATATAAATCGTTTCACGGTTAGGTCCGGTTTTGCGTATGCGTTCGAGCGCCTCCGCTACCGTCATATCCATCTGCAGGTCTACATATTCCGGGGTCATTATACGTCCGGCAGAGTTATGGGGATAGTTTAGGAGTTCGTTGGCTTCCCTGCGGTCTGCAGGCGGGAGAAGTTTTAAAAGTTTTTCTACGACATGGGCCGGTAATTCATCAAAGAGATGTGTCCGATCATCCGGCTGCATCTGCACTAAAATTTCTTTCGCATGCTGTTCAGTAAACTGTTTGAGAAGTTCTTCCTGTTCAATGGGTTCAAACAGTGCAAAGGTCTCGGAAATTTTGTTTTTGTCGAGGAGTCTGAAACCCATCACCCGTTCGGCAGGACCAAGTTCTCGCAGGATATCCACAATATCAGCGGGATGGCGTTCACGGAGAAAGTCACGCAGTCCTTTGAGATCCCTGGTCTCGATGAGTTCCTTAATTTCGGGAAGAAATATCTTCGTCCACTGCAGTTCCATGTATGAATATTTTAAATGAGGCGTGACTTGTGTGAAATAATTTACTCAACCTTTTCCACTCCCAGTGCCTTCGCCATGCCCAGGAGCGACCTTCCCAGCAGCGAACGCTTCATTTCAATTGCATTAAAATCACACACTTCATCACAGCAAAAACACCCGATACATTTCTTTTTATCAACAATCACCTTGCCGTCTTCTTTTGACATTGCGCCTGCAGGACAATTCCTTACACATTCATAGCACCGCGTACAGTTTGAATGGTTTACCGTAGAAAATGTGGAACACGTGCTATCAAACATCAAGGACAGTAAAAAATCCGGCAAATATTTTCCTGCAAAATCCTGGGCACCGCTGGAAGGTTTTTGAAAATCAGGCACCTTTACATCGCTGATGGTTTCACCAACAATGTTGATAGTATCTAATTCGCCAACACCCAAGCCGCGCTGATGTGCAAACCGGATGGTCGGTATTGCCATGGGTTCAAATCCGATAATGCTGCTGGCTACTGCATCCATGGCCACGCTGTCCTGGCTGGCAAGGATCAGCCCCACCTTTTTTGGGTGACCGGCATTGGGTCCGTTTCCTTCCATACCCACAATGGCATCCATAATAATGAGATGGGGAGGCACCATATGATAGATGTCTACCAGCGCCTTTGCAAACACCGTAGGTTTTGGTGCAATTAAATGGACATTTTTTTTGCCATTACCGGGAATACTGCCCAGCATATTCTTTATTGCACCGGTATATTGTGTCAAACCATGAGTCTTCAGCTTGGGCACGGAAACGACAAAATCGACCGTTCGCAGTGTCCTGGCAATCCGGAATTTTTCTAAAATTTCATAATCCCTGTTATGAACATCAATATACTCATCCTTGTCAAAATTAACGATTCTCGCCCCCGTATCCTCTGCAATTTCATTGATGCGGGTAATTCGAAAGGCATTAAAGGTGGAGGCATTCTTCACACTCCCGGATGAGTCCCCGATATAAACATCACACCCAAAGTCCTTTTGAAATATATTAACGAGCGCCCTCACCACCACCGGATGCGTATTGACGGCCCTTTCCGGAGGTTGTGAAGAAGAAAGGAGATTGAGTTTTAAAAGCACCTTCATGCCGGGTCTAACCAGCTTGTCAACGCCGTTGAGCAAGCTTAAAGACTTATGAATGGCATGGGAGACCTTTTCTAGTTCATAATCATTACATCTGACAACTGACACGGCAGGCATAGAATAACCTCATTTAAAGAATGCTGTGTAAACTAATTTGAAGCGCCACTGCTAATAAAGAATCTTATTTCTTCCTTTCCGGCAGGTACCATAACTTCACCGGTAATAAAAATTATACCCTGTTTATTCTTTTTGCTGTTCGTCTTTTGCTCAGAAATAACTATAGCAAAGTGCTGTAATATTACAACAAAATACTTAAAAGAATTTGTTCATAGCCTCTGCCCTAGCCATATCCTTTTTATATAACTCCATTTCACTCAAGTTATTTCCGAAAAACTTATGTTTTAGCCTCAGAAATGGCCTCCTGAAATAGTGCCGGTAATAATACGCAAGAGGGTAATTTTTAATAAATGCCGGGGTTGTACAAATGTAATCGGCGTATTTTTTATTATATTTCCAGCGGAGAAACTGCAGGTCTTCAGGCCCTAAATGGTTTGTTTTGACATTTGCCCAGAAGCAGTTGTAACGGCTATAGTCATATTTATTTGTTACCAGACCTGCGTTGAGCAATTCATCACGCATACCCGTTTTGGGATAGGGTGTCAATATTTGATCTGCAAAAAAGTCAATCTGTAAATCCACAAAAAATTCATAATTCCTGGCAATGCCCTCTTCCGTATCATTCGGGTTCCCAATAATCATACCACCCACAATCATGATGTTATGTTCGTGCAATCGTTTCACGGCGAGCTTTGTCTTTTCAATGATGTTTCCCTTCTTCATGAGACGCAAATTTTCTTCCGAGACGTTCTCAATGCCCAGGAAGACAATCCGGAAACCCGCCCTGGCCATCTTTTCCACAAGGGTATCGGAAGAAGCAATCCCGGTACTACTCGCCTGGATGATGTAACGGATATCGTTATGTCCCGCATCAACTATGGCATCGCAAAGAGACTCAAACCTTTTAACGTCCAACGTAAAGTTGTCATCCGAAAAGATAATGAAATTTGCACCATGTTGTTTGGCATTGGCGATATCTGCAAGTATCCTCTCGGTTTCGAATCTCCGGAATGTCTTCCCATACATTTTATCCATGCTGCAAAAATTGCACGGCATAACGCACCCGCGGGAGGATTCCACGATATCGAGCGTAAAACCGTAATAACTATACCCCTTCCAAATCCGCTTGGAACGATCGGGAATTTTTATGCGGGACAAATCTTCCAAAGGACGCGGGGGATTGTGAATAAAACAGCCGTTCTTCCGAAAAGTAACGCCGGATATGCTCTCTATAGCTCTTTTACCATTGATAGCCTCAACCAGTTCATGAAAACACAAATCCCCTTCGCCGCGAATGAGAAAGTCAAAGGGGTCTGACTCGTCACCCTTGCACAATTCATCATACATCAGCGTGGCGTGGTAGCCCCCGAGAACAATTTTTATATCCTTTTGAAGATTTTTTATCAGACTGGCTATGCCCCGGGCAGTGGCGAATTGAAAACTCATGGCCGTTAACCCAACAATATGGGGTTGATATTTTCCGATTAAATCTTTGACGGTTTCAGCAATCCGTTCCCTCCGTAAAATTAAATCGGCCACATAAACATTATGCCCTTCAATATTGCCTGCAATAGATGAGATGGCGAGGTTCGGCGGCTTCCACCGTTTCGCATTGAAATGAGGAGCACAGTCAGGCATGGACATTAAGAGTATGTTCATAAATCTTTTTCCTGTGTTACATGGTATTTTAGTATTTAGTCTTCTATTTCTTTTCATTTTACTCGAATTATTGAGGCTTTCAAGGAAATTCAATTCCTGTGATTTATTAATTATCTTGCATTATTAAAATATTTTATGGTGAACTTTTGCGAAATTTCCTGCATTGTACAGACACAGAATTGTATTTTTTGTGTAACTCATAAAGTATACGAATTTTTAAGGGGCTAGCCCGCATTTCTCACCGAGGGTAATTTGTGACTGTGGCTTTCGCGACATAACATTCATTTCTATCTTTATTTTGCAAGTATCAGCATTTTATATTGTTCCATATCTGTAGCCAAATAAAAACGGTGAAAATTGTGTTGAAACATTGCATATATTTCTATAACCTAGATAGAAATTATATTAATATAAGGAATCTTGGATAATTATTTGATTTTGTAATGCCCTCGGTTTTCAATGATTACCTTATTTAAAAAATGCTGAGCAACGATAAGTATGTGCCTTTTTACCTGAAGTGAGTCCTGGATTGTTACTCATTACTGAACGCGGCTGATTCAGAGATTGTAAATCCTGAGCAAACGGATCAATTCCTTAAGTATCTGACTAAGGCACACAAAGGCTGGCAGGTCAAACAGGCACGTAATGCCTTGAAAACTTATAGCAATTACAGACCGCTTTACGAAAAAATATCTCCCTCACATCTCCTGGGTTTAAGAATGAATGGAACATGTTTGAAACACGGATACGGGAAGCTCTCAGGCCCAGACATCACCTGCATGGTGCGGAAATGCCCTATATCGCATGGTTGCACTCGTCACGGAGATTTGTCCATGACAAGAAACTACCACAACTGACAATGAGGACATATGGGCTTTTCTGAGTGAGCGTAAGGTATCTGTTTCTACGTAGTGTCTGAACGAAAACCAGCCGAAGGCTGATAATACAAGGGGAAGAAGGCGAAAAGAATCGGATAAAAGTGTTGAATATTTGAAGCAGGAGAGGTAAACTTGTGGTGGAAAATGAGGGTTT
>WBZR01005110.1_pt1 | contig 10269 bp, 4 predicted proteins | sample 5204231 | NCBI WGS metagenome assembly WBZR01 (sample SAMN12412403, study PRJNA552823) | activated sludge metagenome | isolation source: activated sludge from anammox sidestream of wastewater treatment plant... | place: USA: Virginia | collected 2017-08
CGTAATCAAACTCAAAATTGATATTCTGGGAATAAAGATTTACTACAAATGTCAGTACGAATATTGGAAGAAGTAACCTGTTCATTTCAATTTTTCTAATTGTTATTAATAAAATAAAAAAGCGCCCGTTGAAAAATCAACAGACGCTTTAATGACTAACTTCTTTTCTTATTGAAAATAAATCTTTGCTGTAAATATATGGTTTGCTGTGGGGAAATCATTAACATCTCTGAAAGCATAATCAAATGCAAAGCCCAAATTATCTTCTAATTGATAATTCAATCCCGCTCCGAATGTTAGACCGAATATTGACTGATTTGTATTTTCTAAAAGAAAACTATAACCTCCACGAACAAAAAAGTTATTCATAAATCCATATTCCATGCCAAAATTCATTTGATCTTCCAAAGAATTATTTGCTGTGAAAGTTCCAGCAAATTTCAGATCATTCTGTTCATTGAAGTTTAACCCATAACCCAGACTAAGTTCAAAGTAGCTAGGGATCTGGAAAGGTTCTGCTACAACTTCAAACATTCCTGTTGGTGAACCAGGTTGAGAGCCATTGATATCGGATCTCTGCCTTAAATCCTGCCCAGTAAAGACCATATTACCCCCAATATTTTTTACGGTAGCACCTAAAGATATTTGCTCTGTGAATTTGTATTGAACTCCTGCGTCTAACGCAAATCCTGTTGCGGAAGTATTTCCGATTGTTTCGGATAATAGTTTTAGATTAGTTCCAATAGAAATTCTATCTGTTAGAATTTTGGAATATGTTAACCCTACTGTAATAAAACCAGGAGAATATGTACTACCAGTTCCATCCGGAAAATCATTTGTAGTAACTGGAATATCTCCAACATCTAGGGATTTAAAACTCAATGCTATAGAACCGAAATCACCAATATTGGTACCTACAGCTAAATAAGAGATATTAATATCAGCTATATAGGTCATATAACTGAACATTGCTTCTGTTCGTTGAGTTATATCTAAACCTGCTGGATTATAGTAGATAGATTCTAAACCAGTAACCGTAGATAGAAAAGCTCCGCCAGTTGCAATACCTCTGGCACCTACCGGGATAAGAAGCTCTTCAGCCCCGTTTGTACCTTTTCTTGAAACATCTCCAGCATAGGACGTTACAATAAATCCTATAGTTAATATTAGTAGAAACATTTTTTTCATTTTCAAGCTCCACGTATTTTAATTATAATAATAGGTAGGAAAAAATCCTACCTGTTAAATTATTTTTAGTACCTCTGCAATTGCTTTTGTGGCATAATTATCGAAAATTTCAAAATTTTCTCCCCATATCCGGGGGCTGATACCAAAGCTAGATATAACCCTGAAGCAACTCTTATACTGCTTTCGTTCTGCAAATTCCATCTTATGAATGGAGAAGTGGGATTAGATTTATCCTCTGTTCCTAACGTTCTGATAAGCGTACCAGATAAAGTATAAATTTTAATCGAAACTTCTTCGGGCAGATTAGAGAAAGTTACAAATGGTTCATCAGCTGGTGAATTATTGTAACTGGTTGCAGGGTTAAACCCATATAAGGGATTAGGAAAGACATTAACCTTAGCAAAAATATCGCGCTTCTCACTATCAGAAAGTTGTCCGTTCTTACGAGTTGTAAATGTAAAAACGTCTGTCTCGGTATAAGGATATCTCACCATCGGCACTACAAATTTATCTCCTGCAGTGTAGAACGTATCCGCATTTTCCTTTTGTAAACCGATAACATACATTGCATTAAACCAAGGTGAGGCAGCAATCTTTCTCTGGTTATCAGTTATACCGGAAGCATCAGTTGGTATTGTAAAACCGTTCATAAGATTTGCCCAAACAGTATCAGTACCTGAAGTTGTTACAAATCCACCTCCGGTATATTCTATTTGGCTACCTGTCTGATCATATGGGGCATCAAATATTATAATAACTTCCCTGGATAAAAGTAGTGAATCACCTGGATCCCATTCACCATCGGGATTACCAAAATAGATTACATTACCTGATTTTCTGCGTTCAATAAAACCCACAGCCAATTGCTTTGGCTCAGTTTGATATCTTGCGTCAATATCCCACGCAGTAAAAGGAACATCTACAAAACCCTGACCCAATTTACCTACAACTCCTTTTCCGACGGTATCCGCAGCAGTTATTTGAGCCGCGTACCTATAACTGTTTGGTTGCTGAAGATTAGAACCGATAAAACCATTCAGATACCTGTAAGCTTTTCCGTTATCACCAAATCTTAACTCTATAGTACGCAATCTATCTGCACTAATCACTTTTGAACGTGCAGAACTTGGGAAGGGAATAATTGAACTACCTTGCGGGATATCAGATCCCACATAATATATACCAGTACCAGTTGATGTTAAGAAGATATCATACCATTTGCTTTTCGCTGGTTCATAGTGCGAATCATCGTCCAAATTGTTAAAAGAAGCTGTCACAGGTTTCACTTTTAGTAAAAATCCATCTATCGGCAAACCTCCATATGTAACCGTATCATAATTGTAAATTTTGGATGAATCAATAAGAATATCATTCGTAGTTTTGTTTTTCAAACGCCAGAAAGGTAAATATGAGGCTGTTGGAGGGGCCAACAAATCCTTAAAAAATTCTACAAAATATTCTTCACCTGTTAAGTCATTTTCATTTACAATCAAATATTTTACAGCGCCGCTTGAAGCTCCTGAAGACTTAGTCCCACTAATTTGAGCAAATCCAGGGGAATATAAATCTTCACCAAACACGACTGTAATCATCTGAGTCTGACCTTCATATATTGACTGTAAAGGTTGGAGGAGATTGAATTCTTCATAAGCACTATACTCCATATAATCTCCTGATCCACCATACACACCAGTTTCCTTATTTACAATAGCCTTATGATTTAATGTATACTGAGTAATACTAAAGTAATATTCTTTTCCCTTAATTAAAGGACCATCTGTAAATGGGTCTTTATTTATGATTAATTTAATTCTCCCTTTATCAGGATCAGCATAAAAAGTTGAATCAAGAATATTTATATCAGGAGCCACCGCACGTCGGAGATAAATTCCACCATTTGTATCTTTATAATAAATATTTTTAATTGTATCCACACCATTGGTCAGGCTATAATTTGCAAGTTCAACAATGTTATTTTCCCCTGCTACTGTTGCTGTACTTGTGTTGGTCCTAAATGCATTTACATAAAAACCATGCACCCATCTATCAATGTTTAACACCGTATCCTCACCTCTATACCTGATATTATCACCGGGATTTTGACCTATTGGTAAAGGACCCTCTGCTGCTGTTAGCCAGGTTAGATCAATAAAATCTGATCCTGTTTTAACTTCATACGCGATTGAAGGCGGAGGTGGAGGCGAAGGAAAATTATTATCAAATATCTTTTGAGCAACGTCGTTTATCTCACGAGCTACTTCAATTGAATTAAGTGGATCAGTACCTCGCCCAACCACATATGCAACAACAATTTCTTTTTCGATTAATCTATTTTTTTCTCTATTTTCAGGTGTGTCCTTCCACAAAGTAAATGGACCTGTATTCGCCATTTGTCGTACATCCCACGGTTGTGTTCCTATCCATCCAACATTTGTTACAGGATCACCAGAAAACCAGAATCTTGGATCTACTGTACTACAGTCTATTCCACCGCGAACTTCACCAACTGAAAAATTACAGGGATTAACATCATCGCCATTACTCTTTTTACCAAGCATATAATTCCGAGCTTGAATATGATCGCCGGGATCATTAAGATCTGGATCTGAAAAACCATTAAAGTATTCGATTACAGAGGATAGTGGTTGATTTCTTGCACCAGGAAAATCTTTAATTCCTAAATTTCTACCTCTGACCGAATGTGCTGTATCCAGTGGAGTATCTCCTTCATTATATTCTTCATCTCCATCGTTATCAATGAATGTTATCCCTGGTATGTATTCTATAGGTCCAGAAAAGAAGGTTGCAAAGAACGCTGGAGGATTTGAACCATAACTGGGACCCGTTCCTCCTTTATAAGTATAAATTGCATTTCTTTCTTTATCTGAACCAACTAAATCCAGATTAAATTCTACACTTCCTATATCTGGATCGTCCCAAGTACCGAAATAAACATCATCAAGTTTTTCAGGTTCATCTGGCTTATTATTTCCAACATATTTTATTCGATATCGTAAAAAAATTATGTTGCCGATTGAACCTTTTGAATTAAGAGCAAAAGCGGTTTGTCTAACTTCGATACCAAGAGGTGCTACTGCATTCCACCTTCTGCCGGCTTGAGAAACACCATCGTTATAGACACACCAAACTGTTTCATCCCCAAGTATATCCGGAATATCCACAGAAGGATCGTAAACACCATCTCCATCAACATCTGTAAAATCTGCACCGAGAGCGACCGCATCAGCCCAATCCTGATAGGCTTGTCCTCCAGGCGGGTCATTTCTTTTCAACACATACATAACAGCATTAGGATCAGAAGTTCCGCCTGCAACAGTTCCCTGGACATAATCCTCAACAAGACTGGCTGAGGCAACTGCATTGGCAAATAATTTGTTTCCAGCTAGTCCGCTTAACATAAAGCCGCCAGAGAATAAAAAACTTGATTCGCCGAACCTCCCTGCCGAACCATCGGGCGGTATATTTACGTCAGCGAGTTTACCACTTCTATTCATTGGCATATTTATATTGTTAATATACAGTCGATATGCATCACCGTATTTACCACCTTCCAAACTGATTTTTGTAGGCATATAAACTTTTGAAAAGCTTTTTTTACCGTTTTTATCTCCTTCTACAAATCCCAGAGAACAAATAATAATTCCCAAGAATAATAAGGAAAGTCGGTACTTAAATTTAATTTTATTGTTCATCATTAATATTTACCTCATAAGAGTTAAAAAGTTCTTAATAATTATAGACTGAGATTGTTAAAATTAACCTGAACTCCAAGTTTTATAAGTCTTGGAATACCAAAATTCCATGGGCTTCTTTCCAAACTAATGTAATCCTGACGCCATCCATCACCAGCAAGAGCAATAGCATTTTGTCCATCTGGAGTATTTAGCCAATCTGTTGTTAAAGGATCACCTGTAGATCTGTAAACAGAAGTAACGTTTCTGGCGTCCAGAAGGTTCTCTATCCAAACATATGGTGCAATTGAAAACTGATCACCAATCAAAAAAGTTTTTTCTAATTTTACATCAATTCTAAAACTACTCGGTCCATAAGCAGAATTAATATATCCTTCGTTTTCTGCAAGTACACTATTATCACCGAGTAAATTCCATCGATCAACAGGTGTATAAGGTCGTCCGCTGTTGAATGAGAAAAGAAAATTAGCATTAAACATTTCAAATATGCCAAGTTCGTCCTTCGGAACATAAAAATCCAAATTAACAACAACTGTATGCTTCTGATCAAAGTCTAAAGGTGCAATAGTTTTTGGTGGGAGATTATCAAGATTACGAAATACAGACGTTTGGCTTGAACTGGTTGATGACCCAGTTCCCTCTGCTATCTGGAATGTATATTGAGCTGAAAGACTGAAAAAACTTAAACGTGTAACATCAAGCGAAAATAACAAGCCTTTAGTTGTTCCAAAGTCTGAATTTTCAGGATAAATGGCTGTTCGGATACTGCCTCCTTCAGTCTGGCGCCACTGGTGCATTTCCACATTTACGAGATCACGAATATTTTTATAAAATGCTGTAATATTCAAAGCAGCAATTCCATCGGCAAGCGATTGACGGAAGCCAAGTTCATATTGAGTAGTTTCTTCTGGTTTTAGGCTGCCATTAAAACCACTTTGAGGATCAAATCTTCCAGGTAAATATGCATTATAATCGTACGGTCCAAAATAGACATCATTTAATATAGGCGCTTGAATAAATCTTCCATATTGTGCATGAAAAACAGTTCCTTCTGTTACCGGGAAGCCAATTCCAATTCTTGGTGAAACTTCTATATCAGCTTCTCTTTTCTTAAAATCATTCATCGTAAAATATGATCCATTCGCATAAGGTAAAGCAGGGTTTACCAATTCATAGGATTGGAAATCAAAATAGTCTGTTCTTACTCCAAGATTGATGACCAGATCTGAAAGCTCAAATCTATCTTGTAAATAGAAATATCCTATTATTGGTTTATAAGGTCTTTGTAAAGGAGCGAGTTCACTACCATCATCAAAATCAGAACCAACTTCGTTTTGACCTGTAGCATCATAACCATAAACAAATGGTTCTAATCTTTTAAATTTTTCCTCATCGCTTAAATAAGTACTGTCATTATAAAGAGCGTACTGATACGCGTAAACTCCATAACCTCTTACAATATCTTGAGATGCCCCGGCTCCGAATTCCAATAGGTGGTTTCCTATCTGCGAAGTTATATCAAAATCGACATTGATTGCATTATCCCCTCTATGTTGATACAATCCATTAGCCCAGCCATACGGTCTAAATATACCATTTTTATCAGTGTCTGTTGCTATAATTTCTCCGCTGGAATTAAGAACTGGTTGGTTATTTTCGTCAACCCTGGCAGTTCGAAAACCATCACCAAATAAACGAACTCCAAGTGTATTAAACCATGTTAAACTATCACCATAAGCAGCTAGGTTGTCTTTGAAGAAGGGATTGAATCTTTTATACTCAAATGTTCTGTACCCCATATTAAGATTCCAGAAAGTATTTTGACTTATGGTTTGACTTATTCTGGCATTGAATGATAGATTACTTTCACTAAAGGCATCAGCAAAACGCGAATCGTTTTTAACAAATTTATAACTATTAGAAGACAATCCACTAAGACTAAATAATCGGTAATCCCGACTATTGTACAACCCGCTAAGAATTACAGAAAACTCACCAATTCTGTGCGTTGTTTTGCCTGAAATTCTCCACGCCTCTGAATTATTTTCAGGAGTGTAGTCGTACGATTTCTCTACTGTAGAAAACTCGAAAGGTATTGCAGGTGGATTATCATCCAATGACCACTGTCTTTCAGCCGAGAAAAAGAAAGTATGTTCAGGAATTCCCGGAACGAAAGGACCACTTAAAGTACCTGTATATAAATTGTATCCGTAATCATCAGTAAAAGTGGATGTAACAACGTCAGCTAAAACATTATACGTTGGCTGACCTGATTTAGTTGTCACACTCACAACTCCAGATTGCGCTTGCCCATATTTAGCTTCATATCCACCAACCTGAAAAGAAATCTGATCGATGGCATCATTGCTTACCTGAGCGATACTGCCACGGTTGTATAAATTATTCTGGGGAACTCCATCAATTATATAAAGGACTTCACTACCTCTTCCACCTCGAACATTTATTGAGGCATTTCCTGACTGACCACCACTGCCTTCTTCTATTACCACACCAGCTTGCAACGATGAGATATTAGCAATACCCCTGACAGGCATTCTGGAAATTTGTTCTGCGTCAACAACTTTAACTGTATTTGTTGCTTTAGGTTCAAACAATTTTTTATCTTCTACTAGAATTTCAGGTAGTGAAAAGTCCGTAGAAAGATTTATGTCCAGTTCATAGGTGATGTTTGCAACAATTCTAACTTCCTGAATTGTTTTACTCGCATAGCCTACATAACTGACCTTTACATTATAAGTACCAGGGGTAATATTCAGTATAAAATAATTACCATCAAGGTCTGTAGCGGCTCCAAGATTAGTGTTCAGAATAACAACATTAGCACCAATCAACGGTTCTTTAGTATCTGCGTCTGTAATTTTTCCACTTATTTTGCCTACTCCCAATTGGGCAAACATCGTACTTACAGAAATTAATACAAAAATTAAGGAAGCCAGAAGATTTGTAAAATATTTTTTCATCTCTTCTCCACGAAATGTTATTTAATAAATATCTTCTGATTATGAAATGTTAATAATAATCAGAATAAAGTCTCAAAGAACAAAAATTAAAAATAAAGGGTGAATTTACCAATCGTCAAATTGGAAAACCCACCCGTGTAATATAATCTCCACGCTCAAATTACTTGAGTAACATCATCTTTTTAGATGAAGTAAATTTAGCTGTATTTAGTGTATAGATATATAGACCGGATGCGAGTTTTCCTGCATCAAATATAACATCATATTTACCGGCTTCTTGTGTTTTATTATTTACTAAACTTGCAACTTCATTACCAAGGACATCATAAACTATTAATGAAACATCACTTCTTTCGGCAAGTGTGTAGGTGATTTTTGTGCTTGGGTTGAATGGATTCGGGTAATTCTGTCCAAGATTGAAACTATTTGCAACTATCTCATCTTCCACACCAACAATACTTTCATCAAATACAATTGGAGCCACATACAATGATGTGGTTAATGTTGAGTCAGCATATGGTCCAGTTGCACCCGTAACATATGAATAACTACTGAATGCAGTATAAGTACCATCACCATTATCTCTCAATTGAGGAGCTAAATGTGCGGCAGTATTATTTATACTGTCTGACATAGTAAGATTAATTGGGGCACTCCATGTATCCGTAACATCCAGTCGCTTGTGGCTCAGATAAACATCAGCCCATTTAGTGTTTGGACTTTTATTTATAAACTGAACTGCCATTACAGTTCCACTAGAATCCATGGCAACAAAAGTAGATGGTCCCATTTGACCTAATCCTGGTCCAGCTCCATAAGTTTTAATATCCAAACCACTAAAAATTACATCGCCAGACCAACCTGATGACGTTTCATAGATATCAACAACAGCATGTGACCAAGTATTTGTATCTGTCAACGCAGTAACGAGATGTACATAACCCCATTTATCAACCTGAATATCACCATCGTACTGAACAGTATTACCATCAGTTGAGTCGAAATCGAATGTCTCATCATAATCAGCTAATGCAGGAATTGTTCTCCAATCAGGCACAACCCAATTACTCCATGTAACACCATCATCTGTTGATTTGCTATAACCCATTGGCCAACCAGACATGTCAGCTGGAGCTACATTGGGGAATGCAGCTTGAGCTGCAAAATATTGTACACCATTTCTACCGACTCCGCCATGTATATATTGTCCGTTACCAAATTCTGCTTCAACCCAGTACGTCGGAATTATCGCTTCAACGTTTATAAAATCTTCTGTTCTAAAGAGCGTTAGATCTCTGGGCGCATTCAGATTTCTACTTACCCAAAAAACCCATGGTGAATTATCTCCAGCCCAGCATGGATCATCTGAACTATAGTTAGATGTACCTTGTATTATATCAGAATATGTAGCTCCTCCTCCTAATGGCTGATCAGCACCATAACCAACCCATCCAAAACTTCCACCTCCCGCTGTTAATTCAGCCCAGGTAAAAATTCCGGTTGTTGCGCTAATATCACCGTGAGTATAATTGTTAATTGCCATGCTTGGGTATCTTCCTGATTTTTGAGTGGCAGCACCATTGATTGCAGCAACTCTTGTCCAGTTAACCCCATAATCAGTTGAAACATTATACCATATTTCTCCAGATCCGGCAGCATAATTTGTATGACCACGGTGCAGGATTGAAACAACATTTGAATAAGGGTCAAAAGCGAGTGGATTTATGCTTGAGCTTCCAGTACCAAAAGCGTTTGCCATAAGATCCACTTCTATATAGTTTCCATCCGCCATTCTATTTTCGGGAAGAGGTGTCTCCTCTTTCTGAATTATTGGCTCATCCAAAATGAGTGATTTAGTTCTTAAAGGACCGTCTTGTCCAAGAACCAGTCCAGAACAAATGAAAAGTGTCAAAATGATAGTAGATATTAATTTTGACATAATGTTCTCCTTCTTTTATTTGTAGTTAAGTAGATTAGTTATTAATTATTTTCAATTAAAATTACTTTTGATCCTGAATTGCAGGATGCAACATAAAGTATCGGATAAAAAGTTAAAAAATGTTAATTTTTATTACCTGTGCAAAATAACACCGTCAATTATTACAGTCAAGCATTGAAACACAATTAATTTGCTGTTTTCGAGATAAGCTTTTTTGCTAAAAATGTCAAGAGATCGATTTTTCCGCTTAAACTAAATGAGTACCGAAAATATATCTTTGATGCCTTCTATCTCTGAAATTGTATTTTTAATTTCTTCGCTTAACGGACTATCAATATTTATAATAGTCAAAGCGTAGTCACCTTCTGTATTTCTACCGAGTGATAAGCCTGCAATGTTAATATTTGATGCTGCCAGTTTACTGCTAACAGATGAAAGCATTCCAGGT
>WBZR01004148.1_pt1 | contig 10266 bp, 9 predicted proteins | sample 5204231 | NCBI WGS metagenome assembly WBZR01 (sample SAMN12412403, study PRJNA552823) | activated sludge metagenome | isolation source: activated sludge from anammox sidestream of wastewater treatment plant... | place: USA: Virginia | collected 2017-08
AGATCACCTTCGCTTCGTTCCTGAGCTTCTCGACCAGCGCCTTCGCGTCGGCCACCTTGGCGCCCGCCTTGCGCTTCGGCGGCTCCTCGACCTTCAGCGTCGCGAGGCGCGGCGCGACATCGACGCCGAGGGCATCGGGTTTCACCGTCTCGAGCGGTTTCTTCTTCGCCTTCATGATGTTGGGGAGCGTCACGTAGCGCGGCTCGTTCAGGCGGAGGTCGGTGGTGATCACCGCGGGGAGCGCGAGGTCCACGATCTCGAGCCCGCCGTCGACCTCGCGCGTCACCTTGACGCGCTCGCCCTCGACGGAGATCTTGGACGCGAAGGTGCCCTGCGGCCAGCCGGCGAGCGCCGCGAGCATCTGCCCGGTCTGGTTCGCGTCGTCGTCGATCGCCTGCTTGCCGAGGAGCACGAGTCTCGGCTGCTCGCGGTCGGCGAGCGCCTTGAGCAGCTTCGCGACGGCGAGCGGCTGCAGCTCGACGTCGGTCTCCACGAGGATCGCGCGGTCGGCACCGATCGCAAGCGCGGTACGCAGCGTCTCCTGGCAGGCAGGTGCGCCGCACGACACGGCGACGACCTCGGTGGCGACGCCCGCTTCCTTGAGGCGCACCGCCGCCTCGACCGCGATCTCGTCGAACGGGTTCATCGACATCTTCACGTTGGCGGTCTCCACGCCGCTGCCGTCGCCCTTGACGCGGACTTTCACGTTGTAATCGACGACGCGCTTGATGGGCACGAGCACTTTCATGGAATGGATTCTCCCCGCGGGAAAGTGCGGATTATAGACGACGCGCACATCCGGCCGCGTCCCCTCTGCACCGGCGCCGGCAGCCCTCCGGCGGCGTGCCGATCGCGCCTACCGGAGCATCAGGCCGATCAGCCGCTTGAACCGCGCGCCGTACGGCGGGAGGAGCAGCGAGAGGCCGTTGAAGCGGCTCTGGTAATACACGCCGCGCAGCTTGCTGAAGCTGTCGACGCCCTCGCGCCCGTGATACACGCCCATGCCGCTCGGGCCGACGCCGCCGAAGGGCAGCGCGTCCTGCGCGACGTGGAGCATCGTGTCGTTGACCGTAACGCCGCCGCTCATGGTGCCGCGCAAGATCCGGTCCACCACCGCGCGATCGTTGCTGAACGCGTACAGCGCGAGCGGGCGCGGCCGCGCGTTGACGAACCCGATCGCCTCGTCCAGCCGCTCGTAGGCGATGACGGGCAGGATGGGCCCGAAAATCTCCTCCTGCATCACCCGCATCGCGAGGCTTACGCCCGTCAGGATCGTGGGCGCGAGCTTGCGCGCGGCCGGGTCGGCCGGCTCCGGATGCAACGGATGCGCCACCGCGCCCCGCTCGGCCGCATCGTCCAGGTAACCGCGCAGGCGCGCGTAATGGCGCTCACTCGCAATCGACGTGTAGTCCGGCGAGCGCAGGCTCGGAAAGTACGCCTGCACAGCGCGGCCAGCCGCTGCGACAAAGGTGTCGACTCGCGACGCCGGAACGAGCGCGTAGTCGGGCGCGACGCAGGTTTGGCCCGCGTTGACGCACTTCCCGTACACGATGCGGCGCGCGGCGAGCTCGACCGGAAAGTCGTCGCACAGGATCACTGGCGACTTGCCGCCGAGCTCCAGCGTCACGGGCGTGAGATGCTCGCTCGCCGCGCGCATCACTTGGCGCCCCACCCGGGTGGAGCCGGTGAAGAGGAGATGGTCGAACGGGAGCCGCACGAATCCCTCCGCGACGTCGGCGCCGCCGTTCACCGCGGCGACCTCATCCTCGGCGAACGTGTCGCGGACGAGCCGCGCGAAGACCTCGCCGAACCGCGGCGCGGCCTCGGACAGCTTGATCATGGCCCGGTTGCCGGCCCCGAGCGCACTCACCAGGGGCCCCGCCGCGAGGTACAGGGGATAGTTCCACGGCACCACGATCCCGACCACGCCGAGGGGTTGCCGGTGCAGCTGCGCATAGCCCGGGCGATGCCAGACCGACACCGCCCGCGGCTCGGGCTTCGTCCACCGTTTCAGGTGCCGCACGGTGTACCGGATCGCCTCGAGCGAAGTGAACACCTCCGCGAGCACGGTCTCCTGGGGCGCCCGGTTTCCGAAGTCCTCGGAGATGGCCCGCGCGATGGCGACCGTCGCACCCCTGATCGCCGCGCCAAGGCGCTCGAGCCGCACCCTGCGCCGCGCCACCGACGGCACCGGATCGCGCAGGTGCGCCGCGCGCTGCAAGTCGAAGAGCGTCCGGAGACGTTCGATCTCCGCGGCTGCCGTTCCCGTCTGGTCCATGCCAAAAATTATAGGCGTCTGCAGGCCCCCTCGACGTAGAGCCGTTCCTCTAATGCGGGGCGCCGGCGTTCCGATGCCGGCGGCACTTGCCAGCGGGCCCGCTTCTCCCTACGCTTGCGCGTGCCGCGCTGCTCGCCCGCGGCGTGCGCCCGCCCGATGCCCCGCCCGCTCGAACACGTCCGCGTCCTCGACCTCACCCGCATCCTGGCGGGCCCGTGGGCCGCGCAGAACCTCGCCGATCTCGGCGCCGAGGTGATCAAGATCGAGCGCCCGCGCACCGGCGACGACACGCGCGCCTGGGGACCGCCCTGGCTTGCGGACAAGGATGGCCGCGACACCCGCGAGGCGGCGTACTTCCTCTCGGTGAATCGCGGAAAGAAGTCGGTCACGCTCGATCTGGCGCGGCCGGAGGGACAGGAGCTCTGCCGCGCGCTCGCGGCGCAATGCGACGTCCTCATCGAGAACTACAAGGTCGGCGACCTCGCGCGCTACCGCCTTGGCTACGACGACATCCGGCGCGTGAACCCGCGCATCATCTACTGCTCGGTGACCGGCTTCGGACAGGATGGTCCGCTCGCCGCCCGCCCCGGGTACGATTTCATCTTCCAGGGGATGGGCGGCCTGATGAGCATCACCGGCGAGCGCGACGATCGCCCGGGCGGCGGGCCGCAGAAGGTCGGCATCGCGATCACCGACGTCATGACCGGCATGTACGCGAGCCTCGCGATCACGGCCGCGCTCGCCCATCGCGACCGCAGCGGCGCGGGCCAGTACATCGACATGGCGCTCCTCGATTCGATCGTCGCGTTCAACGCGAACCAGATCCTGAACTACTGGTGCTCGGGCACCGTCCCGCAGCGCTACGGGAACGCGCACGCGAACATCGTCCCCTACGAGACGTTCGCGACGGGGGACGGGCACATCATCCTCGCCGTGGGCAACGACGGCCAGTACGCCGCGTTCTGCCGCGTCGCCGGGCGCCCGGAGCTCGCGGACGATCCGCGCTTTCGCACCAACCCCGATCGCGTGCGCAACCGGGAGACCCTGCTGCCGCTCGTGCACGACATCGTCCGCCGCCGTGCGAGCGCGGACTGGCTCGCGAGCCTCGAGGCGGCAGGCGTGCCCTGCGGCCCCATCAACACCATCGCGCAGGTCTTCGAGAATCCGCAGGTGTGCCACCGCGGCATGCGCGTCGACATCCCGCACCCGCTTGGCGTGAGCGTGCCCACCGTCGCGAGCCCGATGCGCTTCTCCGCGACACCGGTGGAATACCGCGTGCCGCCGCCGCTCCTCGGCCAGCACACGCGCGAGATCCTGGGGGTGCTCCTTGGCAAGACCGATGCCGAGCTCGACGCCCTGGCCGACGCCGGCGTGATCTGAGGCGCAAGCGCCCGCGGCGGCGAACCGCCGCGGTCACCCTTTCCAGCTCGGCTTGCGCTTCTCGATGAACGCGCCCACGCCCTCGGCGGCGTCCGGGCCGAGCATGTTCCGGGTGATGGCCTTGCTCGCCATCTGATAGGCGCTCGGCAGCCGCGACTCGAGCTGCTCGTAGAAGAGCCGCTTCCCGTCGGCGACCACCTGGCGCGGCTTCTCGACGATCATCGCAACGAGCTGCGCCACCTCCGCATCGAGCCGGTCGGGCGCGGCCACGCGGTTGACGAGCCCCCACTCGAGCGCGGTCCGCGCATCGATGAACTCCCCGGTGAAGAGCATCTCGAACGCGCGCTTGCGTGCGATGTTGCGCGATACGGGCACCCCGGGCGTGGCGCAGAAGAGACCCAGATTGATGCCCGAGGTCGCGAAGCGCGCCTCGGTCGATGCCACCGCAAGGTCGCACGCGGCCACCAGCTGACAGCCGGCGGCGGTCGCCATGCCGTGCACCCGCGCGATCACCGGCTGCGGCAACTGCTGCATGGTGAGCATCGCCGCGCTGCAGCGGTCGAAGAGCCCGCCGACGAACGCCTCGGTCCGGTTCGCCATCATCTCCTTCAGATCGTGCCCGCCGCTGAAGGCGGGGCCGTTGGCGGCGAGAACCACGACGCGGATGCCTTCGTCGCGCGCGATCCCGTCCAGCGCGGCCTGCAGCGCCTCGAGCAAGTCCGACGAGATCGCATTGAACTGCTTCGGGCGGTTCAGCGTCAGGGTAACCACGCCGTCCCGCGCGGAGCGGAGCAGGACGGGCTCGGCTTGCGCTGTCGCTTGTGCATTCATCTCGCGGTCCTCCTTCTATTCGATCGCGCTTGCGGACTTCGCCTGCTGGCGCAGGACGGACTTCTGGATCTTACCCGTCGCGGTCTTCGGCAGCACCCCGAACACCACGGCTTTCGGCACCTTGAAGCGGGCAAGATGCTCTCGGCAGTGCCCGATGATGTCCGCTTCGCTCGCCTCGGCGCCGGCTTTCAGCTCGACGAACGCGCACGGCGTCTCGCCCCACTTCGGGTCGGGCATCGCCACCACCGCACACGTCATGACCGCCGGATGGCGGTAGATCGCATCCTCGACCTCGAGCGAGGAGACGTTCTCGCCGCCCGAGATGATGATGTCCTTGGCGCGGTCCTTGATCTTCGCGTAGCCGTCCGGCTGCATCACCGCCAGGTCGCCCGAATGGAACCAACCGCCGGCGAACGCCGCCTGCGTCGCCTTCGGGTTCTTGAGATACCCCTTCATCGTGATGTTGCCGCGGAACATGATCTCCCCCATGGTTTCCCCGTCCCACGGCACGGGTGCCATCGTCTGCGGGTCCATCACCGCCATGCCCTCCTCGAGGACATAGCGCACGCCCTGGCGGCCGTTGCGCTCCGCGCGGCCGCCGACCGGCAGGTCCGACCACTCGTCGTGTCTTGCGCACACCGACGCCGGCCCGTAGGTCTCGGTGAGCCCGTAGATGTGCGTGAGATCGAAGCCGATGCGCTCCATGCCCTCGATCATCGCGGCCGGCGGCGCGGCGCCGGCCACGAAGGCCGACACTCTCCAGTCGATGCCCTCCCGCAGCGCGGCGGGCGCGTTGATCAGCGTCGTGTGCACGATCGGCGCGCCGCAGTAATGGGTCACCCGGTGTTCCCGCATGAGCCCGAGGATGGCCGCCGCATCCACCTTGCGCAGGCAGACGTTGACACCGGCGTTCGCCGCCATGCTCCACGGGAAGCACCAGCCGTTGCAGTGGAACATCGGCAGCGTCCAGAGGTACACCGCGTGCCGGGGCATGCTCCAGGTGAGCAGATTGGCCACCCCGTTCAGGTAGGCCCCCCGATGCGAGTAGACGACGCCCTTCGGATTTCCGGTGGTGCCGGAGGTGTAATTGAGCGCGATCGCCTGCCACTCGTCGCGGGGCGCCTCCCAGGCGAACGCCGGATCGCCCTGCGCGAGAAACGCCTCGTAGTCGAGCTCGCCGAGCCGGCGCCCGGGGCCGTCGAACTCGGCGTCGTCCACGTCGATGACGAGCGGGCGGCGCTCCGTCCGCGCGAGCGCCTGGGCGATCGTCGCCGATAACTCGCGGTCGGTGATCAGCACCTTCGCCTCGCCGTGATCGAGCATGAACGCGATGGCCTCGGCATCGAGCCGGATGTTGAGCGCGTTCAGCACTGCGCCCGCCATCGCCACGCCGAAGTGACACTCGTACAGCTCCGGCGTGTTCGACAGCATCGCCGCGACCGTGTCGCCCACGCCGATGCCGCGGCGCGCGAGCGCGGACCCGAGCCGCCGGCAGCGGGCGTACGTCTCGCTCCAGGTGTAGCGTCGGCGGCCATGCACGACCGCCGGGCGCTTCGGGTAGGTGTAGGCCGACCACGCGATGAAGGTGAGCGGCGTGAGCGGCGCGTAGTTCGCCGGATTGCGGTCGAGGTCGACCTCGTATGGATTGTTCCTGGCGCCAGACATGGTCCGTTGCGATGGCGATCGGGACCCTGGAGAGTATAGATCAGGCGTCCTGCGGAACCTCGTCGAGCCACACGCAGCGGCCCTTGGACTCCTGCGCGATTCCCGCCAGGATGCGCCGGTGCTCGGCGAGCTCGGCCGCGCTCGCGGCGAGCACCACGAGCCGCGGCCGCGCCTGCGGCAGGCCGGGTCCCGCCCCGACCGCGGCGCGCGGCTGCTCGAGCTCGATCGCGAGGCTCTCCTGGCCGCGCGTCATCGACAGGTAGACCTCTGCCAGCAGTTCGGCGTCGAGCAGCGCGCCGTGCAGCGTCCGCTGCGCGTTGTCGATCGCGTAGCGCTCGCACAGGGCGTCGAGGGAGTTTTTCCGGCCCGGGTGCAGCTCGCGCGCCTGCTGCAGCGTGTCCAGGATGCCGGTCACGTGCCGCTCGAGCGGGTCCACGCCGAGCCGCTCCAGCTCGAGGTTCAGGAACTCGACGTCGAACGCCGCGTTGTGGATGATGACGTCGGCGCCGCGCACGTAGTCGAGCAGATCCTGCGCAATGTCGGCGAAGCGCGGCTTGTCCGCCAGGAACTCGCGCGTGATGCCGTGGACGCGCAGCGCGCCCTCCTCGATGTCACGCTCCGGATTGACGTAGCGATGGAACCGGTTCCCGGTCACGCGGCGGTGCAGGATCTCCACGCAGCCGATCTCGATGATCCGGTCGCCGAGGCGGGCGTTCAGTCCCGTGGTCTCGGTGTCGAGAACCACCTGCCGCATCAGGGGTCTCCACCGGCGGCGATACCGCGGTTGGCGAGCGCGTCGGCACGCTCGTTCCCGTCGTGGCCGGCATGCCCGCGCACCCAGTGCCAGACGATCCGGTGCCGGCTCGCTTCGTGCTCGAGCGATTGCCAGAGATCGAGGTTCTTCACCGGCTTGCCCTCGGCGGTGCGCCAGCCGCGCCGCTTCCATTGGGCGAGCCACTCGGTGATACCGTTGCGGACGTACTGCGAGTCGGTGTAGATCTCGACGGTCGAGGGGCGCTTGAGCACGGCGAGCGCCTGGATGACCGCCGTGAGCTCCATGCGGTTGTTGGTCGTGTTGGGCTCGCCACCGCAGAGCTCTCGCTCGCGCTCGCCGCAGCGGAGGAGCGCGCCCCAGCCCCCCGGCCCGGGGTTGCCCTTGCAAGCGCCGTCGGTGTAGATGCGGACGACCTCACCCATCGTGACCGTCGCCGTCGAGCGGCGCCGGCGCCATCGGCAGCGCGCCGCCCCGAATCAGCCGCAGCATCGGCGGCGCGCGCCGTGCGGCGACTTCCCGCGCCGGCTCGCGCCGCGCGACCGGCGAGAGCGCGCGCACGCGGGCGCTGCCATTGCGCCACCCTGGCGTGACGATCCGCATGGCCTGCGTCCGCTTCTTTGCCCGCACCACGTAGACGCCCCCCGCGATCGGCCACCACCGGTCGCCCGCCTTCTCCATGAAGGCGAACCGCTGCAGCCATTTCGCCTGGGCGAAAGGCGGCGCATAACAGCCGAGCCGGCCGCCGTTCAGCTCGAAGCCGAGCAGCTTCAGCCAGTCGCGCAAGCGCAGCAGGCCGATGAAGTCGCCGCACCACGGATGCTGGGCCGGCCGCCGCGACACCGCCCGCTTCAGGCCCCAGAGGCTGACGGGATTGAATCCGCCGATCACGATCTGGCCCTCCGGCATCAGCACGCGCTCGGCCTCGCGCAGGATCGCGTGCGGCTGATCGCTGAACTCGAGCACATGCGGCAGCAGCACCAGGTCGAGGCTCTGCGTGGCGAACGGAAGCTGGCGGGGGTCGGCGCGCACCTCGCACCCCGCCTCCGGGCCGGCGCGCATGCGACGCGGCATGCGGTTCGCCCGCAGGAAATCGATCTCGGGGAGGCCGACCTGCAGGGCGTTGAACCCGAAGACGTCCTCGACGGCGCTGTCGAACTGGCCGAGCACCCAGTCGAGCACGTACGCACCCCTGGGGGTCTCAAACCAGCGCGCGAGCGTCGATTTTTCGGGAGGTTGCAGCACGATTGCCGATCATACACGCTCGGCGGGCCATGCTCCCGCGGGCCTCTTCCCGCAGCACCGGATCCACCGCACGGGATCACCGGGAGAATCACGCATAGAGGGCTGATTCTGCTTGACCGGATCCCCGTGCCGCCGCTAGCATGGGGCGGCTCTCAGGGAGGCGCCCTTGCAGCGAACGGATCGAGGTCCGCGCGAGATCGGAGCATGGCTGGCGTTCGCCGTTGCGCTCGCGGCGGCCGCTCCGAGTGCGTTCGCGGTCGATCCGGTCCTGCACAACCTCCCGGTGCTGCTCCCCGAGGAGGCTACGCCCGGCGCGCCGCTCCTCGTGATGCCCCAGCCGGCACCCGCGCGGGACGCGGCCGGCGTCGAAGTGCGCGAGATCAAGGAGCTCGGTGCCCGCAGTCGCGCCGATCAGGACACCGTCGCCGAACCCGAGGATCTTTGGCAGCGCATTCGCGAAGGCTTCGCGATGCCGGACCTCGACAATCCGCGGTTGAACCCGCTGGTCGCACGGCACCAGGCGCGTTACGCCGGCAACCCGGCCCAGCTGAAGACCGTCGTCGAGCGCAGCCGGCGTTACCTCTTCCACATCGTGGAGGAGCTCGAGCGCCGCGGCATGCCGACCGAACTCGCGCTGCTGCCGATGGTGGAAAGCGCCTTCAACCCGATGGCGTACTCGCGCGCGCACGCCTCCGGCCTCTGGCAATTCATTCCGTCGACCGGCAGGAACTACAACCTCGAGCAGAACTGGTGGTTCGACGCCCGCCGGGACATCGTCGCCTCGACCAACGCGGCGCTCGACTACTTGAGCGACCTGCACGAGATGTACGGGGACTGGCACCTCGTGCTGGCCGCTTACAACTACGGCGAGAACGGGCTGGCGCGCGCCATCGAGCGGAACCGCGCGCGCGGCAAGCCCACCGATCTCGGCAGCCTGCCGCTGCCGAAGGAGACGCAGAACTACGTCCCGCAGTTGCAGGCGCTCAAGAACATCGTCGCCGCGCCCGAGCGGTTCGGCGTCGCGCTCGATCCGATCCCCAACGCCCCGTATTTCGTCACGGTGGCGCTCACGCGCGACATCGATCTGCAAGTCGCCGCCCAACTGGCCGGGATGCCGGTGGACGAGCTGATCTCGCTCAACCCGGGGCACAACCGGCCCGTCGTCTCGACATCGGTGGCGCCGTCCCTCGTGTTGCCGGCCGATCGCGCAGAGGCGTTCCTGCGCAGCCTCGCGCAGTCGAGCGAACCGCTCTCGTCGTGGCAGACGTATGCGTTCCAGAACGGCGACCGGCTCGACAAGCTCGCCTTGTCGCACGGCATCAGCGAAACGCGGCTGCGGCAGATCAACGGCATCGGCCCGCGTCATCGCGTCGCGCCGGGCGAGACCTTGCTGCTGCCGATCGGCACCGCCAGGGTCCCTTCCGCGGACCTGCCGCTCTTCCGGCTCCCAAGCTACGCGTCGACCGGCCGCACCATCACCTACCGAGTCAAGCGCGGCGACACGCTGTCGACGATCGCGCGGCACCATCACGTGAGCGTGGACGATCTCCGGCGCTGGAACGACATCCACGGCGTGTTGCGGGCCGGCCAGCGGCTCACCATCGAGGTCCGTGGTACGGCCACTGCCGACAAGCCGACCCGGCACGGGACGCCGGGCGCGGTGAAGCCCGCCAAGACCCCACCCGCCGCGCCGACTCAGGTCGCGCGCCCGTCCTCCTCCTCGTAGAGGAAGCACCGCACCGAGTGCGTGGGCGACACGTGCGTGTCGCCCGGATAGCGTTCCCGGCACCGCGCGTGCGCGCGCGGGCAGCGCGGATGGAAATGGCACCCGGCGGGAGGCGTGACCGCCGAGGGCAGCTCGCCCTGCAGCCGGATCTTCTCGCGCCCGCCCTCGATCGTGGGCACCGCCGAGAGCAGCGCCTGCGTATATGGGTGCTTCGGCCCGGTAAGGACCTCGTCGACCGTCCCGCGCTCGACGATCCGCCCGAGGTACATGACCGCCACCTCGTGAGCGAGATACTCGACGACCGCGAGGTTGTGCGTGATGAAGAGGTAGGCGACGCCGGTCTCGCGCTGCAGGCGCGCGAGCAGGTTC
>WBZR01005113.1_pt1 | contig 10264 bp, 9 predicted proteins | sample 5204231 | NCBI WGS metagenome assembly WBZR01 (sample SAMN12412403, study PRJNA552823) | activated sludge metagenome | isolation source: activated sludge from anammox sidestream of wastewater treatment plant... | place: USA: Virginia | collected 2017-08
AACGTTTGGCAAATTGGCGATGGAGCCGACTTTTAGCACAAATGTTGAATAGAATTACTAATCTTCAACATTGCACAAAAGTTCAATAGAAGTACTTCACCGGCTCTATTGCCAATTTGTTTGTTATGTGCCGTTTTATTCCATTTTATACATTTAACAATTGCTGAAACGTAAAGTCGGGTTTAAACATTTCAATTTCGTTTTGAGTTGATTCTTCTTGTGCTTCTTTGCCATAGATAAACATTTGCTGTTCATAATTTTTAACAGCCTCTTCAATGCTATTAAATTTTCCATCGGCTAGATTATCAGACAATATCAAGGCATCCACCAACCCACTATTTACTCCCTGCCCTGCAAAAGGCGGCATCAAATGTGCGGCATCCCCAATCATTGTTATGGGTAATGGGCGCTTGCTTTTCCAAGGCTTTTCTAAAGGAAATATCCGTGTAGCCAATCCTACAAATGACAACGTCGTATGAATCAATTCTTTGTAGCGTTCGTCCCAATCGGAAAATTCTTTCAGAAGAAAATCAACGACACTATTTCTGTTTTGAAAATCTACCTGCGTTTGGTTTTTCCATTCATCAGGTGTTTTAAAACTTATTCCAAAATGCAATGCACCATTATTATTGGGGTTAGCAAATAATAAATTACCTTGGTGAGATGCCATTAGCCGGTTTCCATTGCATAGCTGAAAAAATCCAGGACAGTTTATCTCTGGTTGATGAATATCGGCTTGTATATTGAAAGTACCTGTTTCTTCAACTTCCGTGTCGGTAACAAATTTTCTTACCTTGGACATCCCGCCATTGGCAAGAATAACCAAATCTGCTGTTTCACTCGGTTTATTCTCAAAAGTTAGTGTCCACTTCTTCTTACCAGGTTCAAGCATAACAAGTTTTCTATCCCAAATAACCGTGTCGTTTTCTAAACTATTCAACAAGATAGCCCTTAAGTCATTTCTGTTTATTTCAGGATTGTCAAATCGATTTTCGGGCTTTACATTTTTTGTGGATAAAATATTGCCTTTTTCATCAGCAATATTTACACCCATTGGTAAGGCTAAGTCATAATAAGTTTGTAACAATCCCGCTTTTTTCATTGCTTCCTGACCTGAACCTTTGTGTAGGTCAAGGGTTCCACCAAAAATTCTTGCCTCTCGGTCGTTGTCTCTTTCGTAAACTGAAACGTCTATGCCGTTTTGCTGTAATAATTTTGCCATAGTCAGTCCAACGGGTCCACCACCAATTATTGCAACGTTCTTATCACTAAGTAAATTCATTTGTTTGTCTGTATCTATTCGCATTGTCATTCAAAAATGGCACATAACGGGCCGCGTATTGGCGATGGGCGGGATTTTATACACCAAAGTTGATACGAAGTACGAACGTTCAAATTTACGAAAAAGTTTGATACGAAGCACTTCGCCCCGCCTATTGCCAATACGATGTTGGCAGCACGGGCTTTTGTTTTTCAGTCAAATAATGTTGTTTGTATTCCGTCTGTTCGATTATTGTCTATGGGCTTCTTTTTTGATTTACGCTTTGTTATGGTCGTTGCTGATTTGGTTTTTCGTGGCTTATTTACTTTCGTTTCTATCGGTGGTGCAAAAGTTAGTGTAGCCAATTCAGGATACTTTTTTTCTAAATACCGTTTTACAAGTGCAGCGTGTGAAAGAGGCTTTTTAGTATTTTCAATGTCGCCATTAGTGTCAAAGTCAAGTAGTACGAGGTCTTGTTTTTCTGCTTCTGCTTTTAGAAGTTGAATTGTGTCTTGTGCTTTGTTGTCAAGTACCCAACCGTAAGCCCTTAAATAAATTTCTTTTCGAGCTGTTAAGTAATTCAAAAGTTCCGTTCCTTCAACTCCTTTTCTGTGTCCTAATGGCTTTCCGAATTTTCTAATTGTTCTTTTTATGCCTTTCATATTTTTTACTTCAAATTTTGAAGTATCAATACCTTCTAATTCAAAAACTTTTAATCCTTGCCAAATACCTTCGACAGATACTGCAAAGTGATTTGGTGAAAATGGAATAGGTATATTACCGTGAGGATAAAACGGACTTACTTTTACCCACGGTTCTTTCCCTTTTGAAGTAATATCCAAAATTTTTGCGTTGGGATATTTCTTTAAAAGAGTTTGCATTTTTTTTCTTTTGCTTTCAACGTATATCATCTTAAACGCTATTAATGTTTGTAATGCACTCCAATGGGATTTTTTCTAAAATTAAAACTTCTGCTTGATAATACGGTTTGTCTTCATCTGATAAGTCAAAATATCGTCTTCGCAAGATAGGAAATTTAATAGAGTTGAATTTTTCAAAAGTTAAGTCAGCGGTTACTCCATTTTTTGCTGCATTTTGTGTTGCGTATTTCGTTGCTTTTTTGAAAATTTGGTCTATACTAATTTCTAGAATCACAGGGTTTGAAATTCTTCCGTCATTTTGGGCAATAAATAACATTGGGTGGTCTTTCACAAATGACACACGAACATAATTTTGTAAGCCTTTTCGTTCGTCTAAAATCCACGAGGTTGGACTTCCGCCCGGTTTTGGTATTGTGATATTATTTTCTTGACAATAATACCACGAATAAAGTCCGCCATATCTTCTTATTGATGCCAAATTAGCTCTGTCTGTAAAATGATACAACTTTGTAATTCCGTTTCTTTGTAGGACATTTTGAAAGTCTTGCCAATTTGTTTTGTAAGTAGATATTTGAGAACGTAATCTTTGTTGTTCGGCAAGTCGTTCTTGTTCGGCTTGTCTTTGTAAACGAAGTTCTTCATTTCTTCTTCGTTGTTCAGCTTCTTGTCTTTCTCGTAATAATCTCGCTTGTCGTTGTTTCTCAAGTTCAGCGTTCCTGTTACGTTCAATTTGCTCTTTCCGCAACCGCTCTTGTCGCTGAAAATCTGTTTCCTTACTCTTTGAATTGCTTCCGCTATTTGCAATTCCGATTACAATAAGAATTATTACGATTATTATGAATATTGCCATTGCCGTCCGATTTACGGCAACAAGTCAAACGGCTCATTTTATGTCGGAACGTTGATGTTCGCACGGTCGTCCGTTAGCCTTGCTGCCAACGTTCCGGCGCTTGGCGAGGTTGCGAACTTCGGAACCGATTATTTTCTGTTAAAGATAAAATTTCTTGCGAAATGTAAACGTGAATTTACTGCAAAATTCGCAATCTTGCCAAACGCTTGTTAGCAGATGTAATTTATTTTTTCAGTTTCATTACTTTCTCTAATAAAGGTGCTAATCCATTTTCTGTAATTGTGTCATTATTCCAAAAACTCATACAACAGCTTACATAATTTTCTCTTACTTTACATGCTACATAATAAATTGTCAAAGTTTTTCCTCCAGACATTCCTGCAAGCAAAGATTTTGCTCCTGTAAAATCATAGATTACTTTTTTTGCTTTTGTTTCTGTTTCTTCAAATATTACATCAATTTCTTCTTCTGAAATTACTTTTCCACCTTTTCTGCTTTTGGTTATATTAAATTGGTTATCAATTGAGTTTTTTGCAGTTTCAATTGTTTTATGTACTGACCAATTCATTTCACCGTAATAAGGACATTGAACGGTGTTTATATTTGTCCAATTACAACTATTACCAAGTTCTATTTTTCTACCAGCGAAATCTATACTTTCAATAGTCATTGGTTCAAAAACTTCTTTTGGAATTTCATCATTCAAAATATGATTAACATATTTACGTTCAAACTCTTTGTTGAGTTTATTGTAATAACCAAACCAAAAAACGGAAACTGTTTTGTTTTGATTTTCTACAAAATAATACGAACTAATTTGATTTATATTTTCTGCAATATTTTCAGATTTAGTAATATAAAAATTATTGTTTTTCAAAGAATCGTCTTTGACTTTTATGTCACTTTCATTTATCGAATACTTTTTATAAAGTTTTTTTAAACCTTTTTCTGAAAATTCATTACTAAAAGTTTGACTTGAAAAATCAACGCCATCAATATTATAAAAAATAATTGTTTGGTTATTTATAGCTTTTAGTCGTTTAGAAAAATCATCTTTTTCCTGACAAAACGATAAGGTTGTAGTTAAAGCAACAATTAAAAGAAATAAAGATTTCATTTGAGTTATTTTACAATGTTAAAAGTATAAATTGGTTTTCCATCTTTTCCAATAGTTTTTATCCAATTTTGAGGATTATTTGGGTCGTTAAATTCTAATCCATCAGTTGGAAAAATATTAAATTGTGTAAACCATTTTTCTGGACTTACTCCATTTTTCATTGAAGCTTTTCTTGTTAGAACACTATCTTTTGGTTTTATTGAAAAACTTTGATTTACATCATAAGGACCATTTTGAGAGAACTTCATAACTGAAGCGTCAAAATTAACAGTTTTGTCTGATGTGTTTTTTACATAAAAAGTACTCATTGTGTAACTTCCGCAACTCATTAGAGTTAAAAGTAAAAGAAATGTTGTTATTTTTTTCATTTTCGTCATTTTTGGGATTATATCTGCTAACGGTTTGGGTATTGCCGAAGTGGCGGATTATTAGGACTAAAGTTCAATAGAATTACTGCCGTTGAATTTAGCACAAATGTTTCATAGAAGCACTTCTGCCGCCATTTTGGCAATACCTTGTTATAGCCAGTGGTTCTTGTCGTCCGTCCTTGTAAACCATTGTCGTTATTGAGTTTCAGTGTTATTGTCGTGTTGGATTGTGTGTCGGGTGTTTTAATTTTTTTTGAAGGGAAGGGAAAAATATTTTGAATTTTCTCCTGCGTTGGGGCAGACATGCTCTTTTGCAAGCTTTGGTTTGTGCGTTGGCTTGTGCGGCTTGCAAATGTGCATGGCTGCGAAGGGTTGGCTGATATGTTCATTGTCTTTGTCATATCGCTACTCTTTTGTCATACAAATAAGTCTGGAAACCAATAAATGTGTTTCTGATAGTTGCAATGTCGCCAAGTTGTTTTTTAGCGTCTGCAATGGCGTGATATTTCAGAATAAGCAAGTCGCCAATTTTTGTGTCGTCCAGTTCGTCAACGCCTTGTTTTACATACTGGCTCAAAACAAAGTTCAAAAACTCTTGCTGTTTTGGGTCGTAGTTGTCTAAGTGAATTTTTGCTTTGTCTGCTCTGTCTGTTCGATCTAATATGTCTGAATGGAAAGCGATATAAGCCAAAACATCATATAGGTCGCTGTTTTCAGCGTTTAATATTTTTTGAAATTCTGTCAACTGTTGTTTAGCAAAACCTTTTTCAGAAAGTTCTTCCAGAAGTTTCTTTCTTGTGTCGGGTTTGCTCCAAATAGTTCTTAATTCATCTTCACTTTTGAAAAGTTCGGGCAATGCTCCGAAAAGTGAACGCAAAAATTCTTCTGCTGAAATAGGTCTGCCGTCTGGACTCCAAAATGAAGTGCTAACCATGTGTTGAAACTGACGAACTTTTCCGTCTGCCAATTTCACTTTTACCATTCGTCTTGGTGGATTGTCGCAACGACAATAAGAGTAACCACAAACAGGACAAGGTTCTGGTGGTGGTTCTTGGGCACAAATACATGGTCTGTGTCCGCAAACATCACAAGGTTGTGGCTGTGGTCTTGGTTCTGGTGTTTCAGGTTCTTCGGGTTCTCCGTCCCATTCAGGGTCGCTGAAATGATGATGTGCTTTTACAAAATCGTAAATTGTGAAATAATCTTTGCCATCAAATAAACGAGTTCCCCGTCCAATGATTTGTTTGAACTCAATCATAGAATTTACAGGACGGAGCAAAACAATGTTTCTCACTTCGGGCGCATCAACTCCTGTGCTTAACTTTTGCGAAGTTGTTAGAATGGTTGGAATGCTTTTTTCGTTGTCCTGAAAATCTCTTAAATGTTGTTCGCCTAATTTTCCGTCATGTGCTGTAACTCGGTGGCAATAGTTCGGATTTTTAGTTTCTGCATATTGATTGATTAAATCACGAATTGCCAAAGCATGTAATTGGGTAGCACAAAAAACCAACGTCTTTTCGCTTTGATTTATCAGGCTCATAAAAATCTTTACCCGATATTCTTCTCGTTCTTTAATCTCAATAATGCGGTTCATTTCCGCTTCGGTGTAACGTTTGCCTTCTTCAATTTCTCCTTCTAAAACGGTGTCGTCCGAAGTGAATAAATACTCGTCAATGGTGGTGTCAATTTGTTTGACTTTGAAAGGCGTTAAGAAACCGTCATTGATTCCTTCTTTTAGTGAATACACATAAACTGGCTCACCAAAATAATTGTAAGTGTCTGCGTTGATGGTTCGTTTTGGCGTAGCTGTCAAACCTAACTGAACGGCTGGTTTGAAATATTCCATAATGGCACGCCAACTGCTTTCGTCATTTGCTCCGCCACGGTGGCACTCGTCAATAATGATGAAATCAAAAAAGTCTTGCGGATATTCTCCAAAGTAGGGCGTATCATTTGGCCCACTCATAAAGGTTTGGAAAATGGTAAAAAACACACTTCCGTTTTTCGGCACTCTGCCTTTTTTCTTGATGTCGCTTGGATTGATGCGAACCAAAGCATCTTCTTCAAAAACCGAAAAGGCATTGAATGCCTGGTCTGCCAAAATATTTCTGTCGGCTAAGAATAAAATTCTTGGGCTTCGTTGTCCGTCTTTGTTGATGTTCCATTTGGCCTGAAACAGTTTCCATGCAATTTGAAAAGCAATTGCCGTTTTTCCTGTTCCTGTGGCAAGGGTTAACAAAATGCGGTGTTGGTCGTTGGCAACTGCTTCTAAAACTTTGGTAATGGCGTTTTCCTGATAGTAGCGTGGTTGCCATGTTCCGCCACGGTCTTCAAACGGAACAGAAAGTAATTTGTCTCGCCAAACGGCTGAAAGTGGTTGGAGTTTGTTTTGTTCTCCAAAAGTCATTTCCCACAATTCGTCTGGTGTAGGATAGGAAGTTACATCGCTTTCCTGTCCTTCTTGCATGTCTATGCGGTAAATCTGTAAACCGTTGGTGCTGTATGAAAAACGAACCTGCAATTTTCCTGCATAGTCTTTGGCTTGCCCAACTCCTTCGGTATAATATTTATCTCTTGCTTTGGCTTCAATTACTGCAAGGTTTCTGTTTTTGTATTGCAATACATAATCTGCCTTGTCGGGCTTACTACGTTGACCATGCCCGATTAAACGACCTTTGTTAATTGGAAACTCCATGCGAATGCGACTGCCTTCTACAACGCCCCAACCTGCTGCTTTTAATGCAGGGTCAATTAATTCTGCTCTTGTTTCGGTTTCGTTCATTTAATATTGTCTTGTTTTCCAACCGTTTCTTGGTTTGGGAGTAACATCTTTCATAAAATCATTGAAAGCATCTGCATATCTGCCTTCTTCTGGCACAATTCCCTTTTTAATTAATCGGTCATCAATTATTGAATATAAATCTCTAAAAAATTCTTTTGCGGCTCTCGGATAAGCATCATGATAGCCGTTCTCAATTCCTAAATACTTTTTAGTGGCGAAGCAAACCAAGTCGCTTAACTGAACCATTGGATTTTTTTCTGAATCTATCGGATAACTAAATTCTGAAATCCATTTTACCCTTTTTGTTTTAGTTGGGTGAAATCTTCTGTGTTTGGTAAGTGCTTCTATTTCTGTTTTCAAACCGTCTTTTTCGTCAATAATCACCATGCCCCTTGCGGTTGAACCAAGTCTTTCCTTTACAAACCATTCAATGGTTGTTATGCCGTTATCATAGCAAAGCAAATAAGGCGTTTTCAATTCAACATGCTCTTTGTTCCTAATAGGCGTTATATCATAAGCATGAAGTCTGTTTTTGTCAATAGCATGTAGAAAAACCTGATGTCCCCTTGTTTGCAGAAGTGTCAGAAGGTCTATTGCCAACTGATTTCTTCTTGCTCTGTCATGCCCTGCAAAATGTCCGTCACCATTTGGACTCAATAATTCATGTGAATGCAATTCAAAATTATCAGGAACAGCATTGTTAAAATATCGGTTGATGATGGTTTCAAAATCTCCATGCGTTTTGTTCCAGCCTTTGTCTTTCACAATAATTCCACCCAATACGAAAATTGGAGCTTCATCATTTTGAAGGTCTCGTAAGTTGCAACCTGCTTCGTCTAAGTAGAAAAAATGCATATTATTCTGCTTCTATTAATTCGTTTTCAAATGCCCGCTTTAAAAGACCAGCTTTTAGTTCTTCCAGACTATTTAACTTTCTTTGATAAGCAGTATTAAGTTTTTCAGACTCTTCTGATAAGTTCTTTAGTTTGTTTGCTATATCTTTTTGTTCGTTTAAAGGCATCCACAATACAGGCTCATTCTGATAGTCTTTAAAATAAATGTGAGGAATAGCTGCACCAGCAACATACTTCTTGAAATTTATAGCCTTTAAGACATAATACAGATAGTCAATATTTGTATCTTCATTAGGTAAAATGTATTGTAGAGTTCCTATGACTGAGGTAAAAGGTTCCATAAGTGTTACTCTACCAACTCCAGAGCCATCTTTCACTATAGAAATATACTTTTTATCTTGATGGTAGAAGTCTACACATTTTATAAGACCGCTAGCACCGTAGATTGGGTAATCGCCTTCATTATGGTCTAATTGATTTTGCGATACGTTAGATGACCCCTTTTTACAAATATCACCGATTGACTTAACTAACCAATTTGTTTGCTTCTCATTAAATAATGAAAAGTAGAACGACTCAAATAGTTCGGAGACATGGTTTATATTTTGAATAATATTAGTTTCAGCTCGTTTTAAATCTTCAAAAGCCTTATTAAGTTCAATAACAACTTTTTTCTGCTCTACCATTGAAGGCTTAATCAAAGGGCAAGCAAGAATATCGTCTTTGCGTAAGTTGGTTTGGTTTTCACCATTATTGAAAGCCAAAAAGTGTTCGTTTCGGTTGAGTTGGTAATACAAATACTTGGTGTCAAACTCTTTGCTCCGTATGCAGCAAATACGTTGGTTCAATGAATAGGTATCGTCTTTGTCAATGATAAAACACTTGGCTAATGCTTTGCCGTTGGGCACATCACTCATCACCATTACAATGTCGCTTTTGTATAAAGGAAACATTTGCTCGTTGGTGCGTTTAAACGATTTGCCTTCGGATGAAATAAATTTAGAATTGACTACAATGTATTTTCCATTTTCGTCAATGCTCTTTTCATGGGCTTTGCCATTAAAAAACTTACACGATTTTCCTAAAGTGGTTAGTTCAACTTGGCTCATGAAAACATCTCTTTTATTCCGTTCAAAATTTCGCTTGTTTCTTCGTCCAATGCTTCCATCTCTGCTAATATCTCATCCATAGAACGGAATGTTTGTTCTACTTTTCCATTCGGATTTTTCACACTCAAATCGTAATTGATGGTGTTGATGCTTGAAATGTCAACCGTCCAAGATTTATCAGAATCGGCTAATGTTTTTTGCAGTTGCTTAAATTCTTTCAAGTCATCATCATTCAACGGAGAAGTTTTGCCTAAACTTCTACCCGGCACACATTGGTAATACCAAATCTTTTTGGTCGGCTCGCCTTTTGTAAAAATCAATACAACGGTTTTAACTCCTGCACCCAAGAATGTTCCTGCTGGCATATCCAAAATTGTGTGCAGGTTGCAACTCTCCAATAAATGTTTTCGCAACGAAACAGAAGCATTGTCGGCATTACTTAAAAACGTGTTTTTAATTACAATACCTGCTCGTCCGCCTGCTTTTAAACTTTTGATAAAATGTTGTAAGAATAGAGAAGCCGTCTCACCTGTTTTGATGTCGAAGTTTTGTTGCACTTCTTTTCGTTCCTTTCCACCAAATGGTGGATTGGCAAGAATTACGTTGTAACGGTCTTTTTCCTGAATGTCTCGGATGTTTTCAGTCAGCGTATTGGTATGAATGATGTTTGGTGCTTCAATGCCGTGCAAAATCATGTTCATTACACCAATGATGTAAGCCAAATTCTTTTTCTCTTTTCCGTAAAGTGTATTTTCCTGTAAGGTTTTCAGGTTGGCTGTGTTTTTCTCCATGCGGTCATACATGTAAGCGTATGCTTCACACAAGAAGCCCGCACTTCCGCAAGCTGCATCATAAATCTTTTCTCCTATTTGTGGATTCAGCACTTCAATAATGGCACGAATCAAAGGTCGTGGTGTGTAATACTGTCCGCCATTGCGACCAGCATTGCCCATGTTTTTGATTTTGGTTTCATATAAGTGGCTTAGTTCGTGCTTGTCTTTAGAACTGCCGAAAGGCAGTTCATCAGTCATTTCAATTATCT
>WBZR01005114.1_pt1 | contig 10264 bp, 10 predicted proteins | sample 5204231 | NCBI WGS metagenome assembly WBZR01 (sample SAMN12412403, study PRJNA552823) | activated sludge metagenome | isolation source: activated sludge from anammox sidestream of wastewater treatment plant... | place: USA: Virginia | collected 2017-08
GCCTGCATCGTCTCGATCAGCGTGGCGTCGGCGGTCACCTTGCGGTGCGGCTTGACGTCGCCGTTGCGGTGCGCGTTGCGGAAGCGGACGGTCCACGGGTCGAGGCCGCAGCGCTCGGCGATCTTGTCCATCTGGACCTCGACCGCGAAGTGGCCCATGGTCACGCCGAAGCCGCGCATCGCCGAGGACGGAGTCCGGTTGGTGTACACGCAGTAGGCGTCCACGTGGACGTTGGGGATCGTGTACGGGCCCGCGGCGTTGGCCGCGAACTTGGTGATCGAGTAGGGCGTCTGGCGGCTGTAGGCGCCGCAGTCGAAGTAGTTGGTGACCTGGCGGGCGACGATGGTGCCGTCGGCCATGACCCCGTCCCTGATCCGGATCGTCTCCGCCGCGCGCGTGGAGCTGACCTGCATCTCCTCCTGGCGGCTGAACACGTAGCGGACCGGCCTGCCCGTCCTCATCGCGCCCAGCGTCGCGAGCGGCTCGACGATCACGTCCACCTTGCCGCCGAAGCCGCCGCCCACCGTCCCTCCCACGAAGTGGAGCCGATTGGGCTGGACCTGCAGGATGATGGCCGTGTTGTCGAGGCTGAAGTAGAGCGCCTGGGTGTTGGTGTGGACGGCGTAGCGGCCGCCGGGCTCGGGGACCGCGATGGCCCCGGTGGGCTCCACCGGCGCGTGCTCGATGGGCGAGGTGCGGTACTCGCCCTCGACGATGTGGTCCGCCTGCGCGAAGCCGGCCTCGACGTCGCCGTAGCGGATGCGGCGGCACGGCCAGCCCTCGTACATGAAGGTGTTGTTGCCCCAGTGGGTCACGACGGGGGCGTCGGGCCGCAGCGCCTCCTCCATGTCGAGCACGGCGGGCAGCTCCTCGAGGTCGAGGCGCACCCTGGCCACGGCGTCGTTCGCGGCGGCCTCGGTCTCGGCCAGGACGGCCACGATCGGCTCGCCCATGTAGCGGACGCGGTCCTCGGCGAGGACGAACTCCTCCTCGGGCTCGACGCCGATGAGGCCCAGGATGGTGTAGACGTTGTGCGGCACGTCGGCGTGGGTGAGGGCGCGCACGAAGCCCGGCACGCGCTCCGCCTCGGACAGATCCACGCCCCGGACGCGGGCGTGGTGGAGCGGGCTGCGCACCACCTTGAGGTGGAGCATGCCGGGGAAGGCGAGGTCGTCCGTGAAGCGCGTCTGGCCGGTGACGTGGCCGATGCCGTCGTAGCGCGGGAGCGGCTCGCCCACGACGCTGAGTCCCGCGGTCATCGGACGTCCTCCCCGCGCGCGGCCGCGGCGGCCGCCTCGACGGCGGCCAGGATGGGCTCGTAGCCCGTGCAGCGGCAGACGTTGCCCGACAGGGCGTCCTCGATCTCGGCGCGCGACGGCGACGGGTTGCGGGCCAGCAGCGCCTCGGTGGCCAGCTCCATGCCCGGGGTGCAGTAGCCGCACTGGAAGCCGTTGGCGTCGAGGAACGCCCGCTGCACGCGCGAGAGGCCCTCGACCGGGGTCAGGTCCTCGAGCGTGGTGACGGCGCGGCCGGCCACCTCCTGGACGGGCAGCAGGCACGAGACGACGGGCTCGCCGTCCACCAGGACGGTGCACGAGCCGCAGCCGCCCTGCCGGCAGCCGTCCTTGACGGAGGTGCGGCCGAGCTGGCCGCGCAGGACCTGCTGGAGGGTGGCCAGCGGGCTGGCCAGCACCTCCACCGGGCGCCCGCCCAGGGTGAAGGCCACGACGACCGATGCCATGTCAGGAACCTCTCTCGACGGGCCCGGCGAGCCCCTCGAGGACTCGCCCGATCATGACCTCGACCATGCGCCGCCGGTACCACGCCGACGCCACCGAGTCCGTGGCCGGGTCGGCATCCGCGGCCGCCGCTGCGGCCGCCTCGGCGATTGCGGCCGGCGTCAGGGCGCGCCCGGAGAGGGCCGCCTCGGCCCCGCCCGAGCGCAGCGGGTGGGGGCCGGCGGCGCCCAGGGCCACGCGGGCGTCAGCGACGGCCGCGCCGTCCATGGCGAGCCGGACCGCCACGGTCACCACCGCGGGGGTGTTGGCGGCCTTGCGGCCGAACTTCCGGAAGGCGGAGCGCTCGCCCCGCCTCGGGCCCGCGGCGACCGCGATCCGCGTCACCAGCTCGTCGGGGGCCAGCGACGTGGTCATGAAACCCGTCCACAGCTCGCCCAGGGGGAGCGTCCGGGTCCCGGCTGGGCCGGTCACCTCGAGCTCCGCGTCGAGCGCGAGCAGGGCCGTCGCCACGTCGCCCGCGGGCGGCGGGGCGAACAGGTTCCCGCCCACGGTCGCCAGGGTCCGCACCGGCGGGCTGGCGGAGTGGCGGGCGGCCTCCGCGAGCAGCGGCAGGTGCGGCTGTGCGGCCAGCGCCGCGAGGGTGGCCGTGGCGCCCAGCAGCAGCCTGCCGCCGGCGACCTCGATCCGGTCGAGGCCCGCCCGGCGCAGTCCCATCACCGTCTCGGGCAGCGAGATCCCCTCGTTGACCAGGGGCATCGCGATGGTGCCGCCGGCGATGACCAGCAGCCCCGGGCCGTGCTCCGCGAGCAGGGCCGCGGCCTCGGACGCGCTGGCGGGCTGGAGATAGCTCGAGACCGTCACTCGATGACCTCCGATGCAAGGCGGCGGTCCAGGGCGGCGAGGCCCTGGCCGATCAGACTCTGGGCGAGGCGCTCGGCGATGCTGCCGTCGAGCCGGGCGAGCGGGCCGCCGATGGCGCCCGAGCCGCGGTAGGCGAGGTCTGTGCCGGCGCCGTCCGGCGTGTCGGCGAGCTCGAGCTGCGCATCGCCCACGATCGTGCCCATGGCGCCCTCGACGCGGCCCTCGAGGCGGCACCGCTCTGGCGCCACCACGTCGGTCAGGCGGACGTGGGTGCGGTAGCTGCCGGCCGCGCCCGGCAGCCGGAGCGCGATCCGCCCCTCGTACTCTCCCGGCGACACCTCGTCCACGGCGTCGCAGCCGGGGATCACGGCGAGCAGCGTGCGCGGGTCGCGGACCGCGTCGAAGACCGTCGCACGGGGAGCGGCGAAGCGGTGGCTGCCGCTGATCCTCATCGCCCTGCCGCTCCCGCCCCCCGTGGCTGCGCGACGGCCATGGCGCTCGCCAGGGCGGCCTCGACGTGGCTGAGGTGCGCCTCCATGGCGGCCGCGGCGCCGGCGGCATCGTGGGCGCGCAGGGCGGCGAGGATCGCCTCGTGGTCGCGCAGCGCCTGGCGACGGGTGCCCGAGCTCGCGCCCGTGCGCTCGCGGCTCACCCTGCCCAGCGTGTTGATGATGGCGAGGAACTGGGCCAGCAGGACGTTGCCGGTCGCCTCGCACACCGCGTCGTGGAACGCGATGTCGAGCTCGGCGAACCGCTCGGCCTCGCCCACGTGCTGCCGCAGGCGGTCCACGAGATCGGTCAGGTCCTCGAGCTCGTCGGGCGTGATCCGCCCGGCGGCCAGCCGGACGTTGCCCACCTCGAGGATCCGCCGCGTCTCGAGGACCTGCGAGAGGGCCACCGGATCCTTGGAGAAGACGAACTGCAGGTGCGACACGAGCCGCTGGGGCTCGAGGGCCGTGATGTAGGTGCCGGCGCCCTGGCGGATCTCGACCACGCCCATGATGGCGAGGGCGCGCAGGGCCTCGCGCAGGACTGGTCGGCTGACCCTCATCTGGGCGGCGAGGTCCCGCTCGGCGGGCAGCTTGTCGCCGGGCCGGAGCTGCTCTGCCCGGATCAGGTCGAGCAGTCGGGCCGCGATCTCCTCCGCGAGCGTGCTGCGCACCACCACGGCGAAGCGCGGCTCGCCGGGCGACGGCTCTGGGACCGCCTGGCGCGGGCGTCTCGCATCGGTGATCACGCGATTCCTCCGGCATCTGTGGCGCTCCGCCGATGCTAGTGCCGATCTGATAAAGTCGTCAAGTGGTCAGACCAGTCTGTCGCAAGGAGCCAGAGCGATGATCGAGCGTCACGTCAGCCTCGTCGTGCCCGCGGACCGGGCAGCCGAGTTCGAGCGCTTCTTCGTCGAGCAGTATCGGCCGCCGGCCCAGGCGATGCCGGGCCTGATCGAGTGCAGCCTGCTGCGCGAGGCCGAGCACCCCGAGCGGTACCAGATGGTGTTCCGCTGGGAGACGGCCGAGCACGCTGTCGCCTGGCGCGTCGCCGACGCGCACCAGGCCCTCCAGCCGGCGCTGCGCGCCCTGGCCGGGGCGATGGAGATCGTGGCGTTCGAGAAGGTGGCCTAGCAGGCGCAGGGCCGCCCGCCCGCCCATCCCCTGGGCGGGCCCGGGCCCGGAGGTGGTGATGACGGATCAGCGGTTCCTGGTCACTGGCGGCACCGGCTGCATCGGCGCCTGGGTCGTGCGCGGCCTGGCCCGCCAGGGCCTGCCGGTCACGGTCGTCTCGTCGAGCGGCTCCGACGCGCGCCTGCGGCTGGTCCTGACGCCCGGCGAGCTGGCCCGCGTGGAGCTCGTGCGCGCCGAGATCACGGACCTCGCCGGGCTCGAGGCGATCGCCCGGCGCGCCTCCGCGTCGCGGCTCATCCACCTCGCCGCGCTGCAGTTCCCGTTCTGCGCCGCGGACCCCATCGCCGGCGCCCGCGTCAACGTCGAGGGGACCGCGGTGGTCTTCGAGCTCGCCCGCCGGCTGGGCATCGGCCACGTGGTCTACGCGAGCAGCGCCGCCGTGTTCGGCCCCCGGACCCACTACCCCGACCCGGTCGTGGGCATGGACGCCGAGCTGTACCCCACCTCGCACTACGGCGTGTTCAAGGTGGCCAACGAGGGCGCGGCGCGGGTCTACTGGGAGTCGTGGGGGCTGGCCAGCACGGGGCTCCGGCCGCACTCGGTCTACGGGCCGGGACGGGACCAGGGGATCACCTCCAAGCCCACGGTCGCCATGATCGCCGCGGCGGCCGGGCGCCCGTACCATGTGGACTTCGGCGGGGGCTGCCAGTTCCAGTTCGCGGAGGACGTGGCGACAGCGTTCATCGCGGCGGCCGCGGCCGCCAGGCCCGACGCCGAGGTGTACAGCATCGGCGGACCGAGGATCGCGGTGGACGAGATGGTGGCGGCGATCGCGGCGGCGGAGCCCGCCTCGCGCGGGCGGATCACGCACGGCGACCGGATCCTGCCCTTCCCCGAGGCGTTCGACGGGGGGCCGCTCGAGGCGGCCCTCGGCCCCCAGCCGGTCACGCCCCTCGCCGAGGGCGTGGAGCGCACCATCCGGACCTACCGCGAGGCCATCGCGAGCGGCCTGGTGGGCGCCGACATGCTCGACCGCGTGGTGGGCGGCTGAGCGTGCGCGCGGACGAGCTCTCCGACCGCCTGGCGACCCTGCGCGTGGTCCCGGTGGTGAGCGTGGCGGACGCGGCCGACGCGGCCGGCCTGGCGGACGCGCTGCGCGCGGGCGGCCTGCCGATGGTCGAGATCACGTTCCGCACCGGCGCCGCCGCCGAGGCGATCGCGAGGGTGCGGGCGGCCTGCCCCGACGTGCTGGTGGGCGCCGGGACGGTGCTCGACGCGCCGACGCTGGACCGGGCGCTCGACGCCGGTGCGGAGTTCATCGTGGCGCCCGGGTTCGGCCCGGCCGTCGTCGCCCGGGCCGCCGAGCGCGGTGTGGCGATGCTGCCAGGGGTGGTGACGCCGACCGAGATCGAGATGGCCCTCGCGGCCGGCCTCCGGCTGGTCAAGTTCTTCCCGGCCGAGGCGTCCGGGGGCGCCCGCTACCTGCGCGCCGTGTCGGCGCCCTACCGCGAGGTCCGCTTCGTGCCCACTGGCGGCGTGAGCGCGGCGAACCTGTCGGAGTACCTGGCGCTGCCGTCGGTGGCCGCCTGCGGCGGCACCTGGATCGCGCCCGCCGGCTCGATCCGCGAGCACCGCTGGGAGGAGATCAGCGCGGCGGCCGCCGAGGCGGTGGCGATCGCCCGGGCCGCCGCGGCCTGATCCCGGGGAGCCGCGGCCCGCCCGCCTGTCGCGTCAGGCCGCGTCCAGCCAGCGCCCGCCGCGCAGCACCCGGCGCACCCGGAGGCCGTCGTCGAGCTCCACCAGGTGCGCCAGGCGCCCGACCTCGATCCGGCCCCTGTCGTCCGCGCCGAGGAGGGCGGCGGGGTTGGCCGAGGCGGCGGCCACCGCGCGCGGCAGCGCGAGGCCCTCGCGGACGAGGTTGCGCACGGCGCTGTCGAGCGCGATCGTCGAGCCCGCCAGGGTGTCGCTGCCGAGCAGCGTCGCCCGGCCGCCCCGGACCTCCACCTCCAGCCCGCCGACCCGCGTCCGGCCGTCGCCGATGCCGGCCAGCGGCAGCGCGTCGCTGACCAGGACCAGCCGGTCGGCGGGCTTGGTGCGGGTGATGACCGGCCACAGCGCCGGGTGGACGTGGAAGCCGTCGGCGATCAGCTCGGCGTAGGCGTCGTCGTCGGTCAGCGCCGCCACGGCCAGGCCGGGCCGGCGGTGGTCGACGCCGGTCATCGCGTTGAACAGGTGCGTGGTGGTGACCCGGCCGGCGGCCATCGCCGACGCGTAGCCCGCCCGCGCCTGCTCGAGGGTGGACTCCGAGTGCCCGATCGAGGTGACCACCCCGTGCTGCGCGAGCCGGGCGATGAGGGCCAGGGCGCCCGGCAGCTCGGGGGCGACGGTCATGATCCGGAGTCCGTCGAGCACCGTGTCCACGACGGCCGCGTCGAGGCCGTCGGGGGTCCGCAGGAGGGCCGGGTCGTGGGCCCCCTTGCGGGCGGGCGCGATGAACGGGCCCTCGAGGTTGAACCCCAGCGGCTCCGACCCGTCGTCGGGCGCGTCGGGCATCCAGCGCCGGACGCGGTCGGCGAAGCGCGGCAGCTCGTCCTCGGCCAGCGTCGGGGCCGTGGGCAGGAAGGAGGTCACGCCCCGCCGCAGCAGCGCCCTGGCCATGCCCGACAGGGCGGCGGCGTCGCCTGTCGCGTCGTGGCCGCCCCAGCCGTGGACGTGGACGTCGATGAACCCCGGCGCCAGGTACGGCCCGCCGGCCGCCGACGGGTCGGGATCGACGGCGGCGATGCGGCCGCCCTCGACCGTGACGCGGCCGGGCACGACGGCGTCGGCGAGGACCAGGCGACCGGCGACGACCTCAGGCATGGCGACCTCCGCGGGCTGGCGACAAGGGGGGATCAGGACGCGTGGCCGGGATCGGACTCGACGTCGAACTCGACGAACAGCCCGTACCGGTCGGCCGGGTAGCGGCTCTCGGTCGCCTCGACGCGGCGGCCGTGCGTGTCCGTGATGACGCGGCGCTCCACCAGTAGCGGCTCGCCGCGGCGCATCCGCAGCAGCTCCGCGTCCTCGCCGGTCGCGGCGGCGGCGCCGATCGTCGCGCTCCCCCGCCGCAGGTGGCAGCCCGCGCGCGCCAGCGCCTCGTGGAGCGAGCCGCGCTCGACGTCGGCGACGAGCACGGCGTCGGCGACGGGGCCGATCAGGACGGCCGTCTCGAGCGCCACCGGGTCGTCGTCGGCGCAGCGCAGCCGGCGCACCACCACCACGGGGTCGGCCGCCGCGACGCCGAGCGCAGCGGCCTCGTCGGACGTCGCCGGCCGCGTCTCGCGCAGCAGCAGCCGCGACCAGGGCCGCCGGCCGCGACGCCGCATCTCGTGGCTGAAGGTGAGCAGCCGGTCCGCCCGGCGGTGCGCCGGGGGCTGGGCGACGTAGGTCCCGCGGCCCGAGACGCGGGTGACCAGGCCCTCGTCCACGAGGCGCGAGACGGCGTTGCGGGCGGTCATCCGGCTCACGCCGAACTCGCGGCACAGCTCGGCGTCGGAGGGGAGGCGATCGCCTGTCGCGAGGTCGCGGAGCCGGGCCCGCAGGGCGATCTCGATGCGCTGCCACTGGGGCAGCGTGGGATCCGGGCCGGCTGCGGGTGGCGGCGCGTCGGACCGCCGCGCCCGGGCGGGACGGGCGGCCGACCGCCGGCGGTCGCCGGCACCGGCGGTCACGGCTGGACCCCGCGCACGAGCGTCATGTCGCTCCCTGTCGGCCGGCCCTCTCTCCAGCGACGGCTCGACAGGGGACGGGTCCCGTGTCCGCGCGGCCGGGCGAACACGCGCGCCGTCGGACCAGTATAGACGGGTGCGGACCCCGCCCGGACGCCATCGCCCGGGGAGGGCCCGACGTCGCGCGGCTCCCGGCGGTGGACGAAACCGGCGCCATGGCGTATCCCTGTCGCATGCCCGCCCGCATCGCGCCGGTCGCCATCCCGGACGACTTCACCGTGTTCGCCGCGTCCGACCTCCACGGGCAGCTGGCCGCGGCCGACCGGCTGCTGGCCAGGGCGGGCCTGACCGACGGCGCCGGCACCTGGACGGCTCCCGCGGGAACCGCGCTCGTGGTCACCGGCGACATGGTGGACCGCGGGCCCGACAGCGTCGGCCTGGTCCGCCGGCTGGCCTCGCTGCGGGCGCAGGCGGCGGCGCGCGGCGGCATGGTGGTCCTCCTCGAGGGCAACCACGAGATCCAGCTGCTGGGCGGCCTGGCGGGCGTGCCCGAGATCTTCCGCGCCTTCATGGCCTTCGGCGGCGCCGCCACACTGCTCTCGGCAGGCCTGGGCGAGGCCGACTGGGCCGGGGCGGACCCCCTCGGGATCGGCGCCCGCTTCGACGCGGCGGCGCCCGACATCCGGGCGACCGCCTGGAGCTTCGCCCCGTACGCCCGGTGGCGCGACGTCCTGCTCGTGCACGGGGGACCGGTCCCGGGCCAGGACCTCGCCGCGTTCGAGGCCAGCGCCCAGCGGCTCTGGATCCGCGGGCGCTTCTTCGCCTCGGAGGCGGCCTTCCCCTCGAGCCCGGCGTGGTCGGTCTACCGCCGCGCGGGCATGGAGCGGGTGGTCTTCGGCCACACCCCGGTCGAGGCGCCCACCCTGTTCCACGGCGTGCGCGCGCTCAACCTCGACACCTGGCGCGGCGGAACGGTCTCGCTGGCCCACCTCGCCGGCGAGAGGCTCGACGACGCCGTCCTGCTGTCCGAGCCCGCCGCGCCCCGCGCAGTCGCGGACGCGCCCATCGCCCCCGGCGAGATCAGCCGGCTCGACGGCGGCCTGCCCGCGGTCGTCGACGCGTGGTGGCGCCGGGCGAAGGGCGCGCCGGGCGGGCGGGGACGTGGCTGACCGACAGGCCGGGCCCCCGGCCCGAGACCGGGCCGACAGGAGGAGCCGTGGACGCGAAGACGATCCTGGTCATCGGGACCCTCGACACCAAGGGCGTGGAGTTCGCCTGGCTGCGCGACCTGATCGCCGCGCGCGGCCACCGGCCGCTGATGCTCGACGCCGGGACGGACGAGCCGCCGTGGCCGCCCGACATCGGCGCCGGGCGCGTCGCGGCCGCGGGCGGCGGCGACCTCGCCGCGCTCCGCGCCGGCAGGGACCGGGCGGCCGCGCTCGAGGTGATGTGCCGCGGCGTCGCGGTCGTCGCGGCGGAGCTCGCGGCGGCAGGCGCGATCGACGGCGTGGTGAGTCTCGGGGGCTCGGGCGGCACGGCCATCGGCACAGCGGCGATGCGGGCCCTGCCTGTCGGCATGCCCAAGGTCATGGTCAGCACCATGGCCTCGGGCGACGTCTCCGCCTACGTGGGCGTGGCCGACCTGACGCTCATGCACTCGGTGGTGGACGTGGCCGGCCTCAACCGCCTCTCGCGGCGGATCCTGGCCAACGCCGCAGGCGCCGTGTGCGGGATGGCCGAGCAGGCGCTCCCCCCGGCCGAGGACCGGCCCCTCATCGCGGCCACCATGTTCGGCGTCACCACGCCCTGCGTCACGCGCGTCCGGGAGAGGCTCGAGGGGGCCGGCTACGAGGTCCTCGTCTTCCACGCGACAGGCAGCGGCGGCCGCGCCATGGAGACCCTTGTCGCCGGGGGGTTCCTGGCCGGCGTGGCCGACGTGACCACCACCGAGTGGGCCGACGAGCTGATCGGCGGCGTCCTCTCGGCGGGTCCCGCGCGCCTCGACGCGGCGGCCGCGGCCGGGATCCCGCAGGTGGTGAGCGTGGGCGCGCTGGACATGTGCAACTGGGGCCCGCTCGAGACGGTCCCGGCGCGCTTCGCCGGGCGCGACCTGTACCGCCACAACCCCCAGGTGACGCTGATGCGGACAACCCCCGACGAGTGCGCGCGGCTGGGCCGGATCGTCGCCGAGAAGCTGAACCGGGCGACCGGGCCCGCCGCCCTGTTCCTGCCGCTGCGCGGGGTCTCCATGATCGACGCCGAGGGCGGGCCGTTCTGGTCGCCCGAGGCCGACGCCGCCCTGTTCGGGGCCATCCGGGCCGCGCTCGACCCC
>WBZR01005115.1_pt1 | contig 10261 bp, 6 predicted proteins | sample 5204231 | NCBI WGS metagenome assembly WBZR01 (sample SAMN12412403, study PRJNA552823) | activated sludge metagenome | isolation source: activated sludge from anammox sidestream of wastewater treatment plant... | place: USA: Virginia | collected 2017-08
TGCCGGCGACGAGCTCGAGGCGCTGGACCTGGCGCTGGCGTGGGCCGAGCCGGGCGACCTCGTGGTCTTGATGGTCCACGCCCAGCGGCAGGCGGTCATCGACCGGCTGGCGGCGGGGGGGTCGGCGCCGTCAAGCCACCGGCCACCCCCGATGGCGTGACACCTCGCGTCGGCGGAGACGCCATTCCTGGGGCCACGGGCTTCCAGCCCGCAGCATCCGGGCGGGCAGGAAGCCCGCGGTCCCAGCGAGCATGCGCGGTGCGGGCACAGAAAAGACCGGGACCGCGCTCGCGGCCCCGGCCTCGCTCTCGTCATGGTTCTCGGGCGCCCGCGCGGGCGCCCGTCGTGGATCGACCTACGGGCAGGGCGCCGAGCCCGACGGCCACGCCACCCAGTTGCCGATGACCAGCCGCGTCTTGGTGACGGCCGCGCCGCCCCGACCGCTGCTGACGACCTCGATCTGCTGCTGCGCCGAGAAGTTGCCCTTGACGCTGTCGGGGCTCTCGAAGCGGCCGCACACGTTGAGCTCGTTGACCTGCGTCGTGCGGCAGTTCACCGGCGGGTCGGCCGGCCGGCCGCCGCCGCTGGCGCCCGGGCGGCAGGGGGCCTGCAGGCAGCGCTCGCGCGCGCCGCGGCTGCGGTCGGGCTCGCACTCGCGCTCCTCGCGGTCCTTGCGGAAGATGAACTTGTCGTCGGCGATCTGGGCCCGGGCGACGCCGTTGAACTGGCCCTCGCGCGTCGAGATGAACGCCTTGTCGTTGCGGATGTCGATCCACTCGACGAAGCGCAGGTCGCTCGAGAGCTGCATGTTGACCGTGCCGCCGGTGTCGGTGAGGCCGCACCACATCGTCCCGGAGGGCACGACCGTCCCGCCGCCGCGCTGCGCGAGGGCGCGCCCGGCCGGGACGGCGGCGAGGCCTGCTACGAACGCCGCGGCGAGCACGAGCCCGAACACGCGGCGGAGGGGAGTCTGCATGAAGGTGGACATGGTCGTGGCTCCTCGTGATCGCGACCGATCCGGCGCGGATCGATCATCGGCTTCAACACTATTAAACAACGCCCGAGTCGCTGAAAAGGATCGACGCGTGGCGGCCGGCCGACGCGTGGATTTCCAAGGACTGCCGATAAAGCATACCATATAGGCCGTCGATTGTCCAGAGGAGCGGGCCGGATCCGACGGCGATCCGCCGCGCGTGCGAGGGGAGTCTACCATGCGATTCAGCCAGGGGATGGCGGCCGTGCTGGCCGTGACGGGGATGGCGGCGACCATGACGGCGGCGGGCGTGCGCGCCGCGCCGCGTGCGCCGCGCGAGCAGCGGATGCCGGCCATCGCGTTCAACGCCGACCCGCAGATCCGCGACTACCTCCTGGTGTGGGTCGAGGACCGCGGCGCCGGCCCCGAGATCTACGGCAAGCGCCTGGCCAACAGCGGCCTGCCGCAGGGCGGCCCCGAGAAGTCCGGCGCCCAGGTGGTCCGCGAAGACCCCAACCGCCGCAGCGACCCGCACGGGCCGCGCGCCGACCCCGCCCTGGTGTACAACCCGACGCAGCAGGAGTACTTCCTGGTCTTCAGCGAGCGGGTCAGCGAGGAGGCGGGCTGGGACGTGTTCGGGGCGCGGGTCAACGCCACGGGCTTCGCGGTGACGCAGCCGCGGCTCCTGGCCGGCGGCCCGGGCGACCAGCAGCACCCCGACGTCGACCTCATCGACATCCAGAACAACGAGAACGAGGACGGCGACTACCTCGTGGTGTTCGACGACAACACGCGCGACCGCGACGAGATCTGGGGGGTGCGCGTCCGCGGCAACGGCATCCCCAAGGCCAAGCCCTACCTGCTCTTCCGCGGCGACGACACCAACCTGGCCAACGCCACCGACCCCACGACCAACGGCAGCGTCGTCGCGTGGGTCGACGACCGGGCCGGGCAGAGCGACATCTGGTCGCTGCGGCTGAACAACGGCAAGCCGTACGGCAAGCCCGACCAGCTCGTCGCCACGCCCGACGAGGACGAGTTCGCGCCGCGCTACGGCATCGGGCTCCTGTGGAACGTGTTCGACCCGGCGACCGGCACCGACGTGCGCGGGGTCCAGGTGTACGCCAACAACCTGACGCGCGGGCCGAGCATCGGCATCCTGGTGCCGGCCGCCGACCAGTCGTGGCCCGACAGCGCGGCGGGCGCCGAGGGCATGGCGGTGACGGTGTTCGCCGACAACCGTTCCGGCGAGCTCGACCTCTACGCGGTGCGCCTGGCGCAGAACCTGCGCCGCCAGGGGCGGGAGTTCCCGGTGCTCGTGGACTACTTCGTGCCGTAGCCTGCGCGCCCTTGCCCGGGTGCCGCGGCCGAGCGTCCGGGCGGCAGGGGGGGTCGGCGGTCGTTTGGATAGGTATTGACAGGTTTTGGCAGGCGGTGCGGCCTAGGATTGCGGCCGTGAACGTGCCGTACCTGCCGCACCTGCATCCTGGAGCCACGACCATGCCGCACAGCGACCCCATCGAAACCGCCCTCCGCGAGCGCTCGAGCCGCCTGCCCGGGTTCTACCAGCTCCCGCTCGCCAAGCGCCGGGCCACGGTGGCGCGCTGGGCGGGCCTGACGCACGAAGAGATCGCGCTGCTCGACGGCGGGCTCGACGCGGGCCGCGCCGACGCGATGATCGAGAACGTCGTCGGCTGCTTCGGGCTTCCGGTCGGCGTGGCCACGAACTTCGTGGTCAACGGCCGCGACGTCCTGGTGCCGATGGCCGTCGAGGAGCCGTCGGTGGTGGCGGCCGCCAGCCACGGCGCCCTGATGGCCCGCCGCGGCGGGGGCTTCACGGCCGGCTCGGACGACCCCGTGATGATCGGCCAGGTGCAGGTCCTCGACATCGCCGCCGAGGACCTCGACGCCGCGGCGGCACGGGTGCTGGCGGCGCGGGCCGACCTCATGGCCCTGGCCGACAGCCGCAGCGAGACGCTCCCACGCCTCGGCGGCGGCGCCAAGGCCATCGAGGTGCGCCGGTTCCCCGACACGCCGGCCGGGCCGATGCTCGTCGTCCACCTGCACTTCGACACGCGCGACGCCATGGGCGCCAACGCGGTCAACACGGCCTGCGAGGCCATCGCGCCGCGCGTCGCGGCGGTCACCGGTGGTCGGGTGCTGATGCGGATCCTCTCGAACCTCGCCGACCGCCGCAAGGCGTGGGCCGCGTGCCGGGTGCCGGCGGCGGCGCTGGGGCGGACGGGGCACCCGGGCGACGCGGTGGCGCGCGGCATCGTCGAGGCCAACGCGCTGGCGATCGTCGACCCGTACCGCGCGGCGACGCACAACAAGGGCATCCTCAACGGCATCGACCCGGTGGTGATCGCCACGGGCAACGACTGGCGCAGCGCCGAGGCGGGCGCGCACGCCTATGCGGCGCGCGACGGGGCCTACCGCGCCCTCACCGACTGGCGCCTGGACGCGGCGACGGGCGACCTGCTCGGGCGCCTGGAGGTGCCGCTGGCGCTGGGCACGGTGGGCGGCGGCACGCGCAGCCACCCGCTGGCGGCGGTGTGCCTCAAGGTGCTCGGCGTGCAGTCGGCGCGCGAGCTGGCGGAGGTCGTGGCCAGCGTGGGGCTGGCGCAGAACCTCTCGGCGCTGCGCGCGCTGGTGGCCGAGGGCATCCAGAACGGCCACATGGCGCTGCACGCGCGGCAGCTCGCGCTGGCGGCGGGCGCCACGGGCGACGCGGCGCTGCGGATCGCCGAGCAGCTGGTGTCGGAGGGGCAGATCAAGGGCACGCGGGCGCGCGAGCTGGTGGGGGCGGGCGGCCGCTAGCGGCCTTCGGCTTCGCCCCCGCCGGTCCCCTCGCCCATCTCGGCCGCCAGCCGCGCCGCGCGCCGGCGCAGCCCCGCGAACGGCCGGTCGCGCAGCCGCTCCGCGGCGCGCGCCAGGGCCGCGGCGGCGGCGCCCCGCTCGCCGCGGGCCCACTCGACCTCGGCCAGGCCGAGGTCGATGCCGGCCTGGAGGAACGGGGACTGGAGGCGCGCGGCGGCGGCGTCGGCCTCGGCCAACAGGCGCGCCGCCTCGGCGGGCCGACCGCGCCCGGCGGCGACGCGGCCGAGGTTGGCGGCGACGGTGGCGAGCATCTCGGGGTTGCCGCGCCGGCGCGCCTCGTCGCGGGCACGCCGCAGCCAGCCCTCGGCGTCGTCCCAGCGGGCCTCGGCCAGGGCGAGCTCGCCGGCGACGCTGTACAGCCACTGGCGCGCCGCGGCCAGGTCCGCGGCCTCGGCCATGGACAGGCCCGCGGCGAGGTGGGCGCGGGCATCGGGCAGGTCGCCGGCCGCCAGCGCGTTGTGGGCCGCGTTGTTGTGCCCGAGCGCCTCGAGCACCCGGTCGCCGGCCGCGCGCGCCAGCACGATGGCTTCGCGGAACGCGGCACGGGCGGCCTCGACGTCGCCCTGGCGCGCGCGCAGGTTGCCGAGCTCGAACTGGCTGCCGGCGAGGACGTGCGGCAGGCCGTGCTCGCGGGCGAGGCGCGCGGCGGTCAGGAGGCGTGCCTCGGCGGCGGCCAGCCCGGCGGCGTCGTCCTGGCGGTCGGCGGCGAGGAGGACCTGGGCGAGCGCCGCGGCGTCGGGGTCGTCGACGCCCTCGAGGTGGGCCAGGGCCTGGTGGGTCCACTCGGCGACCCGGTCGGGCTGGCCGGTGCCGAGGTAGCTCCCGGCCAGCCCGAGGCATGCCTGCGCGGCGTTCCGGGCATCGCCGCGGGCCGCGAAGCCGGCCCGCGCGGCCTCGAACGCCGCGCGGGCGCCGGCGATGTCGCCGGCGCCGATGCGCCCGCGGGCCAGGGCGAGCTGGCGCTCCGGCGTGGGGTCGAGCTCGGCGGCGCGTGCGTACAGGGCGGCGGCCTCGCCGGGCGCGGCGAGGTCCGCGGCGCGTTCGGCGGCGAGCGCGGCGCTGGCGGCGGCGGCGGCGGGCAGGCCGGCCGCCGCGTAGTGCTCGGCGACGCGGGCGGCGACGAGGCCGCTGCCGGGCGTGTGGGCGCGGGCGGCCAGGGCCTCGGCGGCGCGCCGGTGCAGCACCGCGCGGCGCGCGGCGCCGAGGCCCTGGCGCACGATGTCGGCGACGAGCGGATGGGTGAAGGCGAGGCTGCCGTCGGGGTGCTCGGTCAGCACGGCGGCAGACACGAGGGCGTCGATGGCGTCGAGGGTCTCGTCCTCGCCGCGCCCGGCCACGCGGCGCAGGGCCTGGAAGTCGGCGTCGCCGCCGAGCACGGCCGCGGCCTGGAGGACCTGCCGCGCGGCATCCGGCAGGCCGGCGAGGCGGGACCGGACGGTCTCGGCGAGCACCGGCGGCACGGGCTCGGCGCCGGCCCGCGCCAGCTCGGTGAGGAAGAGGGGGTTGCCGTGCGCCTTGGCGCGCAGGGCCGGCGCGGCCCCGGGGTCGACCCCGAGGGCGGCGAGCAGCGCGTCGGCGTCGGCGTCGGCGAGGCGTGACAGCGGCACCGGGGCGGCGATGGCCTGGCGGACCCAGTCGGCGGCGAGGCGGCGCAGCGCCGCGGGGGCTTCTTCGGGGCGGTACGCGAGCACGACGAGCATGGGCTCGCCGCGGCGGCGGTGGACGAGGTAGCCGAGCCAGTCGAGGGTCATGTCGTCGGCCCAGTGGGCGTCGTCGACGAACAACACGAGCGGCGCCCCGCCGGCCGCCCGCACGGCCTGGGTGGCGGCCTCGAACAGGCGGCGCCGCCCTTCCTCGACGGGCAGGTCGGCGCGGGCCGACGCGGGACGCAGGGGCTGCGGGTCGGGCAGCAGCGGGGCGAGGTCGGCGAGCCATGCGGGGGGCCGGGGCGCGGCGTCGGGGGTGGGGCGCACGGCGGCGCGCACGGCGGGCGCGTGGGCGAGCAGGTCCATCACGGGCACGAGCGGCAGGGCGCGGTTGGTCTCGAGGGCGCGGGTGGCGGCCGCGACGGCGGGCGCCGCAAGGTCGGCGGACCACGCCTGCCACAGCCGGGACTTGCCGATGCCGGCCTCGCCGGTGACGAGCGCGACGCGGACGCCGCCGGCGGCAGCCGCGCCGGCGGCGGCGGTCAGCGCGGCGCAGGCGTCGGCGCGGCCGACGAAGGGCGGGACGCCGGCCGGCGGCCGTGGGACGGCCACCGGCAGGGCCGCGCGGGAGGGCGCGCCGGCCGGCGGGGCGGCGCCGTCTGGGGTCGCCTGCGGCGGCGCGCCGACGGGCGATGCGGACGGGCGGGGAGCGGCGGCGTCCGGGCGGTCGGCGGGCGCGGCGTGGAGCAGCGCGTCGATCGCGGCCTCGGTCTCGGGCAGGGGGGCGACGCCGAGCTCGGCCTGGAGCGCGTGGCGCCAGGCGGCGTGGCGGCGGGCGGCCTCGGCCCGCTGGCCGAGGCGGACGAGGGCCTCGACCTGCGCGCGGTGCAGGGGCTCGTGCAGCGGGTCGACGGCCAGGCCGCGATCGGCGGCGGCGGCGACGGCGGGCCAGTCGCCGGCGCGGCGCCGCGCGTCGACGACGGCGGCGAGCACGCGCAGGTGGCGGGCGGCGAGGCGCTCGCGGGCGGCGGCGAGCCACAGCTCGAGCTCGGCGGCGTCGTGCACGGCGAGGCCGTCGAGGAACGGGCCGCGCCACAGGCCCGCCAGGGCGTCGGGATCGCCGGCGAGCGGGGCGGGCACGCGGCGCGGGTCGCCGGCGCCGGCGTCGAGCACGCGGGCGTCGGCCCAGGTGTCGGGGCCGAGGGCCAGGCGGTCGCCGGCGGCCGCCACGGCGCCGGGGCCGAGGGCCTGCCGGATGGCCCACAGGGTGTTGCGGAGGTTCTTGCGGGCGGCTTCGGGGGCGCTCTCGGGCCAGAGGAGGCCGAGGGCCTGGTCGCGCGGGAGGGGATCGCGGCGCAGGGCGAGGTAGCCGAGCAGGGCGACGCCCTTGGCGTTGGCGAGCACGGCCTCGGCGCCGTCGCGGAGGAGCCGGGGGGTGCCGAGGAGGTGGAGCGCGACGGGCGGCGGCCCTGGCTCGGCGGGGCGGTCGCGGGCGGGCATGGTCACGGCGGTATTGTAGCCGCGGCGCGAGGAGGGACGGCGGTCGGGACGCGGGTCGGGACGGCCGGCGGGACGGGCGGCGTGCATGCTGTGGGTGTGATCGAACGCGGGGCGGATCGGCCGCCCGCGCTGGCGATCGACGACACGAGATGAAAGGACCGACGACCATGACGACGACGACGACGACTTGGAAGATCGACCACGCCCACTCGCACATCGCGTTCTCGGTGCGCCACATGATGGTGGCGAAGGTCCGCGGGCAGTTCAAGGGGTTCGACGGCGAGGTGGCGTTCGACGAGGCGCACCCCGAGCGCACGCGGGTGGCGGTGCGGATCGACGCGGCGAGCATCGACACGGGCCTCGAGGCGCGCGACAACCATCTGCGCAGCCCGGACTTCCTGGATGCCGCGGCACACCCGACGATCGCGTTCGTCAGCCGCGGGGTGGAGCGGCTGGGCGACGACCGGGCGCGCCTGGTGGGCGACCTGACGATCCGCGGCGAGACGCGGCCGGTGACGCTGGACGTGGACTATGCGGGCCAGGCGCTCAGCCCGTGGGGCGTGACGAGCGCGGGGTTCAGCGGGTCGACGAAGATCCGGCGCAAGGACTGGGGCCTCAACTGGAACCAGGCGCTCGAGACGGGCGGCTGGCTGGTGGGGGACGAGATCGCCATCCAGATCGAGCTCGAGCTGACGAAGGCGGCGGCGCCGGCGGTCGAGGCGGCGCCGGAGCTGGAGCTGGTGCCGGCCTGATCGGTCGAGCCCGGCGGCCGGGCGGCGGGCTTCGGCGCGGCGAACGGGCGGGGCAGCGGCTGCCTCTGGCGCAGGTCGACCGGCGCGGCGGGCGAAGCGTTGCCGGGCGAGGCAGTGGGGGTCTCGAAGGCGCCGGTCAGAGCGGAGGATCGCTCTGGCCGGCGCCTTCGTCGTCGTGGTCGGCCGGCTCGGTCTGGTCGGGCGCCGGCGCGACCTTGCGGGCGAACACGAGGTAGCCGGTGTGGGCGGCGAGGTGGTCGTCGGGGCGGAGGCGGGCGGCGACCGGGCGGTAGGTGCGCAGGATGATCTCGACGACCTCGGTGTCGATGAAGGCGGGGCGCCTCAGGCCGCGGACCAGCTCGATGACCTGGTTGAGGGTGGGCACGATGGCCCCGAAGAACGCGCCGTCGGCCATGGCCCGGGCGGCCGGGTCGAGGTGGAGCCACGGCTCGCGGACGTCGAGGAACACGGCGTCGACGTCGGTTTCGTCGAAGGCGTCGCCGATCTGGCGCACGTGCTGGGTGACGGCGGCCTCGACGCCGGCGCGCTCGAGGTTGCGGGCGGCGAGGGCGGCCATCTCGGGCCGCTGCTCGTAGGTGTACACGCGGCCGCCGGGCGCGACGTAGCGCGCCAGCGCGGTGGTGAGGGCGCCGCTCCCGCTGCCGGCCTCGACGACGCGGGCGCCGGGGACGACGGACAGCTTGAGCAGGATGTACCCGATGTCCTTGGGGTACACGATCTGGGTCTCGCGCTGGGTGCTGACGAGGATCTCTTCCATCGACGGCCGGAGGACGCGGAACGGGTGCCCGTTGTGGCTGTGGACGGTGCGGCCGAGGGGCTGGCCGATGATGTCGTCGTGCCGCACGATGCCGCGGTGGGTGCTGAGGCTGGCGCCGGGCCGCAGGCGCTCGAGGAAGCGCTTGAAGTCGGGGGTGATGAGGAGGACGCTCTCGCCGGCGCGGGCGGTGCGGGGCGCGGGAGGCGTGGGGCCGCCGGGGGTGGGGCCGGCGTGGGCGCCGGCGTCGCTGGGCGGAGGCGTGGTCTCGGGCATGGTGGGGGGAGGAGTATACCATGGGGTCGGGGCGGGGTGCGGCTGCACGGGGCGCGAGCTGCGGGGTGTCGTGGGCGGTGGCGGGCGGCGTGAGGGGTGGGAGCTGCCGGGTGTCGTGGGCGATGGCGGGCGGTGGCGGGCGGCGTGAGGGGTGGGAGCGGTGTTGACGGGGAGAGGCGGGCACCTTAGAATGGTTGACAACAGGCCGCTCCGCCCGGCGGCGGCGGGGGCGCGGCGCGCCGCGATGGCGGCCGGCGCCCCGGTCCGCCGCCGGGCAGCACGCCCCCGTAGCTCAGGGGATAGAGCAACGGACTTCTAATCCGTGGGCCGCAGGTTCGATTCCTGCCGGGGGCGCCACATTTTACGCGTAGAATCGCCGCTTCGTCCGGATCCCGTCGCCGCCCATACCCTGCCCCTAGCCGCTGCGATCATGGCGCACCGTCTCACGGACGCCAAGGGTAGCACCATCCGGAGCGGCGCACCTCCGTGGCCCGCAGCAGCCGCGGCCTTCGCCGCGCGGCCCAGAGCCGCCGGATGCTGCGCCGCTAGCGGATAACCTCCACGACAATCGGCGCCGCCAGCGCCTGCCACTGCTGGTCCGTGGTGAACACCGGGCAGTCGAGCTCCATCCCCAACGCCAGTCCCGCCCGGTCGCCCAATGACGGGCCCAGCGCGCGCGAGGCCGATGCCGGACCCGGAGGTGCGAGTGGTGGTGCGGAGGCGGGTGTTCAGCGCGGCGTACAAGGCGCTGAACGACTCTTGCATGCCTTGCCTGGCTGGGATATGATCGCCACGGTGCGGCCGTGACGCCTCGGTTTGGCCGCGGCAAGTGCGCTGCGGCGGTACTCCGATCGTGTCTCCAAGCGGTCCGGGGAAGGTTGATCTAGAGGGTGGAGAAGACGACGGCAAGGCGTGTCGTGTCTGTCGTGAGTGCTGGGAGGCGGCGAACATGCTGAAGCGACTACAGAGTTGGCTTGGAGATTGGGGTAGGTGGACCGGCCTCCACGATTACAGCGATCCGACTGGCGAATTCCATCGCGGCAAGACGGTTTGGGACTGGACTCAGCTCCTCATAATCCCTGGCGCCTTGTTAGCGATCGGCTACTTGATCGAGGAGAAGCGCAACACGCGGGACCACGAACTGGCCCAACTTCGCGCGACAGATGAAGCCAGAACGGCACTAGCTAGAGCGACGACCGAGGCCTCGTTGGCTCAAGATCGAATACAGCAAACCGCACTCGAGACGTACTTGGATCGTATGACAACCCTAATGTTAGAGTATGGTTTGCCAGAAAGATCGCATCAAGCAGACGTGCAAGGCGTGGCGCGTGCTCAGACCCTCGCCACATTGCGCATTCTCAGTGAACCACGGATTCAAGGTTGAGCGGCAGGGCATGAGCAGTGATCTGAGAGACAAGGCCATAGCGATGCTCGATGGCCTGCTGCAGGAAAGCAGCCA
>WBZR01005116.1_pt1 | contig 10260 bp, 10 predicted proteins | sample 5204231 | NCBI WGS metagenome assembly WBZR01 (sample SAMN12412403, study PRJNA552823) | activated sludge metagenome | isolation source: activated sludge from anammox sidestream of wastewater treatment plant... | place: USA: Virginia | collected 2017-08
TTTTCATTTAGAAAAATTTGTATTAATCCATGAAGTTCTGTTTTCAAATCATCGGAAAGGTAATTATAGAATCTGACATTTCTATTTATTATTTCTTTCCATTCTGGTTTTAACTCCGTTATGCGAAGTTTTTCTCTTTTCCTTTTTTTAAATCCGAACAAATAACTCCCTCTTAATTCCGCAATATTTTTTGATGTTTGATCTTTAATATTTTCATATTGAATCTGTTTTAAATTAAATACGCTACACAGAATCCCAAAAGTAATTTTATAAGTTTACAAGGAAATTTTTAATGGTTAAAGAGTTTGATTAGATTGTAAATTCCATTGGCAGAAATATCTAAACCAACACAAAAAACCAAAAAGGCGCTTAACTTATTTACAACGTTTCTTTCAGTATTACCCCAGCGATCAATAATTCTTGTTGTGTTAGAATAGAAAACATAAACCAAAATACACATTGCCATTATTGCAACAATAATTGCACTCAAATTAATGAGGGTGTGAACCAAAGTATTTCCTTTGTTATGAGCAGACAAAGTTAACAAGACAGCAATGGTTCCTGCACCGGTTGTGGTCGGAAAAGTTATAGGATAGAAGAGCTTGTTCTGAATTGAAGAATTTAACTTTGAATTATTAATTTCATTTTTAGATTCCTCATCTTTGTCTCCCATAAACTCCCATCCTATTTTACAAATAATAATTCCACCCGCGAATTGAACAACTGGAATTGATAATCCAAATACTTCTAATATATATTGTCCTAAAAGAACTGTAACCACACACAAACAAAAAGCATAGATAGCCACCTTTTTTGCAATGATTTTATTTTCTTCTTTATCAACACCCGAGAAAAAGGGGTTAAGTATCAATGCTGTTCCGATGGGGTTGATTACAGGAAACAGAGTGATGAATGATGCAAAAACAATACTAATATACGAACTTATGATTTCCATTTTTGAATTTGATTCGTTGTAAAATATAATAATTAAAAAATGCTATTCTTAAAAATAAACTTAGTGAGTCTACTTTTTGTTTTAATCTGTACATCTAACTGACCTTCAATCTTAATAATAAAAGAGTAATCTTGTATTAAGACGAAATACTTTGATATTTGATTTTTCATCAGATGATCTTTCAGGATTATACAAAGAAAGTTCTTTATTTTATGTTTTGATTTTTAATTAATTTCGACTTAAAAATAACTAATAGAATACTTATGCCAACTAGAATTCATGTTGAAAAACATCTTAAATCAAACGATAGAGTTAGAGATGTTATAATCGGTATGTCAGATGGATTAACAGTCCCATTTGCGTTAGCTGCGGGATTAACCGGCGCCATAACAGCAAGTAGTTTGATTATTACTGCAGGATTTGCTGAGATTGCTGCTGGTTCAATTGCGATGGGACTTGGAGGTTACTTGGCTGCAAAAAGTGATTTTGAACATTACTATAGTGAAAAGAAACGCGAAAAATTTGAAGTTGAAAAATTGCCTGCTGCTGAAATGGAAGAAGTCTCAGTGGTTTTTGAGAAATATGGACTTTCTAATGAAGAGATAAAACCAATATTAGAAAAGTTTGAAAAGAATCATAAAAGCTGGGTGGATTTTATGATGAAGTATGAACTTGGTTTAGAAGTGCCGGATAAAAAACGAGGAATTAAAAGCGCTCTGACTATTGCTGCTTCATATATTGTTGGTGGAATTATACCCCTATCGCCTTATTTCTTTTTAAAAGAAGCGCATAAAGGATTATTGATTTCTGCAATTATGACTTTTGTTGCATTGATGGTTTTTGGATTTGTTAAAGGTAAATTTACTGGAGCAAAACCAGTTAGAAGCGCAATTCAAACAGTTGTTATTGGAGGTATTGCTGCAACCGCTGCCTTTATGTTGGCAAAATTTATCGGATAATAAATTATCCGAAAATTGATATATATAATTTAACTGTAAATGATTTTATAAAATTATTTTTTCTTAAAAATGAACCTTATTGAATGGACTGATCAGCTCAGATTTCTTATTGCAATTGCATTAGGATTTTTAGTAGGACTTGAAAGAGAGAGCAGAGGTGTGGAAATTACATCTAAGTTAACCGCAGGTGTAAGAACCTACACACTTATTAGCTTATTCGGATTTGGTTGTGCATGGCTTTACAGACTGAATGTAGAGTTTATTATTCCAATTGGAATTATTGTTATCGGTTCAATGACTCTTGCGGGATATTTTGCAAAACAAAAGTCAGGTGCTATTGGATGGACAAGTGAAATAGCTGGTTTATTAATTTTTGTTGTGGGTGTTTTATGTTTGGTTGCAGATATTTGGATTCCGATGGCGCTTGGTATTATTACAACACTTCTGCTTTCAGAGAAAGCTTATCTTGAACAATATATAGAAAAACTCGATAAATCTGAGTTCCTTGCTGTTATAAAATTTCTGATTGTTACTGTAATTATTCTCCCCGCATTACCTGATAAAGATTACACACAATTTAACCTTAATCCTTATCGTATCTGGCAAATAGTAATTCTTATCTCCTCAATTGGTTTTGTCGGATACTTTTTAATGAAAAAGTTTGGTAGTAAATATGGACTTTGGCTCTATGGGCTGATGGGTGGATTAATATCGAGTACTTCGGTTAGTATTGCATTGAGCAACTTTGCAAAAAGTAATAAAAATCTTTTAATGAGAGCTTTTCAAGCTACGATTTTATCAAGCAGTATAATGTATATAAGAATTCTGGTGATTATCTATATCATAAACCTGGATATTGCATATGTTATCTGGTGGAAGTTATGCATTCTATTTCTTTTCGGAATTCTGCTTTCGTTTACTGTTCGTGTGAAAAAAGAAAATGACTCCTCTATGCCAATCTCTTCTATCCAGAATCCATTTGAAATAAAACCAGCCGTAATCTTTGCTATTTTGTTTGTTATTCTTTCTGTTGTTACCATTATTGTTAAACAATTTTATGGCGATGGAGGACTGCTTGGGTTATCTGCAATTGTTGGTGTTACTAACATAAATCCATTTATACTTTCGGTTGTAAATAACAAAAGTTTAACTGAAAATGTTGCTATCTCTGCAATTATAGTTTCGATGATGAGTAGCACAATTGCAAAGGGCATCTATTTTAGTTCAATTGCAAAGGGGTTAAAAAGAGAATCTATTATATACTTTAGCAGCTGGGCACTCCTTCACATTCTTTTCATTTTTATTTAACAAAATCGGTTCGGGATTTTTACAATTAATTTATTTTTGATACTTTTTAAAATCATCAAGTCAACTGCCTATTTTTAACTAATTCGTTATAATAGTTGATAAAAATTATTGGGTCTAACGAATTCAGAAATTATTTCTATGCCCAAATAAGAACTTCTTTCTGTATCTCCTCGTCAAAATACTACATCAATTTATGATTAAAGTAAACACGTTCTTCAGTTATTTAAAATTTTAATTTTTATTCATTCAGAGTAATTAATGAAAAAGAAAACAATTATTATCAGCACCATTCTGATTTTAATAATTATAGTAATCTACTTCCTTTTTTTAAATGCAAATGGAAACGATACAAATAAATTTACATTCGCTGAGATTACGAGTGGAAACCTAAGTAATACAATAACCAGCACAGGAACTCTTCAGGCAGTTACTACCGTTGATGTTGGTACACAGGTTTCGGGTAAGATTGATAAAATACTTGTTGACTTCAATTACAAAGTAAGGAAAGGTCAGCTTATTGCTGTGCTTGATACAACAAACCTTGCTTTACAGGTAAGTAATGCGCTAACAGGTTTACAAAAGTCCCAGGCACAGTATGATGTTACAAAAGCAACTTATGAAAGGGACAAAGTATTATATGATAAGAAGTTTATTTCCGAACTTGACTTCATTACATCAAAATCGAATTACGAATCTGCTGTAGCAAATCTTAGTTCAGCAAAGTCATCTCTTGCTCAGGCAAAAACCAATTTAGGTTATGCCTACATTTACTCGCCAATTAGCGGAGTGATAATTAACAGAAACGTTGAGGAAGGACAAACCGTTGCGGCAAGTTTTTCAGCACCAACACTTTTTACAATTGCTGAAGATTTATCGAAGATGCAAATTCTGGTTGATGTTGATGAAAGTGATATTGGTCAAATTAAAGATGGGCAGGAAGCTAAATTTACAGTTGAAGCTTACCCCGATAAAAGTTTTTCCGGAAAAGTATTTCAAATAAGATTAGGCTCAACAGTAATTTCTAATGTAGTAAACTATATCGTAGTTGTAAATGCCGAAAACGATGAAGGCTTGCTCTTGCCTGGTATGACTGCAACTGTAGATTTCTATGTTGAACACAGGATAAATGTATTAGAGATTCCAAATACTGCATTAAGATTTCAACCAACTGAAAAAATGAAGTCCGATTATGTAGCACGAATTGAAAAAGAACAAGAAAATTTACCTGACAGTTTAAAACAAAAATTTCAGTCTTTTGGAAATACCAGAAAAGCACAAAACCAAAATAGTAGCTCCTGGAATTCAGGTCAGCAATCAAGAAGCACTTTCTGGTATTTGAATGAAGAAGGGATTCCTGTAATGGGTTATGCAACCCTGGGAATAACTGATGGAAAGAACACTGAAATAATGGAAAGCAAAGTATTAAAAGAAGGTATGAAAGTAATAACAGGTATAGAGGGTGTTAACAATAATCAACCGACTCAAAACCAGAATCCGTTAAGAGGAATGAGAAGAGGATTTTAGTGGTGATGTCAGAAAATAAAAATATTATAAAGATAAATAATCTTTATAAAACATATAAAGTCGGAGAGGTAGAAGTCCATGCTTTGAAGTCGATTGATTTATCGGTTGATGAAGGGGAGTTCGTCGCAATTATGGGTTCTTCGGGGTCCGGCAAATCAACTCTTATGAATTTAATTGGATGCCTCGATAAACCAACTTCGGGTGATTATTTTCTTGATGGAGTTAATACCAGCACTCTATCCAAAAATGAATACGCGAAAATCAGGAATCAGAAAATAGGATTTGTTTTTCAAGGTTTCAATCTTCTTGCAAGAACTACTGCGGTTGAAAATGTTGAACTGCCGTTGATGTACGACAGGTATTATCGTATAAAAAATCCGGCAAAAAAAGCCACAGAAGTCCTGGAAAGAGTAGGTTTGGGAGATAGAATCAATCACGAGCCAAACCAACTTTCCGGTGGTCAGCAGCAAAGAGTTGCAATTGCCAGAGCATTAGTAAATGAACCTTCATTGATTCTAGCTGATGAACCAACAGGTAACCTGGATAGTAAAATGTCCGTTGAAGTTTTCACACTATTCCAAAATCTTAACGACGAAGGTATAACAATTGTTTTAGTTACTCACGAAAGAGACTTTGCAAAATTTGCCAAGCGTATTGTTGAGTTGAAAGATGGAAGAATAATCAGAGATACAATTGTAAAAGACCGTTTAATTGGATCAGAAGAATTAGAAAAAATTAAGAATACTTTGGTTGAAGAGGAATAGAGATGCATGTGAAAAATCTTTTAAAGGTAGCATTTAAAAGCATTCTAAAATCAAGAATGAGAAGTCTCCTCACCGCTCTTGGTATTATTATCGGCGTAGCTGCAGTTGTTGTGATGGTTGCAATTGGTGATGGTGCACAAATACAGGTCGAACAGCAGATTTCAGCTCTCGGTTCTAATTTGATTGTAGTATTTCCCGGTTCAAGTACTACCGGAGGAGTTAGAATGGGCGCGGGAAGTGTAAACAGATTTACAATGGAAGATGTAAAAAAAATTCAGGATGAAGCGACGGATATAAAAGGTGTAACTCCAATTGTAAGAACTGGCGGACAGGTTATTGGAGGTGTTGGTAACTGGAGTACACAGATTCAGGGCGTTGCAACAAATTATCTGGAAATAAGAGACTGGTCTTTAGCTTCTGGTGAATTTTTTACTGATAAAGACATGATTTCAAGAGCTAAAGTTGCATTGCTGGGTCAAACAGTTGTTAAACAACTTTTTCCGAACGAAGATCCAATAGGTCAGCAAATAAGAATCAGGAATGTACCTTTTAAAGTAATTGGTATTCTTACTGCAAAAGGTCAAAGTGCAACGGGTCAGGATCAGGATGATATAATAATTGCACCAGCAACAACTGTTCTGGATCGATTAGTCGGAGGAATGTATATTTCTTTCATTATGGCAAGTGCTAATTCAGCAAATGATATCAATAAAGCGCAGGAAGAACTTACCAATATAATGAGAGAAGCACATCATCTTTATCCCGGTCAGGATGATGATTTTACAGTAAGAAATCAGGCGGAAATTACTGAAGCAGCAACAGAGACTTCAAAAATTTTAACTGTTCTTCTTGGCTCAGTTGCAGGCGTTTCTCTGATCGTTGGAGGAATTGGCATTATGAATATTATGCTGGTATCAGTTACAGAAAGAACGCGCGAAATAGGAATTCGATTGTCTGTTGGGGCCCGAACATCAGATGTTCTTATTCAGTTTTTAACTGAGGCAATTGTACTTAGCCTTGCAGGCGGAATAATAGGTGTGTTACTTTCTGTTGCGGTAGTTTTTATTGTGAATTCTTATTCGGGGATGATGGCAGTCATAAACCCCGAAATTATTTTTATTGCCGTTACTTTTTCCGGAATAATCGGAATCTTCTTCGGTTTTTATCCGGCAAGGAAAGCTGCTAACCTTAATCCTATTGATGCATTAAGGTATGAATAAATTTTTTAAAGAGAAAAATCAATGAAAAGATCATTTGATAATATTTTAATTATAATTTCTTTCTTGTTTGTTGGTCAATTGTATCCTCAACAAATATTAACGTTAAATGATGCTATTACAATGGCACTTAATCATAATACAAACGTGATAAAAAGCACTAACTCTATTGCAACTTTCCAAGCGGGTGTAAAAAGTGCTTACGGAAATCTTATCCCCACTCTGGGTATCGGTGGTCATTTTGGTTGGCAGAGAGTAACTAACAGTGAACGTCAAACCCAGCTTGACTCTTTAGGAAATGTTGTGACAACTGGTCCATCTCAGTATGATTCAAGATACTGGTCGGTTACTGCGGGCGGTAATGTTACGCTTTTCGATGGACTTGCAAATATTGCAGGGATAAAACAAAGCAAAGCAAATCTTGAATCTGTAAAACTTACTATAGAAAAATTGAAACAAGATGTAACACTTCAGACTATAACTTATTACTTGCAGATTGTAAGCTATCAAAAACTGCTAAACTTTCAGGAAGAAAATTTAAAGTATAATGAAGGACTTCTTGATCAGATAAAAGAAAAGTTTGACTTGAAAATTGTTCCGATAAACGATGTTTACTCACAGGAAGCACAAACAGCGAATTCTAAAGTTGCTCATCTACAGGCAAAAAATAATCTTGAAATATCAAAGATAACTTTACTCAATTATCTTTCAATTGACGTGTCGCAGAATTATCAGTTTGATTCTACAGTAGCTTCGTTAAAAGATACAACATTAATTAGCCGAAGCACTGAAGATTTATATCAATATGCGCTAGCTAACAGAAAAGACTATCAGAGTTTGGTTTATCAGCTTGAGAGTTCAAAGCAGCAATTAACCATTGCGCGGAGCGGTTTATTCCCAACTCTATCCGCTAATTACGGATTTGCTTCAAGTTTTAATAATCCTGCTAATATTTTTAATCAGAGGGTTTACAGTTTCGGGCTTTCATTGAATTTCCCGATTTTTTCTAACTGGAATACAGAGTACTCAATAGAGTCAGCAGATGTTCGAGTTCTAAATACAAATGAAGATTTGAAAAACCTGGAACGAAACATAAAAACTCAGGTTAGTACTTCAAACTTAAATTTGCAAACAGCAAAACAGCAGCTTGATGCTTCTGCTGTCGCTTTAAATTCATCAAGAGAAAGCTGGAAGATTGAAACCGAGACTTATAATTTAGGTGCTGCTACTTACCTCAATTTACAATTGTCTTACAATAATTATCTTCAGGCACAGTACAATAAAATCAGTAATGATTATAATTATTTGATAGCTTACTATACGTTGCTAAATAATCTTGGGCGATATTAATTAAATTTAATTATGGAAAAGATTTTAGAAGTTAAAAATTTAACAAAGAAGTTCGGCGATTTTACTGCAGTAAATTCTATTTCGTTTGCAATTGATAAAGGAGAAATTTTTGGTCTTGTTGGTCCAAATGGTGCAGGTAAAACAACAACGATAAAAATATTATCTACACTTCTCCCTAAAACTATGGGTGAAGCATACATTGGTCACTTTGATGTAACTAAAAACGCATCAAAGGTAAGAAGGCTGATTGGTTACGTACCACAGCTTCTTTCTGCTGATGGAAATCTTACCGGATATGAAAATCTTTTAATCTTTGCAAAACTCTATGATATCCCATCGGTTGATAGAGAAAAACGTATAAGAGATTCTCTAAATTTTATGGGACTTGCGGAGTCAGCTGATAAGCTTGTAAAACAATATTCTGGCGGAATGATAAGAAGATTGGAAATTGCACAGGCGGTTCTTCATCATCCATTAATTCTTTTTCTGGATGAACCTACAGTAGGCTTGGATCCTCTGGCAAGAGAAAGTGTTTGGGATTATGTAAAACAGCTTGCTGTAAACGGAACAACAATTTTAATGACAACTCATTATTTGGAAGAAGCAGATGCAATATGCAATCACGTTGCCATTTTGAACAAAGGAAACATTGCTGCAATAGGTTCACCAGATAAACTTAAAAAATCTGTACGCAACGAAAGTATAAGTTTAAATGAAGTGTATGAATTTTATGTCGGCAAATCAATGGAATCTGAGCAGTTAAAAGGAAATTTTAAAGATGTATCAAGAACAAGGCGTACGGCAAAAAGGCTCGGCTAATTATTTAATAATTGAAAGAACAAATCCCTTTCGCTGGATTGTTCAACTGATAAAAAAGGTTCTTGTCATCGCCGAGTTAGAAGTAAGAAAGCTTAAGCATGATCCTACTGAATTATTTACACGAGCAGCTCAACCTGCTTTGTGGATGCTTGTCTTTGGCGAAGTATTCACACGTGTGCGTGCAATACCAACAGGTAGTTTAAGTTACCTGGATTTCATGGCCCCGGGAATTCTTGCACAAAGTGTTTTGTTTGTAGCAATCTTTTATGGTATTGCAATTATTTGGGAAAGAGATCTTGGAATAGTTCACAAGTTTCTTGTAAGCCCAACACCAAGATCAGCGCTTGTTTTAGGGAAAGCCCTTTCTGCGGGAGTAAGAGCAATTTCACAGGCAATAATCATTTATATTCTCTCGCTATTATTAAATGTTAATCTATCCTGGCAACCATTAAATCTCATTGGAATATTATTTGTAATTATTATTAGTGCATCGCTCTTTTCTACTTTTTCATTAATTATTGCCTGCATTGTAAAAACAAGAGAAAGATTTATGGGAATCGGACAGGTTTTAACTATGCCATTATTTTTTGCAAGCAATGCAATTTACCCGATTGCAATTATGCCGGATTGGTTAAAATTATTTGCTCACATAAATCCCCTCACATACGAAGTAGATGCTTTGCGGGCTTTAATGATTAACGGAGGTCAAAGTGTTTATGGCGTGGGTGTAGATTTAGGTACGCTTTTTTTGTCTTTGATAATTCTTACTGCCATTGCTTCTAAAATATATCCCAATGTTGTGAGATAAATATTTTAACTCGCCGATAAATATCTTGATCTGATCATTAATCAGGATACGAAGTTTCTAATAATTGAATAAGTACAAACAAAATATTTTATTATGAAACTTGGAATGTGTTTGGTTTTTATTCCTTTTATAATAATTGCTGCGTTGATGGCATATCTAATATCGTATAATGAATGGCGTCACCATTATCCGACTAAAAAGGAACCAAAAAAGTTAGCATTACAATCTGCAATAGTAACTTTTATTATCCTAAGTGTATTGGCATCATTATTCATTTATTTCATTACAGATTTCAATAAGTGATTTTCATTTTATACGAACAATAAATTTTGTAACCTATAAAATCAAAGAGATTAAAAACGCCGAAGTTATTCGAGAATTAGCTAATTCATTCCGCAAGCGTCGAGTGTTATTACCAGTTATTGTATTAAATATTTTTTATTCCAAGCCCTATTTTAAAAGAATAAATTACTAATAAAGATAAATTGTGCTATTTGTTGTCTTGATTAAAAAACTTAGCGATATCATTAAAAGAAAAGCAATAAGAATAACCTGT
>WBZR01005117.1_pt1 | contig 10258 bp, 6 predicted proteins | sample 5204231 | NCBI WGS metagenome assembly WBZR01 (sample SAMN12412403, study PRJNA552823) | activated sludge metagenome | isolation source: activated sludge from anammox sidestream of wastewater treatment plant... | place: USA: Virginia | collected 2017-08
CGCGAAAGGCCCACCAGTTCGAGCTGCAGCAGCAGGCGCGTCGTCGCCTCGCTGCTGCCGGTGGACAGGCGTTCGGCCACCATGCGCGCGATCCAGCAGCCGGCGTCGTACTCGAAGCCGAGCACCGAATCGGTGACGCGGCGGTCCCTCAGGCTGTAATTCACGCGGCCCACCGTGTACCACGAGCCGGCACAGGCGCCGCCGGCCGCCGCGCCGCGCGCGGCCAGCGCACGTTCGAGCAGCGGCCACTGCCAGCCCACTTCGAGCTGCTCGGCGAGCCCGCGCGTGAAGCGGTAGGTGGCGCCGACGGTGCGGTACGGGCCGGGCGCATAGCGCACGCCGACGATCGAGCGCACGATGCGTGCACTGTCGGGGTTGTACTGCGCCCTGCCCTCCAGGCTCCACGCGCGCAGCAGGTTCGTCGCCGCGAGCAGCAGCAGGTCCGACCAGCGCTGCGTGAGCGGCGGCCCGTCGGGCGTGCCGTCGGCCTGTGCCGTCACCTGCTGCCCCCGCAGCAAGTAGCGCTGGGCGATGCCCAGGCGCAGCGCCTCGGCGCCGCTGTCGGCGTCGACCAGGCGCGTGGTCACGCCGGCGGTGAGCTGGTGCGCGTCCGAGACGCGGTCGACGCCGGCGAAGGCGTTGTCGCTGTAGATCGACGTGAAGTTGAAGTCCTTGCCCGCGGTGTCGTACACGGGCAGCCCGCTCTGGGCGCGGAAGGGCGTGTTCACGTACAGCAGGCGCGGCTCGAGCGTCTGGCGCAGGCGCCGCCCGAAGATCTGCGTGCCGCGCTCGAGCACGAGTCCGGCATCGACGCCGACGCTCGGGATCACGCGCTCGGCGCGCTGCGGCACGAGCGTCGCGGCGTCGGTCCAGCGGTAGGCCGCGGCATTCAGCGACAGGCGCGGCACGAACCAGGTCGCCGGCCCGCGCCAGGGCAGGCTGGCCGACGCCAGCAGGTGCACGCGGTCGCCGTCGCTGCGTGGGTCGGGGGCGACGAGGCCGGAGGGCAGCACGAAGCGGTTGAACTCGCCCAGCAGCGACCACTGGACGGCCGCCGCGCGCCCGCCCAGTCGCGCGCCGAGCTGCAGCGCGCGCTCGTAGGGCGCGACGACGGGTGCGTCGAGCGCCTGCAGCACTTGCCAGCGCGTCGTGCGCAGGTAGGCCAGGCCCGCGTAGCCTTCGTCGACGTCGCCGCCGCCGGCCGTGCCGCCGTCGGCGTCGGCCGTTCCGAGCGGCCGCTCGAGCGCGGCGCGCGTGGGCAGCAGGCGCGGCGTCAGGCTGCGGTTGCGGTTGGGGAAATCGCGCCACCAGTCGTTGTCCGACACGCGCGCGACATCGGCGCCGGCGCGCAGGCCCCAGGGCAGCCGCCCCTCGTGCGTCCACTGCAGCACGCCGCGCGCGCGGCCGGCGACGCGGTCGTTGGGCAGCGCGCCCAGCTGTGCCTCGCCCGCGTAGTCGGGCTCGAGGTAGCGGTATTCGAGATCGAGGCCCAGTCCGCGGCGCGTGAGCAGCCGCGGCGCGATCGTGGCGTCGCGGTTGGGCGCGATGTTCCAGTAGTACGGCACGAGCAGTTCGACCCCGCTGCGGTTGTCCAGGTTCACCGACGGCGGCAGCCAGCCCGACTTGCGCGCGTCGCCGAGCGCGAAGCTCATCGTCGGCAGCGCCAGGATCGGCGTGCCGAGAAAGCGCAGCACCGCGCCTTCGGCGAGGCCTTCGTGGGCATCGAGGTCGAGCTCGATGCGCTTGGCCTCGAGCTGCCAGGCCGGCTCCGTCGGGCCTTCACGCGGACAGCTCGTGTAGCGCGCGTCGAGCGCGCGCGCCTGCCCCGGTCCGAGGAAGTCGACGCGTTCGGCACGGCCGCCGGAGCCGAGCTGCGTGAACTCGAACCGCGGCTGCAGGAACCAGCCCTCGAAGCGCTGCACCGCGAGCTCGAGCTCGGAACCCCGGTAGACGGCGCCGGGGCGCTCGATGCGCACGTCGCCCCGGGCGTCGACGCGATCCTCGGGCTGCGCGTAGCTCATCCGCTCGGCGCGGATCACGAGACTGCCGCGGCGGAATTCGACATCGCCCTCGGCCGTCGCGCTCAGGCCCGCCTGTCCCGACAGGCGACGCGCGAACAGGAAGACGGGCAGCTCGCGCGCGCCCTCGCCGCCGGACGGCGGCTGCGCCGCCGTGCCGGGCGCCGGCGCAGCGAAAGCAGCCGAGGCGGCCGGTGCGGCCGGCGCCGCGTCCTGCGCGCTCGCGCCCGCACCGCAGGCCAGCATGGCGGCCGCGACGGCCAGATGGGTGAATCGCATCGGAGCGGCGCTGCGTCGGCCCGTGAGGGCCGGCCGGGCCGGCAGCCCCGGCAGGCCGGTTTGTAGAATGAAAATTATCCATGAGCCACCCTCGACGGCAGCCATGACGTCCGAACGCGCCGGCACTCGCCCCGCCGCCGGCGTCGCCTGGCCCGATGCCGCGCGCCGCGACGCGTTCGAGCGCTGGGCGCAAGCCGTCGCGCTGCGCCACGACCTCGATCTCGCCACGCTGGCGCCGGCCTCGGCCGACGCGAGCTTCCGGCGCTACCTGCGCGTGGCCGGCGCGGACACGAGCTTCATCGTCATGGACGCGCCGCCGCCGCTGGAAGACGTGCGCCCCTTCGTCGAGGTGGCCGGCCTGGCCGCAGCCGCCGGGCTGAACGTGCCGCGCGTGCTCGAAGCCGACGTCGCGCAGGGCTTCTTGCTGCTCACCGACCTGGGCACCGAGTCCTACCTCGACGCGCTGCTGCAGGCCACGCCGGCCGAGGCCGACCGCCTGATGCGCGACGCGATCACGGCCCTGGTGCGCTGGCAGACGCAGATCCCGGCCGCCGCCCTGCCGCCGATGGACGCGGCGGTGCTGCGCGCCGAGATCGACCTCTTCGCCGAGTGGTGCGTGGCAGGCAGGTACGGCATCGTGTGGAACGATGCCCAGCGCAGCGCCTGGCAACGCACGAGCGGGCTCGTCGTCGCACAGGCGGCGGCGCAACCGCAGGTGGCGGTGCACGCCGACTGGATGCCGCGCAACCTCATGCACTGCCGGCCCAACCCGGGCATCCTCGACTTCCAGGACGCGATGCGCGGGCCGCTCGCCTACGACATCGCCTCGCTCCTGCGCGATGCCTTCGTCTCGTGGGACGAGGAGCGCGAGCTCGACTGGGCGGTGCGCTGGTGGGAGGCGGCGCGGCGCGCCGGGCTGCCGGTGGCCGCCGACTTCGGCGCGCAGTGGCAGGCCATCGAGTGGACCGGGCTGCTGCGCCACCTGCGCGTGGCCGGCATCTTCTGCCGGCTCGAGCAGCGCGACGGCAAGGCGCGCTACGCGCAGGATCTGCCGCGCTTTTTCGCCTACGCGACCAAGGTCGCGCTGCGCTACCGGCCGCTGGCGCCGTTGCTGCCGCTGCTCGAGCCGATGTCGGGCGCAGCGCTCCGAGCCGGGTTCACGTTCTGACTCCCGGGGCCGGGCCGCGCCCAGCCCGTCCCTCCTGCGGGCGGCCAGGCCAGGCGGCCGGGCCGCATCGGCGCCGAAGCCCGGCACGCCGGTGCCGCGGCGCGCGCCCGCTCACGGGCAGGCCGCGATCACCTGGGCCACCGCGGCGGTGAGCTTCTTGGCGTAGGGCACGTGCAGGAACTCGTTCGGTCCGTGCGCATTGCTCCCCGGGCCCAGAACGCCGCAGATCATCATCTGCGCGCGCGGAAAGCCCGCCGCCAGCATGCTCATGAGCGGGATCGTCCCGCCCTGGCCGATGAAGCCCACCGGCGCGCCGTAATGCGCCTGCGAGGCCGCGTTCAGCGCCTGCGCGAGCCAGGGCGCGAGCTCGGGCGCATTCCAGCCGGTGGCGCCGAATGCGCCGGCGCGGCCTTCGGGCTGGAAGCTCACCCGGGCGTTGTAGGGGGCGTTGTCCTCGAGCAGCTTCTGCAGCGCGAGCGCGGCCTGGTGGCCGTCGACCAGCGGCGGCAGCCGCAGGCTCAGCTTGAACGCCGTGTACGGGCGCAGCACGTTGCCGGCGTTGCCGATCTCGGGCATGCCTTCGACGCCGGTGACGGCGAGCGCGGGCCGCCAGGTGCGGTTGAGCAAGGCCTGCACCGGGTCGGTGGTGGTGGGCAGCGCCGCGCCGCCGTCGGCGCCGCAGGCCCAGGGAAAGCGCTGCCAGACCGCGTCGCCGAGGATCGCCGCCGTGGCGCGCGCCTGCGCCACGCGCGTGGCCGGGATCTCGCAGTGCAGGCTCGCGGGCAGCAGGCGGCCGCTGGCGGCGTCTTCGAGCCGGTCCAGCAGCTGGCGCAGGATGCGAAAGCTGCTCGGCACCAGGCCGCCGGCGTCGCCCGAGTGGATGCCCTCGGTGAGGATCTCCACCCGCAGCACCCCGCTCACCAGGCCGCGCAGGCTGCTGGTGAGCCAGAGCTGCTCGTAGTTGCCCGCGCCGCTGTCCAGGCACACGACGAGGGCGATGTCGCCCAGGCGCGGCTTCAACGCGTCGATGTAGGCGGGCAGGTCGACCGAGCCGCTCTCCTCGCTCGTCTCGATCAGGCCGACGCAGCGCGGGCGCGCCGTGCCCAGCCGGTCGAGCGCCTCGATCGCGGTAACGGCGGCGTAGATGGCGTAGCCGTCGTCGGCGCCGCCGCGGCCGTAGAGCAGCCCGTCCGCGTACACCGGCGTCCAGGGCCCGAGGCCGCTGCGCCAGCCGCTGAACTCGGGCTGCTTGTCGAGGTGGCCGTAGAGCAGCACGGTGCCGCTGCCGGCGCCGGCGCCGCGCGTGGCCGGCACCTCGAAGAAGATGACCGGCGTGCGCCCGGGCAGGCGCACGACTTCGAGCTCCAGCCCGGCCACGCCGCGGCCCTCGGCCCAGCGCGCGGCGTCCTGCACCACGCGCTCGATGTGGCCGTGCTCGGCCCATTGCGCGTCGAACATCGGGCTCTTGGCCGGCACCCGGATGTACTCGGTGAGCGCGGGCACGATGTGCTCGTCCCAGGCGCGCGCGACGAAGGCTTCGAGCGCGGCGGGCTCCACGACGGTGGCCGGGTTCGCGACGATCGCGGCCTGCTCGGCGGCGCGGCTGGGGGCGTTCATGTGCGGCTCCTCGGCGCAAGACGGAGCTGCAGTCTACGGCGGCAGTGAGGTTCGCGGCGCCGGGCTGCACGGGTGCACCGGACGCCGCGCGGCGCCAGCCTGCACGGTATGCGGCGCGGCGCCGGCCTGCACGGTACACCGCGCGGCGCCGGCCTGCAGGGTACGCCGCGTGGCGGCAGCCTGCACGGTACGCCGCGTGGCACCGGCCGGCACGGGACGCCGCCTGGCAACGAGCTGCCCGGGCACCGCTCGGGCGCCGGGCTGCGCCCGAGCGGCCTTATCCTGCCGCCATGGACGCCCCCTACTTCACTCTCGAGCTCGCGCCTTCGGGCGTCGCGCACCTGCAGCTGTGCCGCCCCGAGCGCATGAACACATTGGCGCCGCCGTTCTTCCCGGCGCTGCGCGACGCCGTCGGGCGCCTCGACGCCGAGGGCCGTACGCGCGTGCTGGTGATCTCGTCGACGGGCAAGCACTTCAGCGCCGGCATGGCGCTCGAGGTCTTCGCCGGCGCCGGCGACCTGGCCGCGATGCTCGACACCGGCAGCGCGCGCAAGCGTCTGGCTTTCCAGGACGGGCTGCGCCGGCTGATGGGCTGTTTCGACGCGCTCGAGCGCGCGCGCTTTCCCGTCGTCGCCGCCGTCCAGGGCGGCTGCATCGGCGGCGGGCTCGACCTGGCCGCTGCCTGCGACCTGCGCGTGGCCAGCGCCGACGCCTTCTTCACGGTGCAGGAGATCCACATCGGCATGGCGGCCGACCTGGGCGTGCTGCAGCGCCTGCCCAAGATCGTGCCGCCCGGCGTGGCGCGCGAGATGGCCTACACCGGCGCGCGCCTGGGCGCCGAGCGCGCGCTGGCCGCAGGTCTGGTCAACGCCGTGCTGCCCGACGCCGCCGCCGCGCTGGCGCAGGCGCTCGCGCTGGCGGATGCCATCGCCGCCAAGTCGCCGCTGGCCATCGCCGCCAGCAAGCGCGCGCTCGACTACGCCGTCGATCACCCGCGCGCCGAGGCGCTCGAGCAGATGGCGCTGCTGCAAAGCGCCGTCTTCGACATCGGCGAGATGGGCCGCGCCATCATGGCCTGGAAGACCAAGACGGCCGGCGAGTTCGAGCCGCTGGCGCCGGTGCCTCCGCTGTAGCGCAGGGGCAGTCGAGCAGCCCGCCCCCACGCACTGCATGGGCGGCTCGAGCCGTTCGAGCCTCTCACGCCTCTCACGCCTTTCAGGCCATTCGCGCCTTTCGCGCCTTTCGCGCCTTTCGCGCCTTTCGCGCCTTTCGCGCCGTTCGCGCCGCCCACACCGAAGGCAAGGCGGGAAATCTCCCCGTTCGCCGCGCCGATTCCGCATCCGCACGCACGCGGACTGAATGCGACTCGCTCGCAACATTCAGCTTGCGTCCGTCGGAAACTCTTACAGCCTCTGCGCCACGCGCGCCCGTCGGGCGGCCAATTCCTTGTCGATCAAGGGGTTCTCGAATCCGGCACGAAGCTTGCCTTGTCTCCAGTGCGTGGGGGTTCGTCGGCAGCGGCGGGCACACCCGACGGGTGTCGAAGCCCCGGCCCGATCGAGCCGGGGCGCGATTCAGGTTCACAAGGCAAGCAGCTGACGAAGTCGATCGTACGGATGGCCCCGCCGCCGCCCCGGCCCCGGGTGCGGCGGAGCCCAAGGAAGCAACCGGAGCAACTCATGTTGAAGACCCAGAACGTCAGAAAGACCCTCTTCGCGGCCGCGGCCACCGCCGCGCTGGCCACAGCCGCCGGCCCGGCAGCAGCGATCACGCCGTTCCAGAGCGACGTTGGAATCGCGATCCAGAAGGGCCTGGACTGGCAGGCGGCACACAACGCCTACAACGCCGCAGCTACCGATGCTGCAGGCATCGCCCTCGAGGCCCTGCTCGAAAAGCGCGTGAGCGGCAACCCGGCCGATCCGCCCCAGGGCTACAGCGGCGCCAGCGCCGCCGACCAGGCCACGATGCGCACCTCGGCGCTGTCGATCATCAACAGCACCAACAGCCAGGGCGCCGGCTTCTACGCCTACCGCGACGGCTCGCGCCTGTTCGCGCTGGCCAGCTACGCGCTGACCGGCGGCCCCGACAAGACGACGCTCGGCTCGGCCATCACCCTCAAGCAGGCGATGGACATGCTGACCGACCGCACGCTTGCCAAGCAGTCCACCGCCGCCAACTACTACCAGGGCATGTGGGATTACACCGGCCCGGGCAGCGACTCGTCGACGACGCAGTTCGCCGCCGCCGGGCTGTATGCGGCCAAGAGCTTCTACGCCTCGGCCAAGAGCACGCCCGACAGCGGCGCCTTCGCCGATGCCGTGCGCCTGGGCAAGGTCAACACCGCGCTGGCGCTGGTTGCAGCGCATTACAAGACCGGCGGCGCCGCCGGCTCCGACAACGCCAGCTGCAACGTGTTGAGCGCCAGCGAGCGCGGGCATGGCTACCACCCGCTGCAGGCGGGCTACAAGCCTTCGCTGCAGCAGACCGCCTCGGGCATCTACATCCAGCTCTTCGGCGGCGCCGACGTCAACGACACCGGCGTGCAGAGCTACGTCGAGTGGACGCGCAACCGCTACCGCTGGCAGGATCTCGACAGCATGGGCAATAGCTGGCCCGGCTACTCGTGGAGCTACTACCTCTGGAGCTCGTTCAAGGCGATGGAGCTGCTGCGTCAGTCGGGCATCACGCCGAACCCCGGCAACATCGGCCCGAACGACTTCGGCACCCTGCCCGCGGCCAGCGCGCCGGCCTGCGTCGTGCGCCAGGTCAACAAGAACCCCGCCACCGCCGTTCCGGCAGCGCTGTTCGGCGGCGCCGCAGGCAAGTACGCGGCCGAGGTACCGGGCCAGTACTTCGACTACGCGCATGAGCTGCTGAGCAAGCAGTGCGCCGGGCTTCCCAGCGGCAGCGGCGGCTCGTTCACCTGCAACGGCAGCCCGGGCTACTGGGACACGATCGCCCACAACGCCTATGCCCTGCTCGTGCTGCAACGCGCCACCGGCGTGATCATCCAGCGCTGCGACGTCGACGGCAGCGGCACGATCGACCGCACCGACATCAAGGCCATCCAGGCCGCGATCGGCACCCATGTGGGCGCCAACGACGTGCGCGACGCCGACAGCGACGGCCTGCTCACGATCACCGACGTGCGCCAGTGCACGCTGCGCTGCACCAACGCCAAGTGCGCACCGTGAACGCGGTCCGTGCATTGAACGCCAGTTAGCCTCTTCGGAGATTCTTGGGAGATATCCGCATGAAAAAGCTCTTCAGCCTGACGGCCGTCGCCACGGCGATGCTCGCGCCCGCCCTGTCCTTCGCCGCCGCGTCGGTGTACTTCGTTCCCGCCGACCAGGGGCTGGGCCTGGGCGCCGCCGGCAGCGTGCAGGTCTGGGTCGGCGGCACCGACGTCGGCTCGTTCGACCTGAACATCCACGCCTCGAACGGCAACCTCACCTGGACCGGGGCCACTTATTCCGTAGCCGATCCGCTCGGCGCGGTGCCCAGCGACGCCGACTTCTCGTTCGCGATCTCCGGCCAGAACATCCGCGTCCAGGGCCTCTCGTGGCTCGGCGCCTTCGGCGACCCCGTGCCGGCGGAGCAGACCGACCCCTTCATGCTGTTCACGCTCGACTTCACCGCGGGCGGCGCGTCCAACGCCACCGAACTGAGCTTCGCGATGCTGGGCGGCGATCCGAAACTGGGGACGAACGTCACCAACTGGGCGGGTGACTTCCTAGATCCTCGCCAACAGCAAGTCAGCTTCGGCAAGGCCTGCGTGCGCGTCGGCGACGCCGCCAGCGCAGCGCCGACCGAGCCTTGCGAATACAACGGCGGCGGCACGCCCGTGCCCGAGCCCTCGGCCTTCGGCCTGGCCGCGCTGGCGCTGCTGGGTGTGGGCTGGAGCCGCCGCGCGCGCAGCCAGCGCCTGGCCGCCGCCGCCGCCTGAGCCTGAACGTCGCACGCCAGAAGGGCCGGCCTTGCCGGCCCTTTTTTCGCCGAGCCGGGATCACGCCGGCCGCGCCAGTCCGCCGCGCCGCGCCGTCCAGGCCGCGGAATCCCCGGTCGCGGCCGTCCGTTGCCGCCGCCTCAGCTCGCCGTCCAGCCCGAGATCTCCTGCACCGCGACGATCGTCGTCTCGGTGTACGGCGCGAACGGCGCCTGGATGCGCTGCACCGTCTCGAGGTCGGGCGCTTCGAGCAGCGTGTAGTTGTGCGTCTGGTCCAGCGCCGCGAACTCGCCGCGGATCTTCACGCCGGGAGGGATCGCGGCGTAGAAGGCCTTGGCCAGCGCGGCCAGTTCGCCGAACTGCGCGGCGCCCAGGCCGGCTCGGGTGCGGTTGGTGAGCAGGAACAGCATGGCTTCGGGCCCTCGCGAGTGGTTGCGCCTACAAGGCGCGCCGCGGCGCGAACAATGACCGCAGGTGCGCCGATGCCGCATGGCATCATCGGTCGACCATAGCGCAAGCGCGCACAGCAAGGCCGTGCCGATTTCGCGCCGCGCGGCCCGTCGACGAAAGGCAACCGCTTCCATGAGCACGCTCGCCGGCTCGCCGGCCCTCAAGGTCCAGGTCATGTGCGAGGGCATCCGCTACACGCCGGCGCTGGGCGCGGCGGCCGCGCACTCGATGCCCAACTACTACCCGTACCGCTTCAAGCCGGGCGAGCCCGACCCCACCGGGCGCGGCAGCGCCACCATCCCGTACCTCATCAACACGCCCGACGGCACCGAGATCCGCATCCTCGGCGACGGCGATTCGCCCTGGCACATCGAGGGCAGCCAGGCCGAGGGCTACCGCCTCGTCGACGACCGCAGCGGCCGCAGCGTGAGCGTGGCCTTCGAGCCGATGTACCCCTGGCTGACGCAGAAGACGAGCGACGGCCTGCCCTTCGCGCAGGCCGGCGTGCAGGTGCACGGCGACATGCTGGTCGTGAACGTCGCGCCCGGCTGCGAGTACTTCCTGCACAAGCACGAGGGGCAGTCGATGCGCTGCGGCTTCTGCGCCTACGGCGCGCCCGACGAGCGCACCAAGCACCTGGGGCAGATCAGCGGCCGCGTCGAGATCCTGCAGCCGACGCTGGAACGCATGCGCGAGGCGATGGACGCCGTGATCGCGCAGACCGAGATCCGCCACATCTACCTCGTCGGCGGCTCGCTCACCGACGCGCGCAAGGAGGGC
>WBZR01005118.1_pt1 | contig 10256 bp, 12 predicted proteins | sample 5204231 | NCBI WGS metagenome assembly WBZR01 (sample SAMN12412403, study PRJNA552823) | activated sludge metagenome | isolation source: activated sludge from anammox sidestream of wastewater treatment plant... | place: USA: Virginia | collected 2017-08
GGCCTCCCAGAAGTAGAAGATGCCGAGGAACACGTAGGCTTGGATCGCCGCCACTGCAACGCCGCCGATCAGCTTCGAGAGCAGCAGGAACGAGCGCGGGAAGGGGCTGACGAGCAGGGTGCGCATCGCGCCCGTCTCGCGGTCGTAGACCATCGACAGTGACGACTGCATGGCGTTGAACAGCAGGATCATGCCGACCAGCCCCGGCACGACGTAAACCTCGTAGAGCACATACGTCTCGTACGGTGGAATGATCGAGATGCCGAGCACCTGCCGGAAGCCCGCCGCGAAGATGAAGAGCCACACCAGCGGCCGCACGAGGGCCGAAAAGAAACGCTCGCGCTGGTGCAGGAAGCGCAGCACCTCCCGCCAGACGATGCCACGGAAGCAGGCCCAGTAACCGAGCGGCCCGAGCCGGCGCCGGCTTTCGGCCGCGTACCGGGCCTCGATGGCGGTGTCGGGTCGCACGATGTCGACGCTCATGCGGCCTCCTCGTCGGTCGATGTCGTGCCGGTGATGATACGAAACGCGTCACGGGCCGATTTGGCTCCCGTCTGGGCGAGGAAGCCTGGGAGCTGACCGGAGAACATCACCTTGCCCTTGTGCAGGACGACGATCAGGTCCGTGTCGGCGATCTCGTCGATGAGATGCGTCGCCCAGAGCACGCCCAGTCCCTGCCGCGCGACGAGGCCGCGCACGATGCCGATCACGCTCTCGCGCGAGCCGATGTCGAGCCCGACGGTGGGCTCGTCGAGCAGGAGGCAGCCGGGGCGATGCATCAGCGAGCGCGCGATCTCGACGCGCCGGCTCTGGCCGCCGGAAAGGTTGCGGACTTTCTCGTGCGCCCGGTCCGAAAGTCCGACGATGGCCAGTGCCTCGGCAGCGCGCCGCTTCGCCTCGGGACGGCCGAGCCCGTGCAGTGCGGCATGATAGAGGAGGTTCTGGCGCAGCGAGAGATCCTGATCGAGCGTCTTCGACTGAAACACGACGCCGAGCCGCTGCAACGCGGCCCCCGGCGCGCGCCGCACGTCATTCCCGAGGATGCGGATCTCGCCCGTGACGTTGTCGTAGAGCCGGGTGATCAGCGAGAACAGCGTCGATTTTCCGGCCCCGTTGGGACCGAGCAGGACCGCGAACGTGCCGCGCGGCACCGTGAGCGAGACGTTGTCGAGGACGCGCGCCTCGCCGAAGCTGTGACTCACGCCGCTGACGACGAGCGCGTCCGGTTGAGAGGGCGCCGAGCCCTGCGGAGGAGTGGCATCACGGGTCATGGGCCGCCGCGCTTTCCGGCCGCGTCCGAGCGGACGCGGGCCCTGAGAAGGTTGGCAGGCCGGAAGGCCGCGATCGCCGACGCGGCCGTCGGCCTGATGCTGAAGAAGGAGCCTGGCGCCGTCACGATGGAGGGGTCCTGTCTCTTCCGTCTTGCGTCCGTCAGGGAGCGACGACCACGCCCCAGGGGTAGCGGCCGACCTTGATGGACTTGATGACTTTCAGCGAGGCGACGTCGATGACGGAGACGTCGTTCGACGTGCCGTTGGTCGTGAAGAGCAACCGCTCGTCGGGGGTGAACCCGAGGTTCCAGACACGCTGGCCGACCAGCAGGTACTTCAGCACCTTGCGCGTCGCGACATCGACCACCGCCACGCGGTTGGCCGGCCCGAGCGCCACGAAGGCCGTCTTTCCGTCGCGGGTGATGCGCACGCCCACCGGCTGGATGGCGTCCTTGGTGATCCCCTGGATCTCGAAGTTGACCTTCCCGAGGACCTTGCGCGTCGCCGTGTCGATCACCGTGACGGTGCCGCCGATCTCGGCGCTGACCCACACCTGCGAGCCGTCGGGCGTGAACTCCGCGACGCGCGGGCGGTTGTCGACGAGCACGTTGTCGATGCTCTTATAGGTATGCGCATCGATGAAATGCGCCATGTTCGTGGTTTCTGACGTGTTGACGAGGATCTTGCCGTCCGGGCTCATTCCCATGCCCTCCGGCTCCACGCCGACCGGCACGTCGGTGAGGATGATCCCTTTGAAGATGTCGACCACCGTCACGAGGTTGTCGTCCTCGTTCGACACGAAGAGCGGATTGCCGGACGTATGCAGGATCGGCAGCTCAGGATCCGGACCCGAAGGCAGATCCTTGACGAATTCGAACGTCTTGGTGTCGAACACCTGCAGCTTGTGATCGTCGCTCGTGCTCACGATCACCCACTTGCCGTCGTTCGCCAGAATGATGCCGCGCGGGCGGTTGCCGGTCTTGATCGTATGGATGACCGCGAGCTTCTCGCTGTCGATGACCGAGATGGTGTTGTCCTTCTCGTTGGACACGAACACGTTGTAGGCGAGCGCGTTCGAGGTGGCGAGCATCAGCAGGGAAGCGGCCAGTGCGAGAACCCGGCCTTGCCGTTGTGTGATCACGTGGAAGCTCCTTGGTCCGTCGTGTGCGTTATTTTTTGAAGGCGGTGCATTTGCTTTCCGGCCGGTCGACGCCGAGCGTGTCGAGCTCCGTCACCTGGTGCAGGAAGCCCGGCTGGGGCGACACCGAGACCAGCATCTTCGCCGTCGCGATCAGGATCGGCTGGCGGAGCTGCCCGTTCCACTCCCGGTAGGTGACCTTCTGCCCCTTGAAGGCGGCAAGCTCGAACTCCGCCGACCGCATGTAGGGGATCAGCACCTTGGGATCGTTCGTGCTCCGGCGCGTGGCCGCCTCTCCGACGCTGCGCACCGCCACCCAGGCGTTGTAGTCGAGCGGCCGCATGGTGCGCCCGGCCAGACGTTTGAAGCGGTTCTGGAACTGAGTGCCGCCCCAGAGCTCGATCGCCGGGTGCCAGGACGTTGCGACGAGCCCCGCGGTGCCGATCACAGGACGTGCAACCCAGGTCCGATAGGGGAAATACTCGCCGAACAGCTCGCCCTCGTCCGCGACCACCACGACGTCGTGATCCGGGAACCCCTGCATGAAGCTGGGGATCTGCTGCTGCACCTGCTCGAACCCGCCGTCGGCGCGGCGGCTGCCAGGATCGTAGTTGAACGTGCGCTCTTCGACGATCTTATGCCCGAAGCGCTTGGCAGACCGCCGGATGGCGTCGGCATAGAGCTTGTCCTCGGGCTTGGGGCCGACCACGAGCGCCCACTTGCGCCACTGCTTCCAAGCCATGTACTGGCCGAGGGCATCCGCCAGCATCGAGCGCGACGGCGCGGTGTGCTTGATATTGGCCCGGCATTGTTCCTCGCGCAGCACCTCGTCCGGAGCCGACACGTTGAATACGATCGCATCCGTGTCCTTGATCGCATCCGCGATCTTGAGCAGCGTGTCGGCCGAGGCATCGACGACAATGTAGGGGACCCCTGCGCCGACGCGCGTCTTGACCTCGGCCACGAGATCCTCGGGCACCGCGCTTTCCACGACGTCGAGCGTGAACGTCTGCTTGAGGAAGCGGCCCGTAGTGTTGTTGTCGGAAATCGCGAGCTTGGCTCCGGCGACGCCGTCGTCGGGCGGAGGGAGATCGAGGAGCGACAGCGGCGGCAGGCGATCCTCCCGGATCTCGCGCGCCATCAGAAGGGGGATCTTGAGAAACGTCTCGTCCGCCGCGGCCGCGTCCGGCGCGGCGGGCTGGGCGGAAGGAGCCGCAGCCCCGTCCTGCGCACCGGCAGGCGAGGCAAGGGCCGGAAAGGTCAATAAAAGAGCAGCGCTCAGGAGATGGAGGCCCCTCAGCAGGGGCGCGCGTGGGCGGCGAGCAACAGACCGGGCGGGCCACGCCGACCCAGTTGAGACCTGCATAACGTTGTCCTCCCGCGGACCGTCCCGGCAGCGCCGACCATACCGGTATATTGTAACATCTCCGGGGAACATCGCATCGAATTGCCAATTGTCAAGTTGGCGGGACGGCGGCCTCTCGGTTTTGTGACGGTCTGTGAGCCGGCCCTTCCGGACATTGCACTTGCAAATCCCGGTCGAGCGAACGCACGTTATAGTGTAAGCAAATGCGCCCCTTTGAAGGATGACGAACACGCATGACCCTAGGTCGAGTGGCGGCTTGGCTTACGATGGCAATCGCGGTGATGACGGTGGCATCAGCTGCCGCGTCGGCCGGCCAGAGATTGGCGATATTCCCGGTCGACATGTCGATGCCGGCCTCGGAGGAGGACTATTTCCGCGGCGTCACGGGCCCCACCCCTGCCGAGCAGGCGCGGCTCGAGATGGTGCAGTCCGAGTTCGGAAAACTACTCACCGCCGGCGGGCGCTACGATCTCGTCGACCTCGGCCCTCTCAAGGATGAGATCGCTGCCGCCCGGCCGATCTCCGAATGCAACGGCTGCGAGATCGACCTCGCCGCCAAGGCCAAGGCCGACCTCGTCATGACGGCTCTGATCGACAAGATCTCGGAAACGCACCTGAGCTTGAACGTCTCGATCGCCGACGTCGCCAAAGGCAAGCTCGTCAACAGCGCGAGCGTCCTCATCCAGGGGAACACCGACGAGGCGTGGATGCACGGTGTGCGCTGGCTCGTGAGGAACAGGCTCCAGGCGGAGGCGAGCGCGCAATGATCGACCGCCGCCGCTTTCTCGCGCAGGGAGGGGCAGTCTTCGCAGGTCTCGCGGTGCCCGGCCCCCTCAAGGCGGCGGCGGGCGCGCCGTTGCGCCTGGGGTCGGTGAAGTACGGCTCGCTCTCGTGGGTCATAGAGACCATCCGCGAGCTCGGGCTCGACAGGAAGGCCGGCCTCGAGATCAAGGTCGTCGAGGTGGCGTCCAACCAGGCGGGCCCTGTTGCGCTCCTCGCCAACGGCGCCGACGTGATCGTGTCCGACTGGACCTGGGCCATGCGCCAGCGCGCCCTCGGTGAGAAGCTGAAGTTCTCGCCCTATTCGTCGGCGCTCGGCTCTCTCGTCGTGCCGGACGCGAGCCCCATCAAGGGGATCGCGGATCTCAAGGGGAGGACGCTCGGGGTTGCCGGCTCCGCCATCGACAAAAGCTGGCTGCTGCTGCGCGCCTACAGCAGGCGGATGACGGGCCGTGACATTGCGACGTTTGCCTACCCCTCCTTCGGCGCCGCCCCGCTCCTCGCCGAGGAGCTCCGCTCCGGACGCATCGATGCGACCCTGAACTTCTGGACTCATGCGGCGCGCCTCATCGGCAGCGGCTTCCGGGAGATCCTGACCGTGAGCGACATCATGAAGAGCCTGGGCATCGATCCCGTGCCCTCGCTCGTCGGCTTCATCTGGAAGGAAGAGTACGAAGCCGTCCACGGCCGCGAGGTCGCAACGTTGCTCAGGGTCGTCGGGGAAGCCAATGCCGTGCTCGCCACCGACGATGCCGCCTGGGAGCGTCTCCGCCCTCTCGTGAAGCCCGCCTCCGACGGAGAGTTCCGCGCCATCATCGCTGCCTATCGCGCCGGCATTCCGCAGCCCTGGGGGCCGCGCGAGCTCGAATCCGCCAGGAAGCTCATGGCCGTGCTCATCGAGGCGGGCGACGCCGAGCTGATGGGTCACGGCACCGAGTTCGATCCCAAGCTGTTCCACGATGCGGCGAGTTAATCCAAACCTGCGCGCGAGCACCGACGGGCCTTGGCAGACGCGCGTCGCCTGGGGCGTGGGATCGCTGATGGGCTTCCTTCTGTTCTGGGAAGTGCTGGCGCTCTTGATTCATCACCGCCACCTTCCGCCGCCGACGACCGTCTTTGCGGCCATGATGCGTGAGGCCGCGAGCGGCGAGCTTGGCTATCACATCGCCAAGACGCTGTTCCGCGTCGCCGTCGCGTTCGTGTTCGCCATGCTGATCGGCTCGGCCATCGGCATCGTCATGGGCCGGAACGGACGCATCGACCAGGCGTTCGACAGTTGGCTGATCCTGTTCCTGAACCTGCCGGCGCTCGTCATCATCATCCTCTGCTACGTCTGGTTCGGGCGCACGGAGGTGGCGGCCATCATCGCCGTTGCCGTGAACAAGCTCCCGAACGTGGCCGTCACCGTGCGCGAGGGCGCGCGCGCTCTCTCCCGCGACCTCGCGGAGATGGCCCATATGTATCGCTTCGGCCCTTGGAAGACGCTGCGCCACGTCACGCTGCCGCAGCTTGCGCCGTTCTTCCTGGCGTCGGCGCGCACCGGCCTGTCGCTCGTCTGGAAGATCGTGCTCGTGGTCGAGCTCCTGGGGCGCTCCGACGGCGTCGGCTTCCAGCTGGGGATTTATTTCCAGATGTTCGACGTCTCGATGATCCTCGCCTATGCGCTGGCCTTCATCTTCGTCGTCCAGATCATTGAGTTCGCCGTTCTGCAACCCATCGCCGCGCGGGTGAACAAATGGCGCAGGTAGGCGAGCGTGCGGCGGAGCTGGCGACCGGCGGCCTCGAGATCCGCGTCGACCGCAAGGTCTTTCCGGCCGCGGGATCGCGACCCGCCCAGCAGGTTCTGCGCAACATCGCCATCGACATCGCGCCCGGCTCATTCGCCGTCATCACCGGGCCGTCAGGGTGCGGGAAGTCGACGCTGCTCAACATCATCGCCGGCCTCGATCACGACTTCGAGGGCAAGGTGAGGCTCGGCGGCTCCGACACGAAGGTCGGCTACATCTTCCAGTCCCCGCGTCTGCTGCCCTGGCGCACGGTCTACCAGAACATCGCCCTCGCGCTGCCCGACGGCGATGCCCGTCACGCGCGGATCGACGAGATGCTGCGCCAGGTCGGGCTCGAGGGCTTCGGCTCACAGTACCCCGAGCGCCTGTCGCTTGGCATGCAGCGGCGGGCGGCGCTCGCGCGTGGGTTCATCACCGAGCCCGACGTGCTGCTTATGGACGAGCCGTTCGTCTCGCTCGACGACCCGACGGCCCAGGGTCTGCGCGAGCTCCTGATCAACCTCTGGAACCGGCGCCCGACGACGGTCGTCTTCATTACCCATGATCGCACCGAGGCGGTGATGCTCGGGACCCGCATCTTGCGCATGTCCGGCGCAAATGCGACTATCGATCAGGACGAGACCGTGCGCCTCTCGCCGTCCGAGCGGACCGATAGAGACAAGGTGCTCGCCGAGCAAAGGCGCATATTCCACGAGACCTGAGTCCCGAGAGACCTCCAGAGACATGACGACGACGAGAGGACGGCCGTGACGCATCGGTTCGTCCGCCTTCTGGCCAGCGTGACGTCGGAGGCGGAAGCCCGCCTCGCCGCGCGCGGAGGCGCCGACATCATCGACTGCAAGGATCCGGCAGCCGGTGCGCTCGGCGCCTTGCCGCACGCTGTCGTGGCGCGCATCCGCGCCGCCCTCCCACCCCACATTCCGGTGAGCGCCACGGTCGGCGATCTCGTCGCGGAGCCGCAGCCCGTCCTGGACGCGGCGCGCGCCATGGCAGAAACCGGCTGCGATCTCGTCAAGATCGGCCTCTTTGCCGGTGGCGACGCGCGGGCGACGGTGATGCATCTCGGGCGCCACCTCGCCGGGCGCACGCCGCTGGTTGCGGTGCTGATGGCCGATGCGCCGCGCGATCCGGCCCTCGTGCCGGCGCTGGGTGAGGCGGGTTTCAGAGGCGTGATGCTGGATACGGCGCAGAAGGACGGCCGCACGCTGCTCGACCATTGCCCGCCCGAGGTGTTGCGCGCTTTCATCGCGCAAGCGCGCGCGGCGGGACTGTTCGCGGGACTGGCGGGATCGTTGCGCCGCGCTCAGATCTCCGATCTGCTGGCGCTCGAGCCGGACGTGCTGGGGTTCCGTGGCGCCCTCTGCGCGGCATCCGAGCGCCGCGCGGCGCTCGACGCCGCGGCGCTCGCCGACATCCGCCTCGCAATCCCCTTCGCCCCCTCGTCTCCTTCTCCCGTGTGGGGAAGGTCGGAAGCCGGAGAGCTCCAAACGCCAGCGTTCGGAAATCGTCACACCCCTGATCCCTCGCCGCGCCGAGCAGAAGACCGGTCTGCGGAGAGAGGGGGAGGGGACTGCGTCGCGTTGGAACGTAGGCCATGAGCAAGACGGCATCACACGCGGGTGACATCCCCGCCACCGCCAAGGCCCCCGCAACGCTCGGCCGCGATTGCATCTTCCTCAAGGACTGGGTGATCGACTGCAACATCGGTGTCTACGCCGAGGAGAAAGGCGTCACGCAGAAGGTGCGCCTCAGCGTCGATGCCTATCTCGCGGCCCACGTGCGGGCGGCTGCCGACGACATGGACACCGTGCCGTCCTATACCGATATCATCGATGCGGTGGCCGACATCACCAGCGTGGGCCACATCAATCTGATCGAGACCTTCGCCGAGGCGATCGCCGCGCGCCTTCTCACGGATCCACGCATCGACGCCCTGCGCATCCGCATCGAGAAGCTCGAGCGCGGCCCCGTGCGCGGCGTCGAGATCTACCGCATCCGGCCGGATAGCGCTGCGTGACGCCCCTCGTTCTCAAGCTCGGTGGCAGTCTCGCCGAAAGCGGGCGGCTCCGCCGGCTCTTGGGTCTCGTCAGCCGCGCGCGCCGCCCCGTCGTCGTGGTTCCCGGAGGCGGCGCCTTCGCCGATGCCGTGCGCGAGACGCAAAAGGCGCTGGGGTTTTCCGATGCCGCCGCCCACGACATGGCGCTTCTCGCCATGCATCAGATGGCGGATGCGATGATCGCGCTCGAGCCGCGTCTCGTCGGCGCCGAATCGCTGATCGGCATCGCGCGGGCCTGGCACCGTCGCCGCATTCCCGTGTGGCTGCCGGCGAGCCTCTGCGCCGGCGACCGCCGCATTCCCCGTGATTGGTCCATCACCTCGGACGGTCTCGCCGCGCGCCTCGCCGAGCGGCTCGGAGAGGTCGAGCTGGTGCTCGTCAAGTCGCGCTCGGTGCGCCGCACGGCCTCGGCCAAGACCCTGGCGCGCCAGGGCGTCGTCGACCCCGTGTTTCCGCTCATCGCCGCGCGCGCAGGTCTCGCCTGGCGCGTGCTCGGCCCCCGCGACGACGCCGAGCTCTCGGACCTCCTGGAGGTGGCGGGCCGCGATGCGTTGAAGCCCCGTGCGCGCCGCCGCCGTCCCGCGCGGTCGACGGTCCGCTCCGTCCGTGGTACGGCTTCGCGCATGTGAGAGCCCCTCGGGCGGAGGACGCAGGAATGCCACGCATCGTCGAAACCATCGTGACGACGACCGACGCCAAGGGCACGCCGCACATTGCTCCGCTCGGCCTGATCGAGGACGGCGCCGATTGGATCGTCGCCCCCTTCAAGCCCTCGCGCACGCTCGACAACCTCAAGGTCAATCCCTGCGCGGTGGCGAGCCACACCGGCGACGTACGCGTCTTCGCGGGCTGCGTCACCGGTCGCCGCGACTGGCCCACCGTTCCGGCGGACGTGGTGAAAGGCGTCCGGCTCGCGGAGGCCGTGTCCCATTGGGAGCTCGCCGTGGAGCGCGTGGCCGACGATCCGCAGCGCCCGCGCTTTCGCTGCAGGATCGTGCACGCCGCAAGCCACGCCGTCTGGAGCGGCTACAACCGGGCCGAGGCCGCGGTGCTGGAGCTGGCGGTTCTGACGACGCGGCTCTCCATGCTGCCGCCGGAGAAGATCGACGCCGAGATCGGCTACCTCGAGATTGCGATTTCGAAGACGGCCGGCCCGCGCGAGCAGGAGGCGTGGGGCTGGCTGATGGACCGTGTGGCCGCCTACCGCGGCGGCGATGCAGGCGCCGCGCTTAAGACGTAGCGGGTCTTCATGCCGGCGCGCCGAGGGCGGCCTTGGCGCCCGCGCGGTGCCGCGTGATGAGGAACGTGCCGAGCGCGATCGCGAGGACGATGAACCCGCCCGGCATGACAAGGGCTGCAACGATGGTGAGCGTGGTCTTCATAGGGCTCCCCCTGGGAAGTCTTTTTGCTCATTCTGGGGTGAGTCTAGCAGGCACGCATTAGAGTCCGGTTCAGCCGCCGCATCGGATCGGAGGAAAACTTTTAACGGCTGTGTAAAGGTTTCGTTTGCGCTGCAATAAGCCTACGCCGCGCCGAGCAGCAGGGCGACGGCGACGGCGGGCGCGGCGTGTGTTGCGCTCTGCCGGCAGGAGGCGTCCGCCTTCGCGAGCGCGCCGAACGCGAGAGCCTCCCGTCCGAGGCGATGCGCAACGGCCGCGGCGTCGGAGGCTCCGATGCCGGCCACGACGACGGGCGCGTTCTTGGCGAGCGCGTGGCCGGACAGAGCCTGGAACGCGCCCTCGACGATCGAGCGGATCTGCTCTTCGCGGAGCCAGTCGGCGACGAGCCGCCAATCCTCGTCCGTTCCGTCGGCCGCATCCCGCCCCAGCATGCGCGCGAGACGCGTGAGGCTTTCGGC
>WBZR01005119.1_pt1 | contig 10256 bp, 11 predicted proteins | sample 5204231 | NCBI WGS metagenome assembly WBZR01 (sample SAMN12412403, study PRJNA552823) | activated sludge metagenome | isolation source: activated sludge from anammox sidestream of wastewater treatment plant... | place: USA: Virginia | collected 2017-08
ACTTGCCGGGAAATCCGCATAGTCGTGCCATCGCATCGAGCGGCGCGTTGGCGCGCGGCTGGTACATCGCAAGCACGTCCATGAGGTCGACGTGCCGCGTGTGGTAGCGCCCGAGGTAGCTGTTGAACTTGAACTCGCGATCGCCGTCGCCCCAATCCCAGTAGCGCTGCGCGGTGATGCCGCAGATGAGCCCGCGCTGCTGCAACACGGGAAGGTCGAAGCCGCCGCCGTTCCACGAGACGAGTTGCGGGGTGAAGCGTTCGATCCCGTCGAAGAAGCGACGGATGAGCTCAGCCTCCGGATCGTCGGGATCGCCGATCGACCACACGCGCAGGTCGTGCTCGGTGCGCAAGGCGCAGGCGATCGCCACCACCCGTTGCAGATGGTGCGGCGCGAAGTCGCTGCCGGATGCGGCACGACGCTTCTGCGCGAACCACTCGAGCACACCCGCATCCTCGAGATCCGCCGGCAACTCGCTCGTGCGGCGAATGCCGACGACGTCGGGGACCGTCTCGATGTCGAAGGCGAGGATCGGCGTCAAGCGCGCTCCGCGAGCGTTGCAGTCGGATTGGCCGGGGCACGGGCGCGCAGGCGCCGCGCTTCAGGCGAAAACGCCGGTGGACAGGTACCGGTCACCACGATCGCAAACGATGAAGGCGATCGTCGCTCCGCTCACTTCCTGCGCGATCCGTAGCGCGATCGCGCACGCGCCGCCGGACGACACGCCGCAAAACAGGCCCTCCTCGCGGGCGAGGCGCCGCATCGTCTCTTCGGCATCGTGCTGCGTCACCGGCTCGATGCGATCGATGCGCGCGGCGTCGTAGATCTTCGGCAGGTACGCATCGGGCCACTTGCGGATGCCCGGAATCGATGCGCCTTCGGCAGGCTGCGCGCCGACGATGGTGATCCTCGGGTTCTTCTCCTTCAGGAACCGCGACGTCCCCATGATCGTGCCGGTGGTCCCCATCGCCGACACGAAGTGCGTGATCCTGCCTTCGGTGTCGCGCCACAGTTCGGGCCCCGTCGTACGGTAGTGCGCGAGCGGATTGTCCGGATTGGCAAACTGGTCGAGGACGGTCCCCTCACCGCGTGCGCGCATCGCGAGCGCGAGGTCGCGCGCGCCTTCCATGCCCTGCGCCTTGGTGACGAGAATGAGCTTCGCCCCGTACGCGGTCATCGCCTGCTGCCGCTCGAGGGAAAGGTTGTCCGGCATGATGAGGATCATGCGGTAGCCGCGGCTGGCCGCCACCATGGCAAGGGCGATTCCGGTGTTGCCGGACGTCGCCTCGATGAGCGTGTCGCCGGGCTTGATCTCGCCGCGCCGTTCGGCCTCGACGATCATCGACAATGCCGGCCGATCCTTGACCGAGCCCGCCGGATTGTTGCCCTCGAGCTTGGCGAGGATGACGTTGTCGCGGCCCTGCCCCATCCGTGCAAGCCGCACGAGCGGGGTGCTGCCGATCGTGGTTTCGAGCGTTGCGTCCACCGGCGGATTGTAACCTCGTTGCCGTGGTGCCTCGCTTGCAGCGAAGGGGGACGCCGCGCGAGGCCCCGGACATTCCCCCATCGTGGACGGGTCGCATCGATCGCGAGCTCCGGTGGCGCACCGGCGCCCCTGCCGCCGTCACCGGGCGCGCGGGACCGCGCCGCTACGCACCTCGCCCTTGGCCACGGACGCACCCGTTCGCGGGTCGGCCTTGGCACCACCGCTCGCGGCACCCCCCGCGGCCGTCGTGGCCGCCGCGGGCCCCGGCACGCCGACGGTGAGATCGGCGCGCATCCGCTCCAGGCGCTTCGCGCCAATTCCGGGGACGGACTTCAGGTCGTCGACCGTCTTGAACGGACCGTTCTGTTTGCGATAGTCGACGATCGCCTGCGCCTTGGCAGGGCCGATGCCGGGCAGCGTGTCGAGTTCCTCTTTCGTCGCAGTGTTGATGTTGACCGCAGCCAGGGCGGGACCTGCGAGCCAGGCCGCGAGCACCAGCGCCCACGTGAGCTTCTTCATGACGACCTCCGTGCGTGTTGACAGGTGAACCGCCGCGAGGCGCGGCGTACCTTCACGCTACGGGCGTTGCCGTCTCCTGCGTCATCAGCCATTCGACGTAGGCCGTGGCGCCCTCCTCGACCGAACGCATCGGCACGGTGCATCCGGCCGCACGCAGCGCCGCGAGGTCGGCCTGCGTGAAGCTTTGATACTTGCCGACGAGTGCGGCGGGAAACTCGACGTACTCGATCACGCCCAGGCGAACGAGGTCGGCGAGCGGCAGCGGCGCCTCACCGGCAATCCGACGACACGCATTGACGACGGCGACCGCGACGTCGTTGAACGTCTGGGCGCGGCCGGTTCCGACGTTGTAGATGCCCGAACGGTCGCCGCGATCGAGAAACTCGAGGTTGACGGCAACGACGTCGCCCACCGCGACGAAGTCGCGCCGCTGCTCGCCTGCGGCGTAGCCGCCCGACCCCTCGAACAGCCGCACGCGCCCGTCGGCGCGATACTGCCGGAAGAAGTGATACGCCACCGACGCCATGCGCCCCTTGTGCGCCTCGCGCGGGCCGTACACGTTGAAGTAGCGAAAGCCGACGATCGGCGCCGTGCGCTCGGCGAGGGTGCGGCGCACGTGCTGGTCGAAGAGGAACTTGGAGTACCCGTACACGTTGAGCGGCGCCTCGTGCTCGCGACGCTCGACGAAGGTCCTGCCGCCGCCGTACACGGAAGCACTCGACGCGTACAGGAAGGGGACGTCGTTGTTCTGACAATACTCGAGCAAGTCCATCGAATACCGATAGTTGTTGCGCATCATGTAGCGGCCGTCGGTCTCCATCGTGTCCGAGCAGGCCCCCTGGTGCAGCACGGCCGCGATGTCGTCGTCGAAATCCCCCGCCGACAGACGAACGAGGAACTCGTCCTTGTCGAGGTACTCGGCGAAGTCGCAGTCGACGAGGTTGCGGAACTTGTCGGCGCGAGCGAGGTTGTCGACCGCGATGATGTCGGTCTCGCCGCGGTCGTTGAGACCGCGGACGAGGTTCGAACCCACGAATCCGGCAGCGCCGGTCACGACGATGTACACCTGCGTTGCTCCTATAAGGCGAGATCCACGCCCGCGAGTTCGCTCGTCACGAACGGGACCCGCGGCGCAACCGCGCACAACAATTCGTAGCCCACCGTCGCCGCCGCCGATGCGACCTCGTCGACCGGCAACCCTTCGCCCCACAGCACGACGGGACTGCCGACCGTGGCCTGCGGCACGTCGGTCAAGTCGACCGTGAGCATGTCCATCGAAGGCCGGCCGACCATGCGCACCGGCGTGTCGCAGACGAGCACCGGCGTGCCGTTGGGCGCGTGCCGCGGATAGCCATCGGCGTAGCCGCAGGCGATGACGCCGACGCGATGTGGGCGCGACGCGACGTAGGTCGCGCCGTAACCGACGCCGTCTCCGGGCCGCAGGTCCTGCACGCCGATGAGGGCGCTGCGCAGCGTCATCACCGGACGCAGCCCGAGCCTCTCGGCGGTTTCGTACGGCAACGGGGTGGCGCCGTAGAGCATGATCCCGGGTCGCACGGCGTCACCGCCGACTTCCGCAAAGCGAATGACGCCCGCCGAGTTGGCGAGCGAACGCGGGTAGGGAAGGCCGGTGCAGGCGCGATCGAAGGCAGCCAACGCGTCGACGAGCCCGTCGTCGTCCTCGGCCCGGGCGAAGTGCAGCATGAGCCGCAATGCCGCGACGGACGGCGACGACGCCAGGCGGCGGCATACCGCGGCGACCTTGTCCGGGCGAAAGCCGAGGCGGTTCATCCCCGCGTTCACCTTGACGAAGACCTCGAGTGGTCGCTCGAGGACGCTCGTCTCCAATGCCCGAACCTGCTCCTCGTCGTGCACCACGGTCGCGAGCCGGCGCTGCGCGAACTCCGACAACTCGGCGGGGGTGAAGAATCCCTCGAGCAGCAGGATGCGCCGCGAATAGCGATGCTCGCGCAGGAGATAGGCCATCTCCGGTTCGACCAGGGCGAGGCCGTCGGCATCGGCAAGCGCGGGCAGCACGCGCAACAGGCCGTGGCCGTAGGCGTTCGCCTTCACGACCGACAGCACCTGCGCCTTCGGCGCGAGTTCGCGCACGCGCGCCAGGTTCGCCCGCAGCGCGGCGAGGTTGACCTGGGCGTAGAGCGGTCGCGCCATGCGGACGTCGAAGGTTGCGGTCAAGGATGGAGGCGGTCCGCGTGGCGGCGATCACGCGCGGTCGTGGTATAAAGCGCGGGCCGCGACGTTCCCCATTATAACCAGCGCCCTTGTACCGTACGGTGGGGCCCACCGACCCACGAACGCGAAGGCCGCCCGCGGCGACGGCAGCGAGGATATGAAGCCCGGTTTTTACATCATCATGGCGGCGCAGTTCTTCTCGTCGCTCGCCGATAACGCGCTCCTCATCGCTGCCATCGCACTGCTCCAGGACTCGAACTCTCCGGCGTGGATGGTGCCGGCGCTCAAGCAGTCGTTCGTCGTCTCCTACGTCCTGCTCGCGCCATGGGTCGGCGCCTTCGCCGACTCGATGCCCAAGGGCCGCGTCATGCTCATCACCAACGCGATCAAGGTGGTGGGCTGTCTTTTCATGCTGTTCACGGTACACCCGCTCGCCGCCTACGCGGTGGTGGGCTTCGGTGCCGCCGCGTACTCGCCGGCCAAGTACGGCATCCTGACCGAGCTTCTGCCGGCGAAGCAACTCGTCGCGGCGAACGGCTGGATCGAGGGCACGACGGTGGCGTCGATCGTGCTCGGCGTGCTCCTGGGCGGCGCGCTCATCAGCACGAAGGTATCGGCGGTGCTGCTCGGCTTCGACGTGCCGCTGATCGAGACCGGCATCAATACGGCACCCGATGCGGCGATCGCGGTGATCGCGGTCATCTACGTCGTCGCAGCGATCTTCAACTGGTACATCCCCGACACGGGGGTCGACCACCGCCAGCCGAGCCGCAATCCGATCTTCCTCATCCGCGAGTTCTCGCACTGCGTCATGCTCTTGTGGCGCGATCGTCTGGGGCAGGTCTCGCTTGCCACGACGACGCTGTTCTGGGGCGCGGGTGCCACGCTCCAGTTCATCGTGCTTGCCTGGGCGCAGAAGGCGCTCGACTTCGACCTGTCGCAGGCGTCGATCATGCAGGGCGTCGTGGCCGTCGGAATCGCCGTCGGCGCGATCCTCGCCGCCCGCTTCGTGTCGCTGCGGCAATCGGTCCAGGTCCTGCCGATCGGCGTCGCCATGGGACTCGTGGTGATCACGATGGTCTTCGCCCGCAGCGTGCCGGTGGCTGCGGTGCTCATGATCCTCATCGGCGCGTGCGCGGGATTCTTCGTGGTCCCGATGAATGCGCTCCTGCAGCATCGCGGCCACGTGCTCATGGGCGCGGGGCATTCGATCGCGGTGCAGAACTTCAACGAGAACCTCGGCATCCTCGTGATGCTCGGGCTGTACGCGTACCTCACCTACACCGGCGCCTCGGTCAATCGCGCGATCGTTCTGTTCGGCCTCTTCATGTCGGCGGCCATGCTCCTCGTGCTGTGGCGATTCATGTACAACCAGTCGAAGAGCGACGCGCTGCACCTCATCGCCGAGGAAGGCGACGGGAGACCGCATTAGCCAAACCGGGAAAGGCCCGGCGTGCGCACGGGGGCCGGCGCGAAAGGGATGCCCTCGGCTACAGCACGATCGGCCGGTCGGCGAGCTCGTTCGTGCCCCCGTCCGCCCGCGGCGCGTGCGCGACGAGGTGCTCGCCCACGGCGTTGACCCCGTCGACGGCGGTGTCCGCGTAACGCCCGGCGGCGAATCCCTGCTCCATCGTGCGACAGATCGCCTCCCAGGCGCCGGCGCCGACCTTGGCGTGGATGCCACGATCGGCGACGATCTCGACATCGCGATCGGCAAGCAGCAGATAGATGAGCACGCCATCGTTGTGCTCGGTGTCCCACACCCGCAGTGCGCCAAAGACCTCGAGCGCGCGCTCCCGCGGCGTTTGACCCTGCCACACCCGCGCGAGCGGCAGCGACGCCTCGAGGACGACGCAGATCTGCCCGGAGTGACGCTTCTCGCACGCGGCGATCGCCTGCTCGACGCGGGTGAGCGCGGCAGGCGGAAACGCGCGGTGGACGTGCGCGCGGTCGACACGAAAGTGCCGCCACAGCCGCCGCAGTCTCGACGAGGGCATTCGCGCCGTCACCTCACCAGCTCCCCGAGGCGCCGCCGCCGCCAAAGCTGCCACCGCCGCCAGAGAATCCACCACCACCGCCACCGCCGCCGCCACTCCAACCACCCCCTCCCCAGCCGCCGCCACCCCAGCCGCTGTCGCGCGAACGGCCGCCCGAGGAAGTCCAGGTGCCGCGAGTGACCCCGGATCCCATCGCCGCCCCGATCAGCAGGACGATGAGCGCGAGCACCGCCGCGACGATACCGAAGAACACCGAACCCAGCACGAACCAGGTGCCGATCCCGGCAAGACCCGAACCCAAGGTCGTGCCGGCCACGGTACCGAACATCTGGCGCAGCACGCGGCCCGCCGCCGGTACGATCACGAAGACGATGAAGAGCAGGATGACCGGAACGTGACCCCAGTCGCGCGCCGCGGTTGCCGGTGCGGGAACGACCGCTCCCGGATCCTTGTCGACGGTGGCGATGATCGCATCGACGCCTGCCGTGATCCCCTGGTCGAACTGGTTGTTGCGAAACTGCGGCGCGATCACGTCGCTCACGATCCGCCGGGAGATGGCGTCGGTGAGCGTCCCTTCGAGACCGTAACCCACTTCGATGCGGAGCTTGCGATCGTCCTTGGCCACGATGAGCAGTGCGCCGTTGTCGTGACCCTTGCGCCCGATCTTCCATGCTTCGGCGACGCGGATCCCGTACGCCTCGATCGACTCCGGCTGCGTGCTGGGGACGACGAGCACCACGAGTTGGTTGCCGGTCTTCGCCTCCCACGCCGCGAGTTTCGCGACGAGCGCCTGCGACGCCTGCGGCGAGAGCGTTCGCGTCAAATCGGTGACGCGATCGCGCAGCTCCGGAATCGGCGTGAGACCGTCGCTGCCAGCCTCCCAGGCGTGTACGAGCGGGCACGCGAGCGCGAGCCACGCGCAGGCGACGATCCGCGCCCACGTGCCCCAGCGCGATGCCGCGTGCGCGGCGCCGACCCGCACACGCGCGCGCCGTTCGCGAACACGGGTGCGACCCGCGGGCACGGCGCTCGCGACGAGGTGGGGCATGGATGGCGAAGCTGCGCGCCGCAACGCGACCGTACGAGGCGCGTCAGGCGGCGTGTGGCAGCGCGCCCAGTCCAGACGTCTTGGCCGGCGCCGCAGGCGCGGGCGCTGCCGGCGTCTTGCCGAAATCGACCGTGGGTGGACGGCTGATCGCGGCCTCGTTCTCGACGGTGAAGTTGGGCTTCACCTCCATCTTGAAGAGCATCGCCGTGAGATTCGTCGGGAACGATCGCACCGTGGTGTTGTACTGCTGGACCGAGTCGATGTAGCGCTTGCGTGCCACCGTGATGCGATTCTCCGTGCCTTCGAGCTGCGACTGGAGGTCGCGAAACGCGCCGTCGGCCTTGAGGTTGGGATAGTTCTCGGCAACCACGAGCAGCCGCGACAGCGCGCTCGTGAGCTCACCCTGCGCCGCCTGGAACTTCGCGAAGGCGGCCGGATCGTTGACGAGTTCGGGTGTCGCCTGGATCGTGCCGACCTTCGCGCGCGCGTTCGTCACCGCGGTCAGCACGTCGGCCTCGTGTGCGGCATAACCCTTGACGGTATTGACGAGGTTGGGCACGAGGTCGGCGCGCCGCTGGTATTGGTTCACCACTTCCGACCAGGCGCCCTTGATTCCTTCGTCCTGGCGCTGCAGGTCGTTGTACCCGCAGCCACCGAGTGAAAGCGCCACGAGGGCGGTGAGCAGGGCAATGAGCTTCTTGGTCATGGGTCTCTCCCTGAAACGATGAATGCGGCCATCGACGGGGCCGCGACGCGAAATATGCGTGGTGACACGTCGCTATGCAAGCATTGCGCGGGGTCCGTGCGACGAACTGCGCCTACGCAGGTGTCGTCCCCGCCTCGCCCGCGATGATCGTCTGCGCGAAGACGAGGTCCTCCCACGCCTTGGCCTTGTCGGGCAGGGTCCGCAAGAGGTACGCCGGATGATAGGTCACCACGACGGGCAGATCCCCATGGCGATGCACCCGCCCGCGCAAGCTCGCGATGCTGGCGTCGGTGCCCAGCAGGAGCGAGGCCGCGGCGCGCCCGAGGGCAACGATGAGCCGCGGGCGGATGAGTTCGATCTGCCGCGTGAGGTACGGCCGGCAGGCGTCGACTTCCGCGGGCTCCGGCGTCCGGTTGCCCGGTGGACGACACTTCAGCACGTTGGCGATGTAGACCTGCCGCGCGCGGTCGAGCCCAAGCGCCGCCAGCATCGCATCGAGCAGATGGCCCGCCTGACCCACGAAGGGCTCGCCACGCGCATCTTCCTCGGCGCCGGGCGCTTCGCCGACGAAGAGCCAGTCGGCCTGTGGATCACCCGTGCCGGGGACGGTCTTCTTGCGCGTCGCGCAGAGCTTGCACGCGGTGCACGCCGCGACGTCGGCCGCGAACCCGTCCCAGGTGAGGGCGGCGATGCGCGCCCGCCGCGCGCCCTCGCCGGACGCCGTCGTCGACACCGAGGGCGCGCCGCCAGCGGGATCGGCGGGTGCGACCGGAGCGTGCCGGAGCACCCAGCGCGGCGCGAGCCCCAACTCGGCAAGCACATCGGCACGCGACGCACTCACCCCGCGCACCTCGCGCGACGGCACGCCGGCCTCTGCCGCGTTCCGTCGGTCGCGTCCATCAGGCGAGCTCCTTGCGCATCACGAGGGCGTCCTCACGCCTGCCGTCGGGACCGGCCGGGTAATACGCCACGCGACGCGCGACGTGCGCGAATCCCACGCTCTCGTAGAGCGCGAGCGCCGGCGCGTTGCTCACGCGAACCTCGAGGAACACCTGCTCGGCGCCGACCTGCATCGCGGCGGTGAGAAAGCGCTGGACGAGCGCCCGACCCAGGCCCTCGCGGCGCGCGTCGGGCACGACCGAGACGTTGAGAATCTGTGCCTCTCCGGGGGCCACCATCATCACGCCGTAGGCGACCACGCGGCCGCCGCGCTCCGCGACCTGCGCCGCGTAGCCGGCGGCAAGCGCATCCCGGAAGTTACCCGCGGTCCACGGTGCCGCGTGGATGTGCGACTCCAGCGCCGCGACGTAGCCGACGTCCCCACCACGCATCGGCCGCCAATCGACACGCGTCGATGGCGCCATCTGCGGCAACGCTACCATGGGCTCACAGACGCGCACCGGCGTGGCGCTCGGCGGTGGTGAGCGCGACGCGGTGGCGCACGTACACGGGCTGCGCCTCGGCGGCGGCGACGACCGCGCCGGCCGCAACCCGTAGCAGCGCGAGGTCGATGATCGCTTCCGCCTGCGGATGCAGCGCGGCATCGCATCCGCCCAGCGCAAGACGCACGGCGAGGTCGGGATACGCAGCAAAGCCGTCGCCCGCCCCGAACCAGTCCCCGGCCGGCGACGGGACGACGACGGCGTCCGGCGCCACGACGGCGGGCATCTGCACCTCCTGCCATGCGTCGCCGACGCGCTGCATCGAGGCCGCGTAGACCTCGCGCATGCGCGCGTCGAGGCAGGCGACGACGCGCGGCGCGCCATAACGGCGCCACGCCGCCTGTGCGAGGACCGTGAGGGTGGAAACCGGGACGAGCGGAAGTCCGGCACCGAGCCCCAACCCTTGTGCCACGCTGCACGCGGTACGCACCCCGGTAAACGAGCCGGGGCCGGCACCGAATGCGATCGCATCGAGATCGGTCAGGGCGAGCCCTGCCTCATCGAGCAAGCGATCGACGAGCGGCAAGAGGCGTGACGAGTGCGCGTTTTCGACATGCTCGTCGCGCGCGAGCCGTCGCGTGCCGTCGTGCACCGCGACGGAGAGCCACGCGGTCGACGTGTCGAAGGCCAGGATCTTCACGGTGAGGAGTGTACCGGAGCGGCGCGGCCGTCCCCTCGTGCCGACTCGGTACAATCACCGCTGCGTCTGCCTGCCGTGCCTCCGCCCGCGGCGTGCCGCACCATGCCGTCCGCCGCCGCATCTTCTCCCACGCCTTGCACGCTCCATGTCGAATCGCTCGACCAGGAGGGGCGTGGCGTCGCGCACCATGACGGCAAGGTGACGTTCGTCGAAGGTGCCTTGCCC
>WBZR01005120.1_pt1 | contig 10253 bp, 11 predicted proteins | sample 5204231 | NCBI WGS metagenome assembly WBZR01 (sample SAMN12412403, study PRJNA552823) | activated sludge metagenome | isolation source: activated sludge from anammox sidestream of wastewater treatment plant... | place: USA: Virginia | collected 2017-08
CGCGAGACGACGTCGTGCGCTATCCGGACGCGCCGGCGTGACGACGCGGGAGGAGATCGTCGAGGAGGCGCGCTCCTGGAAGGGGACGCCGTACCTTCATCAGGGGCGGATCAAGGGGCGCGGCGTCGACTGCCTCGGCGTCGTCTCGATGGTCGGCCGCGCCCTCGGGCTGACCGACTACGATCGGCTCGACTACGGGCGGCTCCCGAACCCGCGCCGGATGCGCGCGGAGCTGAAGGCGCACCTCGTCGAGATCTCGCTGCGCGATGCCTTACCGGGAGACGTCGTTCATATGTCGTGGGGAATCGACCCGATGCATCTCGGGATCCTGACGCCGGCCGGAATCGTCCACGCGTACTCGCGGATCCCGGCGGTCGTCGAGCATCCGGTCGACGGCGAGTGGCGCGGTCGAATGCGGTTCGCGTATCGCTACCCGGGGATCGAATAGATGGCGCAGCTCGCATTCGGCCTCGGTGGCGCGATCATCGGCGGCATCTTCGGCGGACCTCTCGGGGCCTCTATCGGCTGGGCCATCGGTTCAGCCGTCGGGGGCCTCCTCTTCCAGCCGGACGGCCCGACGATCGAGGGGCCGCGCCTTGGCGACCTGACGGCGCCCGGCGGGGCAGAGGGAACGGGTATCCCGATCGTGCGCGGAACGGTCCGCGTCCCGGGCCGCGTGATCTGGTCGACGGACATCGTCGAGACGCGTCACGAAGAGGAGGTCGAGGCGGAAGGCGGGAAGGGCGGGCCGCCGAGCGCCACCCAAGTCACCTACACCTACTCGATCTCTTTCGCCGTCTCCCTCTGCGAGGCGCCGAGCGGCGGTATCACGGGTGTCCGTAGGATCTGGGCGGACTCGAAGCTGATCTACTCGGTCGGGGATGGCGCCGACCCGGCGACGTTCACGGCGAACACGGCGAACGGAGTGATCCGCTGCTACTCCGGATCGAACGTCCAGCTCCCTGATCCGCTCATCGCCGCAACGGTCGGCGAGAGCCTGGCGCCTGCCTATCGCGGGACGGCTTACATCGTCTTCGACACGCTCCAGCTCGCGGACTTCGCCAATCATCGCCCGATGATCGAGGCGGAGGTCGTCGTCTCCGGGAGCCCGACGTCGCCGACCTACAGCCATACGCATCCGGATTCCCCGACCGGGGACTGGAAGGTCGTCGGGGTCGATCTCACGCGGAGCAAGTTCCTTCTCTCGAAGAGCCAATACGACGCCGGCGCGTGGATCTGGAGGTGGGACGGCGGTTCATCCGCGCCAGTCGAGTACGCGTACCTGGAAGACGCGGCGGCAGCGGGAGGGGTTACGACCGTCGGCCATGATCCGGTGAACGATCAGGTCTGCGTCTTCGAGAACAACTCGCCGGTCGCGGGCGGCGTGACGCTGAAACGGTTCGACGGATCGACGGGGGCGTTCATCGGTTCGGCGGTGGTCGTGCCGACCGGGATCCCGCCGAGCGGCGTCTCGGAAGATGTGCGGTGCTCGCTGGAGTGGGTCTACGACCGCGTAAACGGATGCTTCTGGTCGCTCGGCGACGGCTGGGGAAGCGGCGAGCCGTACCTCGTGAGCCTGTTCCCGAGCGCCGGATCGTCGGCGATCCGCACGGTTCAGCTTCTCACTATGAGCCCGGCCCTCTCCCTCGGGACGTCGCTCGGCCGGGCGACCGATAACGACGGCGTCGTCTGGTTGATCGTCGGGAACGCGATCGTGAAGACGGGCGCCGTTCCGGAAGTTCACTTCATGGGCGGGACGAGCACGTACTCCGCGCAGAAGTCGTTCATGTGGAAGGCGCGGAACGAGATCTGGATCGCCCGGACCACGGACCTCACGCTCGGATGGCGCGTCTTCGACGTCGCGACCGAGACCTTCTCCGATTCCGTGGCCGACGTCGGCTTCTCCTGGTCCGATTGCACGGACTACTCGATCGGCCACGAGAACGCGCAAGGCTATGCATGGTTCCTCGGGAAGACATCCGGCGGCGGACCGTATGCGACCCTGCGGGATACGAACGGGGTCCAGGTTCATAGTCACAATTCGACGAGCATCGCGGGCGCCTTCATTCGCTACGTCCCCGGAGTCTGCCTCACGGTCCAGACCGACTCGACGACGAAGTCGTTCTTCGAGTACAGCCTCGCCCAGAACGGCGTCGGGCTCGATGCCCTCGTCGAGGATCTCTGCGACTACGTCGGGCTGACCTCCGTCACGACGACGTCGCTCGCTTCGGATACCGTGCGCGGCTACGTCGTCTCGAACCCCGTCCCGCTGCGCGGCGCGATCGAACCTCTGATGGGAGCGTTCATCTTCGACGCGGTCGAGCACGACGGGACGGTCGCCTTCGTGAAGCGGGGCGGCGCGTCGGCGGCGACGTTCGACGAGGACGATCTCGGGGCCCGGCCGGGCGACTCCGGGAGCGAGCCGCCGCCGCTCGTCACGACGACGCGGGCGCTGGAGAGCGAACTCCCGGCGGTCGCCTACCTCCGCTTCATCAACCAGGACCTCGACTACGACGTCGGCGTCGCGCGCGCCCGTCGGCTCGTGAGCAACGCGGAGAACGTCGCGAACATCGAGTTCCCGATCGTCTTCACCTCGGACGAGGCGCACCAGGTCGTCGATCGGATCATGCGCTACGCCTGGCTGGAGCGCGAGCGGTTCGAGTTCGCGGTCGGGCCGAAGTGGCGGACGCTGGAGCCGACCGACGTCGTGACGCTCCCGGACGGCCGGCGCGTTCGGATCACGGAGATCGAATACTCTCCGAACGGTCCCGTGCGCTGCCGTGGCGTGAGCGACGATCAGGGCGCGCTTACGAGCTACGCGGTCGGGAACGAGGGCGAGACGGGGCAGGGCGTGACGATCGAGGGAGCCGGGCCTACGGTCGCGGTCGTCCTCGACATCCCGCTTCTCGTAGACGGGCACAACGACGAGGGGCTCTACCTCGCGGCGTGCGGCGAGGCGAGCGGCTGGCCGGGCGGCGTGATCTACTACTCGCGGGACAACGGCGCGACGTGGCAGGGCGCGGCGCCGACCTACAGCGCGGCGCGGATCGGATCGGTCATCTCCGGGCAGATGCGCGGCCGCGCCGATCACCTCTGGGACAACGAGAGCCGGATCACGGTCCGGCTCGTCCAGCCGGATCATACGATCTCGACGCCGGCGAGCCTGGAGACGTTCTACAACGGCGCGAACGCCTTCGCGATCTCCTCCGACGGCGAGGCGTGGGAGATCTGCCAAGCGTACACGGTCACGGCGAACGCGGACGGAACCTACACGCTGGAGAACTTCCTGCGCGGACGTAAGGGGACGGAGCATAACGCCGACGCGTGGGAGATCGGCGCCCGGCTCGTCTTCCTCGAAGCGGGGCCGATCAAGCGGACGACGTTCCCGCTGGCGGCGATCGGCACCGACTCCCTCTGGCGCGCGGTCGGGTTCCGTGGCTCGCTACTCGACGCGCCGATCGACGACGAGACCTTCGACGCGGTGAGCGCCCTCCCCTACGCGCCGGTCGCGATCGGCGGGGCGCGGCAGGCGAACGGGGATTTCCAGCTCTTCGCGACTCGCCGCGCGCGCCGGATCCACGAGTGGGCGAACTCGATGGACGTCCCCCTCGACGAGCCGACCGAGGAGTACGTCCTGGAGATCTACGACGACGGCTTCTCGGATCTGAAGCGGACCGTAACCGGGCTCGCGGAGATGAGCTACACCTACACGACCGGGATGCAGTCCTCCGACCTAGGGAGCCCGGCGGAGATGCTCACGCGGATCGGGGTTCGCTGGTATCAGGTCTCCTCGCGCGTCGGACGCGGAATCGCGGGCGAGGCGTTGATCCCGGCGCGCGACTCCTTCCGGTTCTACGCTCCGGACGTCGCGAGCGAGTTTACGTTCGGCGGCGAGCAGCCTTACGTCCAGGTCTCGAAGTCGACGGCGACGAACAAGTGGGCCGGGACGAACTTCTTCGCGAATTCCGGGAAGTGGTACTGGGAGACGCTGATCACCGGCTCGCCAGCCGCGACCGACGTCTTCTTCGGGATCTCCAGCCTGTCGCCGCTCTCCGGCGGACAGAATCAAGCGGAGAATCGCCTATGGAGAGGTAATCAGCAGTACTACTACGGCGGCGGCGCCGGGCGTGGAGATGGGAACGGGCCGACCGACAACATCGCGAACGGCTCCGTGGTCGGGATCGCGTGGGACGCGTTCAACGGCTACGTCTGGATCTCGCTCGACGGGGACTGGAACGACAACGACCCGGAGGGCGGGACGATGTACGTCTTCTATCACACGCCGAGCATCGCGTGGCGTCCGGCGTTTGTGACAAGCTCGGACAACTCAAGCTATACCCTGCAAATTCGAGGCGCCGGGCAGACGCAGTACCCCGTCCCGGCCGGCTTCGCAGCCATCCCATAGGAGCAACATGACAACGCTCGCGCAGATCGCATCGGCTCAGTACCAGAAGGAGGTCGCGGCGAACGAGCTGTTCGGCGCGCTCTCTCACGCCGGGCTCTTCGGCAAGCGCATCGCCGGGACGAGCGGCCTCGTCTGGGGCTATTACGGCGGCTATATGCTCGTCGACGGCGTCCTGACTAGCATCTCCGACGGGACGGTGAACCTCACCGGCGCGACGACGAACTACATCGAGGCGACGCGCGCCGGCGTCGTAAGCGCGAACACGACGGGGTTCACGGCGGGGAGGATCCCGCTCTACAGCGTCGTCACGACGTCGACCGGGATCAGCGGAACGCCGACGGACTTCCGCACGTGGGCGTTCCCCGTCGGCTGGGTGGGGAGCTACCTCTCGAAGGCGTTCCCCTCGGACGCGAACTACACGCTGACGGCGGCGGAGGCTCGGGCGCGCGTGATCAGGATGACGGGTACGATCTCCGCGACCCGGCGCGTGATCGTCCCGACCTCCGGGGAGTGGATCTTCCGCAACGATACGACCGGCGGGTTCTCGATCGAGGTGATCGGGGCCGACGGTTCTCCGAGCGTCGGCGTGACGATCGCGAACGCGAAGGCCGCGATCGTCTACGGCGACGGGACGAACATCAACCGCGCGACGGCGGACGCGTAAAGGAGCGAGCATGAGAAGCGCGATCATCGGTCGGAGATTCTCTGCGGCGAAGGAGAAGGTCCGCCGGCGGTACAACGAGGGCTGCGTCGGGACGCTGCTCCTCGCGTCGATCGACCTGGCGCTCGTCTTCGGGTTCCTCTTCCGGAACAAGGGGACGTTCCGCACGGCGCTCGATCGCATGGGGCTCCTTGAGGAGTGGGCGGCGCTTTGCGGGAGCGTCGCGATCCTCCTCATCGCCGGGTTGATCTGGCCGCGCGTTCGGCAGTCGAGCCTCGCGTTCGCGGCGATCGTCAACGGGGCGACCGCGATGATGCTCTACTCGTTCGTTCCGGGGCTCGTGCTCGCGCCTTACGGAATGGTGGTCCAATTCGCGGCGGCGGCGAGCTGCGCGCTCTTCTGGTTGCACATTCGCGGGGAAGTCCACTCAACGGAGAGGAAGGCTACGAATGCCCGAAAAACTTGAAGAGTGGTTCGTGCAGAACCCGCTGATCGGCGTCCTCCTGATGGCGCTGCTCGGCGGGTTCCTCGCGCACCTGAAGGCGATGGCGGCCTCGCGAGGGATCGCGAACATCACGCTCCGCGAGTGGATCTTCCTCCTCGCGCAATGCCTCGTTGCGCTCTCCGTCCGGATGATCGGCGCCGCGCTCGGCGGCCTTATCGTCCTTTTCTCCTGGCGCGCGCTCGCGTGGCCTTGGGAGTACGGCTTCGTCGCCGCCGGCGTCGTCGGGCTCTTCTCGACGGAGTTCTTCGAATGGCTGATGCAAGTCGGGAAGCGTTACCTGGAGACGCGGCTCGGCGTCGCGACCGTCAAGGAAACCGAGCGCAAGGACTAGGCGGTGCCAGAGGGGGAGGAGAAGGCGCCGTGCGCGCACGCGCTCTCCGTCCGCGACGCGTGGGCGGCGCTCGCGGGGCCGTGGGCGGAACGCGTGACCGTCAACTGGTGTACGCGATGCCAGAGGTTTCGGCGCGCGGAGTGCCAGATCGTCCAGGCGCAATTCGTCGAGAACGGAAGGCGCCTCGCCGCGAAACGGGGTAAAAGTAGCCGAAGGAGAACAGGATGACGCCGACGAAGATCATCGTCCACTGCGCCGCGACGCCGAACGGGAAGAAGTTCACGATCGCGCAGATCGACGACTGGCATCGCGAGCGCGGATTCCGCCGGACGAAGCCGGGGCGCGCGCGGGAGTGGCTGACCTCGGTCGGCTACCACTTCGTCATCCGGCTCTCGGGAGAGGTTGAGCGCGGGCGAGATGAGGACGAGGTTGGGGCGCATACCGCAGGCGAGAACGTCGGCTCGCTCGGGATCTGCCTCATCGGGACGGATCGCTTCACGCCGGCGCAATGGGCCGCGCTAGGCGCGCTCGTCGACGACCTGAAAGCCCGCCACGGGATCTCGGACGTCCGTGGGCACCGCGATTACAACTCCGCGAAGGAGTGCCCCTGCTTCGACGTCGCGACGTGGGAGGCGTCGCGCTCCATCCCGGCGGAGAACCTGCTCGCCGACGAGTCGCTCTAGCATCACAACCGAGAAGGAGAACGCGATGGGCATCAAGGAAGAGATGAAGAAGGCGGACGCTGAGCTGACGAAGCTCGCCGATATGGTCACGCGAAAAGGCGCGACGAAGTGGGTCGTCCTCGGCCTCGTCCTCGCGGTCTTCGCGCTGCTCGCGGTCGCGCTCTGGCCGACGAAGGCGCACGCCACGGGCGGGCACGTCCCGCCGGTTGTCGTCGTCAAGCCGCCGGTCGTAGTCCCGCCGCCCGCTCCGCCGCCCGTCGTTGTAGCGCCGACGACCGCCCCGGTAACGCCTCCGGCCGCGCCTCCGGCCGCTCCGTCAACGCCTTCGCCGCAGCCGTCCGCCGGCGGGAACGGCCCCGGCGCGCTCGGGTGGTACGTCATGGCGGGCGTCGCGATCTACTTCGGGGCGGTGATCCGGACGCACTGGCTCTTCTGCGCCGAGGACGACCGGAAGCCGCCCGAGCGCCGGGTCTGCTACCGGCCGCTCCGGGACGGGATGCCAAAGTAGATGCTCGACTCCGCCTGGAGCCTCGCGACCTCGATCGCTTGGGGCTGGACGGCCGCCGGGCTCGGGCTCGCGGCGCTCGCGGCGCTCGCGTTCTACACGGGGCGGATCCAGGCGGGGATCGCCTTCGCGGTCGGAGCGATCTGCGTCCTCGGGACGGCCGCCCTGATTACGCAGCGCGACGCGGCCCGGGCGGAGGCGGCGGCGGCCCGGAAGGACGCCGGGGAGGCGGACGCCGCTCGGTCCGCCTGCCTGACGAAGCTCGACGGCTGGATCGAGGTCGCGGCAGAGCAGAACCAGGCGGTCGAGAACCTCCGCAAGGAAGCGGCCCGGCGGCTGGCCGTAGCTGCCGAGGCGGCGCGAAAGCGGGAGGCGGAGGCGGAGGCGCGGGGGCGCGCCTCGGGCCTCTTGGCGGCCCTCTCGGCGGCCCCGGCGAGGGACGGGGACGAGTCCTGCGACGCGGCCGACCGGGCGGTCCTGGAGGGGCTCCGATGAAGCCTGCCGTTTTCGCCGTTCTCGCCGTTCTCGCGATGACCGGGTGCGCGATGGACCGGCCGACTGGGGCCGCGCCGCCGGAGCGGGTCGAGGTCCCGGTCCCGGTAGCGTGCATCCCTGCCGACCTGCCGCCGGCCCCGACCCTGACCGCGAACGCGGTCCTCCGGGAGATGACGCCGCGCACCCGTTACCTCCGGATCGCGGCCGAGCGCGAGGAGCTGGAAGCCTGGCGCCTGAAGGTCGAGCCGGCGCTCGAAGCCTGCCGGGAACGGCGCCCGTGATATGGCATCCGGCGCTAGACAGTGTCGCGGCGGACGACGGGCGCGCCTAGCTAATCTCCGTCACGCGAAGTGCTTCCGCCATAAGCGTTCGACGACTTCGACCTGCTTTGTCGAGAGCCCGCTCGTGCGCTCGCCGCAATTCGTCTGCTCGTCGATGCTCTGCACGAACCGGTCCTCCCACTCGCTCACGTCCTTGGTGCCGGCGAGCGTGCAGACCTGCTTGACCATCGTCCCGATGCTGACGGTCCGGTTCATCCGTATGGCTACTCCTCGCCCAGTGCTCGGCGGGCGGCTTCACAGTGTGATAGTCGCAGTTCCGCTTCCCATTCTGTGCCGGCGTGAATTGTGTGGATCAGATCATCGAGACCAGCGAACGGTTTAGCGGCGCGCTTCTTGGCATAAGTAGCGAAAGGGCGCAGCGCCTCCCGCAGCCTATCCCGCTCTGCTCGAAGTGCGGCCGCCTCGGCTGCGTAGGCCATGCCGGTCGTAACGGCAGTTTCATACTCTGCCCGGAGTGCGGCGAGTTCGCGTTCGGCGTGCTTCCGCCCGGCTTGGTAGCCGTTCCAAGCGTGCTGAACGTAGCTGATGTCGTATAGATCACGGGCATCTTCGTCTCGCCTGAACCAGTCACTTTCGAGCGGCATGGAGTCAGACTCAAACCAGTCCTCGAAGTCTCTGCGTATCGCAAATACGCTAAACTCGTCCGTCCTCGGCGTATCGCTGCTCATGCCTATCCCCTCCAAAGATTCGGGTCTGGACTACGCCACGAATCAGAGACCGTAGGTTCGACGCGATACGCTCCGCAACGGCGGCACCATTTCACGCGAATGCCGTTGCCGCCGCCCTCAAGAATGTCTACCGCGACAAACTCTCCCGGATGTTGGCAGCGGCGTTGCAGTAGCGACAAGAGTTGATCCGCTAGCCAACTCATTGGCGTATCGCTGCTCATTTCGTCTCCTATCCGATTCATTGGACTTGCTGATGTACCCATACTGTCCGTCCTGTATCTGGGTCGCAGTAATCTGCGATTGGGCTACACCAGCAATCTTTGCTTGCAATATGGGCGCGGCGAGCCGGGAATCGAACCCGGCCATTGAGCCCTTCAGGCATCTGCTTTGTTCCCGGACGGTCAGCATACGGAGCCTTCCCTGTTCCGCCCTCTCGCCGCTTCGTCATTGCAATTCATCGTCCTCGTCTACGCAGTCGGCTGCGCCACAGCCTTCGCAGTTCATGTAGGCGTACTCTTCATCCTCTACTTGGCAGTCGTCGATGTCTCCGTGGCAATAGCACGCTTGGCCGCAGCGGTAGCAGTCGTGCATCACTCCTCCTTCCCGCCGGTGCGCGCGAGGTAGGCGCGGATGCGTTCGGCGGTCACGCTGTGCGGATGTAGTTTGCTTTCTGCATCCCGCAGCAGCCTCATCGCCTCGTCTGCCTGCGCTGGCTGCGGGGTGGCGTTTCTCCATGCAGCAACAGCGCGTTGTACCCATTCAACCGAAATGAAGCACGGGATGCGCTGCTCGCCGCTGGCCTCTTTTTCAACTGCCATGCGTTCTAGCTGCGCTAGGTTCAGATCTTCAAGCAGTTGCCACGCCACCGGCTCCGGGGCGGGCTGGGGAGGGGCGGCGTAGAGCGCAGAGACATGAAACTGGCCCGGCCAAGGATTGGCGGCCTGCCAGATTAAAGTCCAGTTGCCGTGAGGCGGATTGAGGTCTTTGCGCCACGCCACCGGCTGCGCTTGTTGGTCTGGTCGTCTATTCCAAGATGAAACGGGACCGGGGACAGCATCTTCTTTGCAGGAAAAGGCTAGGCGCGTAGTGAGACCGCAGCCTGCTCGCTTGCACTCGATGTAGTACGCGCCTGCATTCAGCTCCTGTGGGTCGTGCGGCACTTGTTCTAACTCTGCCCGATAGCCGCAGCATGGACACGGAAGTATCCCGACACTCTTATCTGGCTGCGCTTGTTGGGCAGGGTTGCACGCGGGGCATATCACTTCGCGCTTTGTTGGTCTGCCGAATGCCGTCGCACAGACCGCGCAGATGTTGACGTACTGCTCGGCCAGATCCGTTTGTTGGGTGGGTGACTCGCCATCCATGGACTCCTCCCTCTTGCGAAGGCTATGCCCATCGTTATCGGAGATTTTGCCCGACGAGTCACCCATTGATCTGTCCTGTGCCCTGCGCTGCTGTAGCGCGCGCTCTAGAGTCTCGACTTCGGCGGCGAGGGCGCCCAGCACGTCGATGCCGCCGCGTCCCGGCAGGTTCAGATCGAGCAGCAACACCTGGCAGTCCACGTCGCGCATCAGGGCGCGAAATTCGGCGTAGTCGGCAGCTTCGCCGATGACTTCGATGCCTCCAGCATCGGTCAGCGTCTCGCGCAGTCCGCGCCGG
>WBZR01005122.1_pt1 | contig 10252 bp, 11 predicted proteins | sample 5204231 | NCBI WGS metagenome assembly WBZR01 (sample SAMN12412403, study PRJNA552823) | activated sludge metagenome | isolation source: activated sludge from anammox sidestream of wastewater treatment plant... | place: USA: Virginia | collected 2017-08
AGGGATCCAGGCGCGCCGTCATCGGATCGGGAATCAGCAGCATGTCAGAGGCCTGTATGCCCTTCCAGCCCGCGATCGAAGATCCATCGAACGCATGGCCGCTCTCGAACTTGTCGGCATCGAAATGACTGCAGGGAACGGAGACATGCTGCTCCTTGCCACGCGTGTCGGTGAAGCGGAGATCGACGAACTTGATCTCCTTGTCCTTGATCATTTTTAGGATCTGGTCGGGTGTAGACATACTCTCCTCCGGAAGGGATTTTGGCGTTCAGGTCAATTTCGACTACCGCAGCGACTACTCGAGCTAAAGGCGACGACGCCCGTTTACGGCATGAGGTCTGGGCCCAGTCAGCAGAAAATGTGCCACCAATTTCCGCTGTAAAAACAAAGGATCAAAAAACAGTAATTTCGTCGCGACGCACTCGAATCGTGCGCATGTGCTGGATGGCGCACCATTATGGTGCGGACTCCGCCCCAAGCGTAGTCTCGCCGGCAAGAAGCTGACCCACCGTCTCGCGTGCGCGCACCAGATACGCCTGCACCCCGTCGACCATGATTTCTGCCGCGCGGGGGCGGGCATTGTAGTTCGAACTCATGGAAAAACCATAAGCACCAGCGGACATCACGGCCAGAAGGTCGCCCTGTGCGGCGGCGACGGCGCGATCGCGGGCCAGGAAGTCCCCCGTCTCGCAGACCGGTCCCACCACATCACACTCGACGGCCGCCGCATCCGACTCGCGCCTTACGCGCATTATCTCGTGCCATGCCTCGTACAGCGCCGGGCGGATCAGGTCGTTCATGGCCGCATCGACGATGACGAAACGCTTCTCCGGGGTCTGCTTCACGTACTCCACCCGCGTCAGCAGGATGCCGGCATTGCCGACGATCGCCCTTCCGGGCTCCATCAGCACCTCCCTCACCTGCCCGGCGAGGCGCCGGCAGATGAGCTCGGCGTACGCATCGACCGCCGGCGGCTGCTCGTCGCGATACTGGATGCCCAGGCCGCCACCGATGTCGATGTGTTCGATCTCCACGCCCCGCGCCCGCAGCTGGTGCACGAGGTCGAGCACCTTCGCCACGGCGTCGTCGAACGGTTCGACCTCGGTAAGCTGGGAGCCGATGTGGCAGCCGATGCCGACCACCTTCAGATGCGGCAACCGTGCGGCATACTCATAAACCGAAAGCGCCTCCTCGCCAGGGATCCCGAACTTGTTCTGCTTCATTCCCGTGGCGATATAGGGGTGCGTGCGCGCGTCGACATCCGGATTGACACGCATCGCCACCGGCGCGCACACGCCCATGCGCCGCGCGACATCGTGGATGCGCTCGAGCTCCGGCACGAGCTCGACATTGAAGCAGCGGATCCCAACCTCGAGCGCACGCGCAATCTCCTCCTCCCGCTTGCCCACGCCGGCGAACACCACCTTGCCCGGATCGCCGCCGGCACGCAGGACGCGCTCCAGTTCACCCACCGAAACGATATCGAACCCGGAACCGAGGCGCGCGAGCACGCCCAGGATGGCGAGATTCGAATTGGCCTTCACGGCGTAACAGATGAGATGCGGAAGGTGCGCGAATCCGCGATCGAAGGCCCGCCAGCGCGCTTCGATGGCGGCGCGCGAGTAAACGTAAGTCGGTGTGCCGTGGCGCTCGGCGATATCGGTCAACGCCACCCCCTCCGCGTGCAACACCCCGTCGCGGTATGTGAATGCCTGCATTGGCTCAGCCCCGCGCCGTCGCCGAGCCGGCCTGCGCACTGGCGGCGGTCCGCTCCGGCAGGTAGAGGTCGCCCTTCTGGCCACAGCCTGCCACCAGCATCAGGCCAGCGGCGGCCAGGGCGAGCAGGAGGTTGCGGAGGAAGGTGCCGGGGCGCATGCGTGCGGGTCGGATGAATTTCCGTTGCGGCGAGCATCGCCGCGCTGACGGCATGATAAATTGGGCGCCGGAGAATTCCTACCAGACCGCCCGGCCATCGCCCGTCTCATGACCAACACACCACCACCCGTGATTGTCGCAGGCGCCGGCGAGGCCACGGCATCCGTGATCTGGCTGCACGGCCTGGGCGCCGACGGCCATGATTTCGAACCCATAGTGGCGGAGCTCGATCTGCCCTCCAACCACGGTATCCGCTTCGTCTTCCCGCACGCGCCGGTGAGACCCATTACCATCAATCGTGGCATGGCGATGCGGGGCTGGTACGACGTCGCGGAGAACGATCTCACCCGGCGCGAAGACGAGGCGGGCATCCGGGACTCCGCAAGGATCCTGAGTGAGCACATCGCCGGGCAGAGGGCGCTCGCCATAGACCACCGGCGGATCGTGCTTGCCGGATTTTCCCAGGGCGGGGCGGTCGCGCTGTTCGCCGGCCTGCGCCACCACGAACCTCTGGCCGGGATTCTGGCGCTTTCCACCTACCTGCCGCTGCCGATGACGCTCCCCGTCGAGGCCAACCCGGCCAACGTCAGTGTCCCGATCTTCATGGCCCATGGCAGCTTCGACCCGATCATCCCCGCCCAGCAGGGCGACGCATCGGCCAGGCTGCTCAAGGCCTCCGGCTACAACGTGGAGTGGCGCAGCTATCCCATGCCGCACTCGGTGTGTGAGCAGGAGGTGGCCGACATCTCGCGCTGGCTGAGACAGCGACTGCCGGCCTGACAACGCCGCGCCGGCGGTGTGCGATCAGCCGACGGGCTGCGAAGCGCGCGGACCGCGCGCGCGGCCGCGCCGGCCCCCGCCCCCACCCCCTCGAGGGGGTCCGCCACGGTGCGGTCGGGCGCTGCGCGGGCGCTCCGTACGCTCCTCTCGGGCGATCGGCTTGAGCTCCACCAACAGGCCCTCGGTGATCTTCTCCGTCGGGATGCGGTGGCCGATGTAATCCTCGATGTCCATCAGCGAATAGACATAGGCCTCGCAGGCGAGGCTGATGGCGTCGCCCGTGGCCCCGGCGCGAGCGGTGCGGCCGATGCGATGCACGTAGTCCTCGCCGTTCTGCGGCAGGTCGTAATTGATCACGTGGCTGACGCCGGGGATGTGCAGACCGCGCGCGGCCACGTCGGTGGCGACGAGCACCGGCAGCTCGCCGCGCGCGAAGCGTGCCAGCAGCGACTGTCGCTTCCTCTGGGGGACGTCGCCCGACAGCACGCGCGCCTCGCAGCCGTTGCTGCGCAGGGTATCGGCGACCAGGTCGGCGGCCCGCTTGGTGTTGACGAACACCAGCGTGCGCACGGGGTTGATCCGGCGCAGCAGCCCCATCAGCAGCCGCAGCTTTTCGCGGTTCTCGACGTGGTAGAGCACCTGAGCCACGGCATCGACCGTGACCTTGTCGGGGTTCACCTCGACCAGGCGCGGATTGTTCATGTGTTCGTAGGCGAGCTCCTGGACGCGCAGGGAGAGGGTCGCCGAGAACAGCATCGACAGTCGCCGCTCCGGGGCGGGCATCCGCCGCAGCAGGAACCTGATGTCCTTGATGAAGCCAAGGTCGAACATGCGATCGGCCTCGTCCAGCACCATCACCTCGATGGCGCGCAGGTCGAAGACGTGTTGCTTGAAATAGTCGATGATGCGCCCGGGCGTGCCGATCAGGATCTCGACGCCCGCCTGCAGCTCGGCGCGCTGCTTGTCGTAGTCCACGCCACCGTAGACCAGCGCCATCTTCAGGCCGGTGAACTGCCCGAGCACCTGCGCGTCCTTATGGATCTGGATGGCGAGCTCGCGCGTCGGCGCCAGGACGATGGCGCGGGGCTGATTCGGTTTGCGCTGCTCGAGGGCCGGCTCTTGCATCAGGCGCTGCATCAGCGCCAGCAGGAATGCCGCGGTCTTGCCGGTGCCGGTCTGCGCCTGCCCGGCGACGTCCTGGCCCGCCAGCGCCAAGGGCAGGGTCCCCGCCTGGATCGGCGTACAGCGGACGAACCCGGCCGTCCTCACGCCCTGCAGCAACTGGGGGTGCAGCCCCAAGCCTTCGAATTGGGTATGTTTTTCCGTCTCGGTCTCGATCATGGCGGCTAGCATAGCGTAATCCGATAGGCTCCGCTGGGGTGCGCCCTTGCATCCCGCCGGGCATTGGCCTGAGAATGAGGGCGGTTCCTATCCGGAAAGATACGACGCATGAGTAGTGACAATATTTCCCACGTGACCGATGCCAGCTTTGATACCGACGTGCTCAACTCGCAGATTCCGGTGCTCGTGGACTACTGGGCGGAATGGTGCGGTCCCTGCCGCATGATCGCCCCGATACTGGACGAGATCTCGCAAGACTACGCCGGCCGAATCAAGGTCGCCAAGGTGAATATCGACGAGAACCGCGACACGGCGACGAAGTTCAACATCCGCGGCATTCCCACCCTGATGCTCTTCAAGGATGGCGGCGTGGCGGCCACCAAGGTCGGCGCCCTGTCCAAATCGCAGCTCGCCGCGTTCATCGACGGCAACATTTGAGGTGTGCCCGGCGGGGCTTCGCGCACCGCGGCACCGTTCAGGCAGCCGATCCTGCCGTGGCACTGGACGAACGGCGGATGCCGTGCTAGCTTTCTTCTTAAAGCCGTAAAGCAGTTGCTGTGACCCGCCGACTCCGGCACATCTTCCAGTTCAAGATTTCCAATTAACGTCGTAACCGTGCCGGCTGCGCCTCGCACGTCCATGTTCTCAAGCACGCCATATCATCCATGAACCTTACGGAACTCAAACGCAAACCCGCATCAGAACTCATCTCACTGGCCGAAGGACTCGGTATCGAAGGAGCCGCGCGCTCCCGCAAGCAGGACGTCATCTTCGGCATACTCAAGGCCCAGGCGAAAAAGGGCGATGAAATCTGGGGCGATGGCGTCCTCGAGATACTGCAGGACGGTTTCGGATTCCTGCGGTCGGCGGACTGCTCCTATCTGGCGGGCCCGGATGACATCTACGTGTCACCCAGCCAGATCCGGCGCTTCAACCTGCGCACCGGCGACAGCATCTCGGGCACCATCCGGCCGCCGAAGGAGGGCGAGCGCTACTTCGCCCTGCTCAAGGTCAGCGAGATCAATTTCGAGCCGCCCGAGAACGCCAAGAACAAGGTTCTATTCGAGAATCTTACGCCGCTTTTTGCCAACAAGCGCCTGGCGCTGGAGCGCGGCAACGGCAGCACCGAGGATCTGACGCCACGCGTGGTCGACCTGGTGGCGCCGATCGGCAAGGGACAGCGCGGCCTCATCGTCTCGCCGCCGAAGGCCGGCAAGACGATGCTGCTACAGAGCCTCGCGCAGTCCATCGTCACCAACCATCCCGACTGCTATCTCATCGTCCTGCTGATCGACGAACGACCCGAGGAAGTGACCGAAATGGAGCGCTCGGTCCGCGGCGAAGTGGTATCCAGCACCTTCGATGAACCCGCGACCCGGCACGTACAGGTCGCCGAGATGGTGATCGAGAAGGCCAAGCGGCTGGTCGAGCACAAGCGCGACGTGGTGATCCTGCTCGATTCGATCACCCGCCTGGCCCGCGCCTACAACACCGTCGTGCCCTCCTCGGGCAAGGTGCTCACGGGCGGCGTCGACGCCAACGCCCTGCAGCGGCCCAAGCGCTTCTTCGGCGCGGCGCGCAACATCGAGGAGGGCGGCTCGCTCACCATTCTCGCCACCGCGCTCATCGACACCGGCTCGCGCATGGATGACGTCATCTACGAGGAGTTCAAGGGCACGGGCAACATGGAACTGCACCTGGAGCGCAAGATCGCCGAACGGCGCATCTTTCCGGCCATCAACATCAACCGCTCCGGCACCCGACGCGAGGAGCTGCTGGTGCCGGCCGACGAGCTTCAGAAGATGTGGATCCTGCGCAAGCTACTGGCGCCGATGGACGAGATCGCCGCGGCGGAGTTCCTGCTCGAGCGTCTGAAGGCCACCAAGAACAACGACGACTTCTTCGATTCGATGAAGCGCACCTCCTAGCCCCTCGCCGGCGGCCGGGAGTCCCATGGCCTGACGGCCGCCCGACCTCCGCTGCCCGGCGCGGCGGATCAGCCCGGCGGCCAGCTGAAGGTGCGGCCGCCGAGCAGGTGCACGTGCAGATGGAACACCGTCTGGCCGGCGCCCTCACCATTGTTCACGACCAGCCGGAAGGCATCCCCGTAGCCCTGCGCTTTGGCGATACCTGCCGCCGTCACCATGAGATGCCCCAGCAGCTCGCGATCCTCGGGCGATGCCTCGCCGAGCATGGCGATCGGCTTCCTGGGCACGACCAGGATGTGCATGGGCGCCCGCGGCGCCACGTCGTGAAAGGCCACACAGAGATCGTCTTCGTGAACGATCCGGGCAGGGATCTCGCGATCGATGATCTTGGCGAAAATGCTCTTGGACATGGCGCACCTCTTGCGTTTCCCAGGCCAGTATAGCGTCACCGGTGCAGGCCGGGATCCTCTCGCGAATCCGCGGACAACGCCTGCCAAGGGCGCAGACAGTGATCATCCGTGTGGCCTATCTCACTGTAATCGATGGTGAATCAATGAGGCTACGTTATAATGACCGCAATTGCAGAGCGGCAGCGCGCCGAGCAGCGGCGCCGTCGCGCGCGCTGTAGACCCCCCGTAGTGACTGACGGCAGTGATATGACCATTCGCACCCTGGATCAAACCCATCTCGACTGGCTGGAAGCCGAATCCATCTACATCCTGCGCGAGGTCGCGGCCGAATTCGAAAAGGCCGCACTGCTGTTCTCCGCCGGCAAGGATTCCTGCGTCGTGCTGCATCTCGCCCTGAAGGCTTTCCGGCCGGAGAAGCTGCCGTTCCCCCTCCTGCATGTGGACACCGGTCACAATTTCCCGGAGGTCATCGATTTCCGCAATCAACGCATCGCCGGGCTCGGCGAGCGGCTGGTGGTGGCCCAGGTGGAGGAATCCATCCGGCGCGGCACGGTGTCGCTGCCGCATCCTCTGGCCTCGCGCAACGCCGCGCAGGCCGTGACCCTGCTGGAGGCCATCGAGGAGCACGGATTCGACGCGCTGCTGGGCGGCGCGCGCCGTGACGAGGAGAAGGCACGCGCCAAGGAGCGGATTTTTTCGCACCGAGACGCCTTCGGTCAGTGGGATCCCCGCAACCAGCGGCCCGAGCTGTGGAACCTGTACAACACCAAGCTGCACAAGGGCGAGAACATGCGCGTGTTCCCTATCTCGAACTGGACGGAACTGGACGTCTGGCAGTACATCGAGCGCGAGAAAATCCCGCTGCCGCCCATCTACTACTCCCACGACCGTCAGGTGATCCCGCGCCGCGGTCTGCTCGTTCCGGTCACCCCCATCACCCCGCCCGAGGAGGGCGAGGCCATCGTGACGCGATCGGTGCGCTTCCGCACGGTCGGTGACATCTCGTGCACGTGCCCGGTCGCCAGCACCGCCAGGACGATCGACGCGATCATCGCCGAGACGGCACTGACGGAGATCACCGAGCGCGGCGCCACGCGCATGGACGACCAGACCTCGGAGGCATCGATGGAGCGCCGCAAGAAGGAGGGATATTTCTGATGTCCGCGCACGAGTACGACCACGCGCACTCCTCCCATGGCGTGCTGCGGTTCCTGACCGCCGGATCGGTGGACGACGGCAAGAGCACGCTCATCGGCCGCATACTCTATGACAGCAAGGCCGTGCTCGCTGACCAGGTGCAGTCGCTGGAACGCGCCAAACACAAGCGCACCGAGGCCGGCGTGCTGGATCTTTCCCTGCTGACCGACGGTCTCGAGGCCGAACGCGAGCAGGGCATCACGATCGACGTCGCTTATCGATATTTTTCCACCGGCTCGCGCAAGTTCATCGTCGCCGACGCCCCGGGACACGAACAGTACACGCGCAACATGGTCACCGCCGCCAGCACCGCCGATGCGATCGTGGTGCTTATCGATCCCACCCGCGTGACAATCGAAAACGGCGTCGCGGAGCTGCTGTCGCAGACGCGCCGCCACAGCGCGATAGCCGGCCTGCTCGGCATCCGCCACGTCATCGTGGCGATCAACAAGATGGATCGCATGGATTTCGACGAAGACGTCTTCATCGGTATCCGCAACGCCTACGTAGAGCTCGCCCGCCGCCTGTCGGTCCCCGAGCCGGTCTTCGTGCCGGTTTCGGCGCTGGAGGGGGACAACGTCGTCGAGCAGAGCGAGCGCATGCCCTGGTACCGCGGTCCGGCGTTGCTAGAGCATCTCGAGCGCCTGCCTGCCGGCCGTGCCGGCGCGGGTGGCCCCTGCCGCTTCGTCGTCCAGCGCGTGCAGCGCGTTTATGGCGCCGAGACCGCCGCAGGCAGCGCGGTCGACGGCTTGCGCGGGCTGCAGGGCTTCGTTGCCAGCGGCACGCTGTGCGTCGGCGACACCGTGCAGGTCCTCCCGGCCGGCCTCACGGTCACGGTGCGCTCGATCAGCCTCTACGAGACCGAGCTGTCGCAGGCGACCGCCGGCCAGAGCGTCACGGTGATGCTGAACGAGAACGTCGATGCCTCGCGTGGAGACGTGCTGGCCTCGGGCACCCAGCCGAAGTCGGCAAGGCAACTGGTCGCCGACATCTGCTGGCTCGACACCAACGCGATGAATCTGTCGAAGAAATACTGGCTGAAACTCGGCGCCCGCACCGTACAGGCAAGGGTGCAGGGTGTGGACGACAAGCTCGATCTCGCCGGGGTGCAGCGCGTGCCCCACGATCAGCCATTCACCTTGAACGAAATCGGCCAGCTGCGGATCGCGCTGGCCCAGCCCATGCCGTGCGCGCTGTTCACCGAGGATGCGTCGCTCGGCCGCTTCATCCTGATCGACGCATTCTCCAACCAGACCGCCGCCGCCGGCCTCATCCGCACGGCCTCCTGACCGCCGGCCGACGCCGGCGCGTCGCTGCCCGGAACTCCGCACGCCGCGCTAGCGCGGCCGGCGGTGATGAAACTCCGCGGTACCCTCGCGCCGGACGATGTCGCCGACGTGCGTTCCGAATCGTCCCTGGCGGCGGTCTTCGTAGTAGAACCTGAGCGTGTGCAGGATCGTCGGGAACGCGAGCTCGTTCCAGGGAATGTCGGCCTCCTCGAAGAGCCGGACCTCGAGACTCTCGTGCGTCGGGCCGAAGCTCGGTTCGAGCAGGCGCGCGCGGTACATCATGTAGACCTGGTTGGCATGCGGCAGGCTGAGCAGGGTGTGCAGGTCCAGCAGCTCGACGCGCGCGGCCGCCTCCTCGTGGGTCTCGCGTATGGCCGCCTCCCCCGTGGTCTCGTCGTTCTCCATGAACCCGGCGGGTAGGGTCCACAGGCCGTAACGCGGCTCGATGGCGCGGCGGCAGAGCAGGATGCGATCCTCCCATTCCACGATGCATCCGGCCACGACCTTGGGATTCTGGTAGTGAACGGTCGCGCACGCGGAGCACACGTGGCGCTCGCGGTTGTCTCCCTCGGGGACCTTGCGCGTCACGGGCTGACCGCAGTGGCTGCAGAATCTCATGGGGATTTCATCTGCGCGGTCCGCGTCTGCTGCAGCAGCGGTTCGATTGCCGGCCAGACATTATCGAGTATCCGCGGCTGCGCGCTCTCATTCGGGTGCAGACCGTCGTCCTGCATGAACTGCGGATTACCCGATACGCCATCCAGCATGAATTTCGACAGCGGCACGTTCCAGTCCCGGCCGACTGCTTCGTAGACCGCGACGAACTTTTCTATGTAAGCCGGTCCATAGTTGGGTGGCAGGCGCATGCGGAGCAGCAGCGGACTTGCTCCATGGCGGCGCGAGAGATTGACGATCTCGCCCAGGTTGGCGGTCATCTCCTCCAGAGGCTGGCCGCGCAGTCCGTCATTGGCACCCAGCTCGATGATGACGATTGAGGGGTTGTGTTTCTTCAAGGCCGGCTCGAGCCGATCGAGCGCGCCGCGCGTGGTCTCGCCGCTGACGCTCGCATTGCGCACGCGGTGCGGATAACCTTGTTGCCGCAGCCGCTGTTCGAAAAGGCTTACCCAGCCCCGGTCGACCCGCAACCCGTAGGCCGCGCTCAGACTGTCGCCGAGCACAAGCACGACAGGCACCGCGCCGTCGGCGTCGCCGGCGGCCCGGTCCACCGTTTCACCCGCGGCTTGTGCGGAAAGCATCCACAGACCAATGAGAAATCCACAGCACCAGCGCATGCTAGAGGCCATCAATAAGCCGATCATACTCGCGGACGCGCTCGGCAAGACCGTGCGCAGCCCCTCGGGCGACCTGACGATACTCGATGATATCAGCTTTCTCATACTCCCCTCCGAGGCGGTGGCGGTCGTCGGTGTGT
>WBZR01005123.1_pt1 | contig 10252 bp, 1 predicted proteins | sample 5204231 | NCBI WGS metagenome assembly WBZR01 (sample SAMN12412403, study PRJNA552823) | activated sludge metagenome | isolation source: activated sludge from anammox sidestream of wastewater treatment plant... | place: USA: Virginia | collected 2017-08
AACACCACCTCGAACTGCTCGTTCGGCTGCAAGCGGACCATGAAATCGCCCCCAGCGCCGGTGGTATGCACGTCGCTGAAAAAGCTGGAGAGGTTCACCACGCTCACCTTCACGCCCTCGGCGAAGCCGAGCACGCCCCGGTAGCGCACCGCACCGCGCAGCCAAATGCCGGCATCCGGGACCAGATGCACGTCCCTGGCCACGATCTGCCGCGACCGGATGTCCGCGGTGCCCAGGTGGGCCAATCCGTCGTAGTGGCCGGGAGCAATGGCCCGCACGGCATATTCGGCATTCTCCTTCACCGGGAAGGAATAGCGTCCTTGGGCATCACTGCGGCCACTGGCCACCAAAGCGCCGCTGGAATCCAGCAGGGTCATCTCCACATCCGGCATCGGCTCGCCCGTATCATCATCGAACACGGTACCGGTACACAGGAACTGCTGTTCCAGGGGATAGTGCATGATGAACGAATAGAGGTCGTCCCCTCCATGTCCGCCGGGGCGGTTGCTGCTGAAATAACCCTTGGTATTGGAGGCGTCTATGATGAACCCGAAGTCATCCTTCGGCCCGTTCACCGGTGCGCCCACGTTCATGGCAAAGGCAAACTCGCCGTTCACCCCCCGCTGGCTGGCGAAGATGTCCAGGCCGCCGAGCCCAGGCAGGCCGGTGCTGGCAAAATAGAGCGTGCCGTCCGCCGCCATGAACGGGAACAGCTCATTGCCCGCCGTGTTCACCCCCGGCCCCAGGTTGCGTGGCTCGCCCCATTGGCCTCCCCGGTCCTCGCATACATAAATGTCCGTGCCTCCATAGCCGCCGGGCATGTCGCTGGCGAAAAAGAACCACCTGCCGTCCGCCGAGATGGCGGGATGGCCGACCGAGCATTCCGGGTTGTTGTACAGGAAGGGGTCGCTTCCGCGCCAGCCGTCGCCGTCGCGCGCGGCATGCAGGATGCTCAGGCGCTGCACGTTGTTCTTGCTCCTGGTGGAGCTGGTACGGGTGTACCACAGGGACCCGTCCGGCGCCACCACGGCCGGGCCGTCGTGGAACTTGCTGTTCACGTTGCCGGGCAGCGGCACCGCGCCCACCAGGTCGCCGTTGGGCTGCCGCTGCGCCCGGTACAGGTCCATGAAGGGCCGGTCATCCCAGGCTGATCTCCATTGGATCCCCACGGTGGTGTCGCGCGCCGAGCAGAAGATCACGCGGTCGGTCCCGTCCCAGGCTGCCCCCATGTCGTCCCCGTCCGAGTTGCACGATACTTCGCCCACGGTGAAGCGGTCGCGGCTGGAGGTGAACTTGTTCGCGAAATCCACGATGTTGCTCTTGCGGGCCTCGCCCTGGGTCTGCGTCATCGCCAGGTAGCGGTCCATCCACTCCTCCGCCTCCGCATACTTGCCGTTCCCCTTCAGGGCCTGTGCATACATGTACAGGTCCATGGGTTCGCGGTTGAGGAATTTCACCACCTGTGCATACCAGATCTCGCCTTCGCGTGTGTCGCCCAGTTTCATGGAGCACTCGGCCAGGCGTTTCACCACATGCTCGTTCATCGCGCCCAGGTCGGCGGCCTTCTGGTACTCGGCCTTGGCCTGGGCATAGGCCATGCGTTGGAAGAAGCCGTCGGCGATGCGGGTGTGCGCCTGCGCGTTGCCTTGGGCCGCAAGCGCGCCGGGCAGCAGGGCCAGCGCCAGCGCGATGATCAGGTGCAATGTGGACGCCTTCATCAGAAATAGCGCGGCGAAATGGTGCGCCCCTTGGTGTATTTGAGGTCGTATCCCAGCATCAGCTCATGGGTGCCCGCGTTGTAGGCACCAAGCCTTGTGGTGGTCATGTCGAAGGCGTATCCCACGCGGAGCTGCTCGTTCACCTGGTACTGCGCCATCACCCCGAAAGCATTCCCCCAACGGTACATCGCGCCGAACCACACGCGTTCGCGCAGCAGGAAATTCGCGTTCACGTCCAGCGACAGGGGTGCGCCTTCCACCGCCCGCACCAGCACGGCGGGCTTGAAGATGAGGTCCTGCGTAAGGTCCATCACATAGCCGCCCATCAGGAAGTAGTGGCGCAGCTCGCGGCCGGTGACCACCATGCCGTCCTCGCCGATGGTGTTCTCCAGCAGCTTGGGCGCACTGATGCCGACATAGTAGCGCGGTGCATGCCAGTACAGGCCGAACCCGAAGTTGGGCAGCAGCTTCCCACTGATGTTGGCGTTGTGCGGGTCGGGTTCCACCGTGCTTAGCGAGGCCAGGTCTGCCTGGAAGAGGTTGAAGCCCCCGCTGAGCCCGAAGGCCAGCCGCGTGCCGGCACCGGTGCGCAGGCGGTAGGCCACATCCAGGAAGGCGCTGTTCTGCTTGGCCGGCCCGGCCACATCGTGGATCAGGTTCCCGCCCAAGGCCAGCTTGTTGCCGGGCAGGGGCGAATGCAGGGAAAGCGTCTGCGTGCTCGGCGCACCCCGGAACCCGAGCCATTGGTGGCGGCTCAGCGCCATCACGGTGAACACGTCGGCGCTGCCCGCATACGCGGGGTTGAAGGCCAGGGTGTTGAACATGTACTGGCTGTACATGGGGTCCTGCTGGGCCTGTGCCCGCGTGACGGTCAGCAGCGCCACCAAGGCGATGAGCGTATATCTCCGCAAGGCTTTCATCGGTTCAGGTAAACAAAGCCCTTGAGCGGTTCGGAGCCGTTCCCCAGGTCAAGGATGTAGTAGTAGGTGCCGGATGGTGCGTCGCCCGGTATCAGGGCATTGGGCGAGCTGCCGTCCCAAATCACCTTCCGGTTGTCGTAGCCCAGGGCACGGTACACCTCCCCGCCCCACCGGTTGAAGACAACGATGGTGTTGCCCGGATAGCCTTCGATGCCCGGGATGTTGAAGGTGTCGTTGATGCCGTCACCGTTCGGGGAGAAGGTTTCCGGCACGAACACCGCGTCCGGGAATTCACAGGGCGAAACACCCTCCACCACCATCGGGGCACAGTGGTTGGCATCATCCACGACAAAGGCGAAATCCTGGCTGGTGAACAGGGGGGTACTGGTGAAAACGCGCGGACTGTCCGCGCTGATCGTTCCCTCGCCGCCGGTAACGGTGTAGGTGGCCGGGTCGCCACCGACCAGCGTGAAGCGTACGATGTAGGTACGGTCCTGCTCATTGCAGATCCTTTCCAGGTTGTCCACCGTCACCCCATCCACTACCGTCAGCGCCACCAACGCGCTGTCCGCCGGGCAGCCTTCGGCCTCCACGCGGTAGCCGAATACATAAGTGCCCGCATCCAGATCGGCCAGGGCAACCACGCCGCCGGCCATCGCATTGGTGTTCCCGGGGTCTGTCCACACCCCGCCGGACCAGGCCCCGCCCAGCAACGGGAACAGGTCGAGCTGTCCCTCATTGCAAGCTTGGTGGGCCGCGTCCTGTCCCGCTTGGGGCGGCATGTTCACGACGATCGTGATGTGCGCGGCCGTGTCCGGGCAGAAGGTGTTCCCTGCCAGCAAATAGGCATAGGTACCGGCGGGATTGACGGCCGGGTCGAACGTGCCGTCCACGTCGGACCCGTCCGGACCTACCCATGTACCACCGGGTTCAGCACCGCGCAACAGGGTTTCCAGGGCAAATGGATCGGCGGTGGCACAAACGATGGTGGTGGTGTCGGGACCTGGATCGGAATAGGGGGCGATGAAAAGGAAAACCACGCTTTGCACCTGGCCGCACCCGGGATCTTCCACGGTATAGGCCATGGGATAGGCCGATCCCGGGATCAGTGCGGTGGCGTTCAGGAAATTGCCCGTGATGGCACCCGATCCGGTCTGCTCCTCCCAGATACCGCCGGGGTCCGGGTTGCCGCCGAGCGATTGGAACAGGTCATATTCCGTCAGGGATCCGCAAATGGTATCGTTGCCGCCGATCCCGGCATTGAGCGCGGAGCCCACATGCACCGTCACCGTTGCCGTGGCGCTGTCGCAAGGCGCTGTTGCCTGCACCGTATAGGTAAACACATAGGTGCCCGACCCGGCCTGCGCGGGGTTGAACGTGCCCGTGGGCCATGGCTGGTTGCCGTCGTCGGTCCAGGAACCCGTGCCATCCGCATTTGCGCCCAGCGCGGCAAAAAGGTCCACCAAGGTGTCCGTCGGGCAAACGTCCAGTTCGGCGGAGGTGCCGGCCCTCGGGGCACGCATCTCCACCAGGGTCAACCGCGCGGTGTCGTTGCCGCAGGGCGGGTTGCCCGTGCGGATATAGAGGAAAACCCCGCTGCTGTCCACGTCCGGGTTGTACAGGGGGCCGTGCAGGGTGGGCGGGTTGCCGTCCCTGCGCCAGCTCCCGCCGCTCTGCGGGTTTCCGGCGAGCTGGGTGAACATGTTGAATGTCCCCACATCGGAGCAGAACGTATAGGTGTTGTCGTCACCGGCAAAAGGTGCAGGCACTTTGGTGACCACCACCTGGGCCGATACACTGGGGCAGGGACCCTCCCCGGGCACGGTGTACACATAGATGCCGGCGGGGTCGGTCTGGGGGTTGAACACGCTGCCATTGTGGGGCACGGGCGGTAACGGTGGTGCGTTGTAGGTCCATGTCCCGTTGGTGGCGGGGGTTCCGCCCAACCCGCCGCTGAGCAGGCCGGGGAGGCCGTTGGAACAGAAGCTGAGCGCGCCGTCGGTGCCCGCACTGCGGGCCAGTGTCACACTGATGGGCACGGTGGCCGTGGCGGCCGCGCAATTCCCGATGGCCCCCACCACGTAGGAATAGGTTCCCGGCAGATCCGTTGCCGGGTTGAAGAGGGAGCCTGCCAACTCCTCCCCGTCCGGCCCATACCACAGGCCGGTGGTATCGTATGGCGGGCTGAGTTGGTTGAACAGGTTCAAGGGCTGGTCGCTGGAGCACAAGGAAGCCGCGACCCCGCTTCCGGCGCGTGGCCCGTTCATGATCGTTACGGCCAGGAACGCCGTGTCCGGTGCGCAGTTGGCCGAGCTGCTCACCACATAGCGGTAGTGGTGAAGGCCCACCCCGGCCACGGCGCAGTTCAGCACCCCGTTGATCAATCCCGCCTGGTTATCCACGCCGGTCCATTCCCCCCCAGGCTGCGGTGAGCCGCCCAGGAAAGGTGTGAGCAGGTTCACTTCGTTGAGGCAGAAGGTCACATCCGCGTCCTCCCCCGCGTCCAGCTCGGGGGTCACGGTGACGGCCACGCTGGCCGTATCCTGCGGGCAAGGACCGTTGGCGGCCACGGTGTACAGGAAGCGGTAGGTTCCGGGGGCCATGCCGGTGGCATCGAAGATGCCGTTCTGCATGTGGCCGGTCCCGTCCGGGTCGGCCCAGGTGCCGCCGGGTTGCGGCGTGCCGTTCAAGCCTTGGAAGAGATCCAGCGCATCATCGCTCACGCAAGCGCTCAACGTGCCGAACAGGCCCGCATTCGGCTGGGGCACGAGGGTGATCTGCACGGTGGCCGATGCACCCGTGCATGGCGGTGCTCCGACCACGGTATACACGTACTGCCCGGGAGGATCCAACGCCGGGTTGAAGGTGGCATCATGGGCCACCGGAGGTCCGGAGACGGGATGGAAGCTCCAACTGCCGTTCGCGTCAGGGGTACCCGCCAAAAGGCTGAAGAGCGAGACCATGGGCCCGCCGTCGCACAACTGCGGTGCCGTGCTCACCCCGGCGTTGGGCTTGCGGTTCACCGTGATGCTCACCCTTGCCGTATCATTCCGGCACGGCGCATCGCCGTACACCACATAGCGGAACTGATGCGTGGTATCCAACGGGGCGGGTGTGAAGTTGGAGCTCACGGTGGTACCTGCGGCATTGAACCAGGTGCCTCCGGTTTGTGCCGTCGGTCCCAGCAAGGGGAACATGTTTATGGTCCCGGCATCGGAGCAGATGGTGGTGATGGCATTGTGGTTCCCGGCCACGGCATGCTCATTCTCAATGATGGTGACCTGTGCCGAGGCGGTCGGTGGGCAAGGAGCCTGTCCCTGCACGGTGTACGTGAACGTGTTCACCCCGGGCGAGTTTCCGGGGATATAGAACTCGCTGACCACGAAACCGTCCTGGTCAGTCCACGTGCCGCCCAGGTCCGGCGTTCCGTTCAGGACGCCCCGCAGCAGGATCGCGGCCACCGTGTCGTCACACAGGGTCAACACGCCATTGCTTCCGGCATTGGGGTGTTGGTTGATGTTGACGGTGACCAATGCGGTATCGTTCAAGCATCCACCTGTTCCATGGATCGTGTAGGCGTAGTTGCCGGGCACGTCGTTGTTGGGGTCGAAACTGCTGCCATGGGCCACCCCGCCGAAGCTCCAGGTGCCACCGGATTGCGGGCTGCCGCCCAAGGAGGGGAACATGGGCGTGGTCCCGTCCGTGGAGCACAGGTACATGGTACCGTTGTTGCCGGCCCACGGCGCACCGGTCACATTGATGGTGAGGTCGGCGAACACGGACCCGCACGGCGAATTGCCCATTGGCACCACCGTGTACCGGTACTTGTAGGTGCCCGCCGCCACGTTCGAGTTGAAGATGCCGCTGCTGGGCGTGTTCGACGGCAATGCGGTCCAGGTCCCGTTCAGGTCCGGCGTGCCGCCAAGGCTGTCGATCATGGCGAAGATGCCTGCGTTCGAGCAGATGTTGATGGTCCTGCCCTGCCCGGCTACCGGGGGTTGGTTCACGGATACCGTGACGGTGCTGCTGGCGGAGGCGCATGGGGGGATCCCGTTCACGTGATAGGTATACGTTCCCGGCGTACTGGCCCCGGGCGTGAAGGTTCCACTGAAATAATCCGACGAAGGCGACGGGCCGGTCCATGTTCCGTTCTGGTCCGGGGTTCCTCCAAGCACGGTCACCAAATTGGTGCTCGGGCCTCCGTGGCACAGGGAGATGCTGCCGCTGATCCCCGCATTGGGCGGATTGGTCACGAAAACGGTCACGGTCCCTTCAGCCGTGTCACAAGGTGCCAGTCCGGCAACACGGTAGGTATAGGTTCCGGGCTGGCTGACACCGGGGACGAAGGACCCGGTTGGGATCTCCACCATACCCGGGCCGTACCATTGGCCGCCCATGTCGGCCCCTACCAGCAGGTCGAACAATTGGAAGCTGGGTGCATTCCCGCATACCGTGGTGGAATGTTGGCCGCCGGCATTGGGGATGGGATGTACCGTGACGGTCAATGAGGTCGATTTGTCCACGCATGGGAAGGTGCCCGCAACAGTATAGATGTACACCCCCGGGAGGTCCTGCCCAGGCACGAACATCTTTCCATGCGGGTTCCCGCCCGGATCCTTCCAGGTTCCGGTGGTATCCGGGTTGCCGCCCAAGGCAGCTGTCATGTTGAAGGAAGGATCGCTGGCGCATTTGGTCACCTGGCGCGACGATCCGGCATGCGGTCCGGGAGTCTCGCTCACATGCACCACCGCTACCGCCGCACTGCACGGCCCGGTGCCGCTCACGGTATACGTATAGTCGCCCGGATCAAACGAGCCGGGGACATAAGTCCCGCTAAAGACCTGGTTGCCCGGTGGGGGTTTGCGCCACACGCCCCCGCCATCGGCCGGACTGATGTAGGGGAACAGGCTTACGGCCGGCCCTTCGGAGCAGAAGGTGGCCCAGCCCTCGTGGCCGGCATTGGGCCCTTGTACCACCGTAATGGTGGCCATGGATGAATCGGAATCGCAGCCCAATGCCCCCGTGAGCTTGTATTTGAACTGGTACACGCCTGCACCGGCGCCGGCAGCATTGAAATATTGGCCGGTCACCTGGCCGGTCCCGCTGATGTCCACCCATACCCCTCCCGGCTGGGGCGAGCCGCCCAAGGCGGTGAACAGGTTCACTTGGGTTTCGGTGGTACAGACCGACTTGCTCCCGTTGTTCCCTGCATCCAACACCGGCACTATGGTCACCCGTACGGTGGCCGTATCGCCTGCGCAGGAAGCATTGGCCGGTACCACATACCGGAGATCATAGTCGCCCGGGGGGAGCTGCGTGGGCGTGCCGGCATTGAAGAAATGGGAGCTCAACCTGCCCGTCACCGTGATCTCGCTCCAGGTGCCGTTGAGGTCGGGCGTGCCGCCCAGGCCATCGAAGAGGTCCACCACCGTTTGTCCCGTGCAGATCGTCAGCGTGCCGCTGGTACCCGCATCGGGGGCTTGGGATACCACCACGGTCACCGTGGCTTGCGCCGGTGTGCAGGGCGCGGTGCCCGTCACCTTGTATTGATAGCTGAACGTGCCCGCGCTTCCCGGTATGAACACCCCATTGCTGGGTGAATTGCCGGGGCCGGTCCAAGTGCCCCCGGCATCCGGCGTGCCACCGAGGTGATCGAACAGGTTCACGGGGGCATCGGTACTACAGAGCTCCACCGTGGCATCGGTGCCCGCCACCGGCTTGCGGTGCTGGGTAACGGTCACCACGGCCGTAGCGTCGGCGCAGGGGCTTAAGCCGGTCACCCGGTAGGAATACCCGCCTGGAACGGCCGTCGGCCCGGGCACGAAGGAGCCGTTGTTGGGCGCATTGTTCGGGTCGGTCCATGTGCCCCCCGCATCCGGTGTCCCGCCCAATTGCATGAACAGGTCCACGGGGGCATCATCGCTGCACACCGTGATCGCGCCGTTGATGCCCGCATTGGGCGCGACGTTCACGTTCACCGTCACCATGGACGTGTCGTTCGCGCAGGGGGCCGTGCCGTTCACCACATACCGGTACACCCCTGGAGAGGTGGTGCCCGGGGTGAATGTGGATGACACCACGGTACCGGACGCATTCAGCCAAGCACCTCCGGCATCAGGGCCTCCACCAAGCACGGACCGCATGTTGAACGGCGGGTTCGTGCTGCATTGCGTGGTAACGGCATCCACGCCGGCATTGGGGGCCTGGTGCTCCACCACTTGGACGGTGGCCGACACGTTCGGACATGGCGCATCCCCGGTCACGGTATAGGTGTAGTTGCCTGCCGGGTGGGTGGGGTTTGAAGGATCGTAGATGCCACCGGCCAAGGTTCCGCCCGGCGGTGTGGGCTTGGTCCAATTGCCACCGGCATCCGGGGTACCGCCCAGGTGGGTGAACAGGTCTTCGGTGGGGCTGGTGCTGCATACGGTGACCGAACCATTGCTGCCTGCATTGGCGGCGGTCACCACGGACACCGTCACCGTGGCCGTGGCATCCAGGCAAGGCGAGGTGCCCGCCACGCGGTAGGTGTACACGCCGGGTGTGCTCGTGCTGGGATTGAACTGGCCGGACGGCACAGCCACGTTGCCCGGCCCGGTCCACGTGCCGCCCGCGTCAGGCGTGCCGCCCAGATGCCCGATCAATGCAAAGGTGCCATCGGTGCTGCACACCGTGTGCGTCCCGTTCGTGCCCGCATCGGGTGCCGTGATCACCGTGACGTTCACCGTGGCCACGGCAGGTGTGCATGGTGCCTGGCCGGTTACCGTATAGGTGTACAGGCCGGGCGGCGTGGTGCCGGGCACGAAACTGCCTGATGGAAACGGCACGTTGCCCGGCGCGGTCCATGTGCCTCCGGCATCAGGTGTTCCGCCGAGTTGCGAGATCAGGGTGAACGGTGCATCGTTGGAGCACTTTACCACGCTGGTGCTGGTTCCCGCTTCGGGGGCGGTGCGTACGGTCACCGTCACGGTGGCAACCGCCGGGGCGCAAGGAGCTTGTCCGGTCACTTGGTAGGTATATGCTCCGGATGGGTCGGAACCGGGTTGGAACTGCCCGGAATGCAGCCCGTTCGGGCCGGTCCAAGTGCCTCCTGCATCCGGTGTCCCGCCCAATGAATCAACCAGGTTGAACACGGCGTTGTCGCTGCATACCACCACGGAGCGGTTGGTCCCCGCATCGGGTGCCTCGCGCACGACAATGGTCAGACGGGCCGAATCGTTGGTGCAGGGCGCCGTGCCCAGGACCACGTAGGTGTACACGCCAGGGGCGGAAGTCCCCGGCGTAAAAGTGCCGCTCCCTCCGGGGATCCATGTCCCGCCTGCATCGGGGCTGCCCCCCAACTGGGCCAACATATTGAAGGGTGCATCGTTGCTGCAAGCGGTCAAGCTCCGGTCTTCCCCGGCCTCAGGGGCCTGCACCACGTTCACGGTCACCGTGGCGGTGGCGTTCGGACAGGGTGGGGTGCCGTTTACCGTATAGGTGTACACGCCCGGCGTCGAGGTGCCGGGGGTGAAGGTGTTGCCCACCGGGTTGCCGCCGAAGCTCCATGCACCGCCCCCATCCGGTGTGCCGCCCAGCTTGCTGAACAGGTTGAAGGGGGCATCGTTGCTGCAGGCC
>WBZR01005124.1_pt1 | contig 10249 bp, 9 predicted proteins | sample 5204231 | NCBI WGS metagenome assembly WBZR01 (sample SAMN12412403, study PRJNA552823) | activated sludge metagenome | isolation source: activated sludge from anammox sidestream of wastewater treatment plant... | place: USA: Virginia | collected 2017-08
CCGGTTCCTGGTACGCTGGATCGGTGCGACTTCGGAGGACGACATGACCGCCGTGGTAGGGCCCTGGGAGAGCCTGCGGGGCGATCCGAACATCGGCCGCCTCAGAGATCTGACGCGCCAGGCAGCGGACCTCGTCGCGAAGGCCGGGATCAGCGGGAAGGACATCACTAACCCGCTCGAACTCGACTGGCTTGACCGGGCTATCTCCCGCGCGGCCTCGCGCTTCACGGTCATCGTCATCGGCCAGGTTTCGTCCGGCAAGTCGTCGTTCATCAACTCGTTGCTCGGGCGCAAGCTCCTGGTGCCGTCCGATCGCCCGACCGACGGCGTCGTCTCCGTTCTTCAGGCGACGACTTCGGGAGAGCCCGAGCACGCCGAGAAGGTGCTGCGTGATGGCTCGATCGTGCCGTGTTCGGTGGAGCAGGCCACGCGCTTCTTGCGGCAGCAGGACACGCCGGCAGACGAGCAGCTGCGTTGCCGAGAGGTGCGGCTCCACCTGAACGAGCCTTGGCTACAGCAGATCAGGATCGTCAACACACCAGGACTCGGCGATCGCCTCGAAGCCTTCGAGAAGGTCGCCCTCGAATACCTGCACGAGGACGAGTCGGACCTCGTCGTGTGGACCTTCTTCCCGGATGCTGCAGCCAACGCTGCGGAGGTGGGGCTCTTCGGCGAGGCGTTGATGCGCCGGAGGGGCGCCGTGCTCGGCGTCATCACTCGATGCCTCGAGGGGAAGGAAGACGATCCGACCTTCGATCCGAAACGCGATCCGGCGCTAGCCGGCGACAGCGGCGTCCGAGCTTGGCTCCAGAAGAACGTCGGGCGGTATCTTCGCGACGTCATCTTCTACGACTCGCATGCCGTCCGTCGTCTCGTACAGCGCATGCGGGAGAACCCAGAGCTCCAGTCCGATAGCGCCTTCGCCGCGCAGTTGGATCGCGCTGGATACGCGCAGTTCCAACAAACGCTAGCTGCGATCCTGGGCGAGCAGCGCGAGCGGATCCAGGACGCACGCGCGTCGTCGCTGCTGAAGCGCTGCGAAGCCCACGCTGCGGCCGTCGCGGAAGCCATGGTTTCCGTGGACCAGGCTCACCAGAAGAACGCTCAGGTGGAGAAGGAGCAGATTGCTGCGTGGCGCAAAATGGAGAGCGAGATCGTTGGCCCCGCGAAGGCGGGGTTGAAGAACGACCTCCGGGCTCTCGCGCAGGATCGGTCGAAGGAACTGGTCTCCATCATGGGTAACAGCGCCGCCGACACGATCGATGCGAACTTCGGTCTCCTGGGAACGCTAGGACGCTCCCTCGTCTCGTGGACTGGGCTATGCGACTCTGCCGCCGACGCGCTGAACGGCAAGATCGGCACGGGGATCGACGATGCCCTCGCGACAGCCCATTTCTACGAGCGGCTTGACGAGGCGCTGCAACGGCTCGTCGACGAGCATCTTGTCAAGCTGCAGCGCGATCTGCAGCGCGCGGAGGCGAGCGGAGCGGGCGGGAGCGCCACGAAGGTTCCGATCGACGCAGGCAAACCCGCAGGCGCCGTCGATGATGTCCTCGGCGACGCGCTCTCCGGCGCCCTCAAGGGCGTTGTGTCCGCGGTGTTGAAGTCGGTGGCGAAGAACCTCGAGAAGCGCGCGGCGGCAGCTGCGGCCAAGGAGGCGGCCGGCCAGGCGACCAAGCAGGCCGCGACGAAGGCAGGCGAGGCCGCTGCGAAGCAGGCAGCCCAGAAAGGCGTCGGCGCAGCCGCTGCCCGCATCGCCGGGATCATCACGTTGGTACTCGTCCCGTTCGACATCGCGAAGCTGGTCAAGGACTTCAGAAAAGGTCGGCAGAACCTCTCAGAGACCGTGCGCACGCGCTACCAGGCAGACCGTCCCACTTACGACGCTCGCATTTTCGATGGGCTCTGGCCCGTGGCGGACGAGAGCCTTGCGGTCGTCCTGCGCGACGCGCGAGCAACGCTCGACCAGAGGACTGGTGCTCTCGCGGGGCACGTCGAGGCCGCACAACGAGCAGCGTCGCTGCGCGAGTCACTCCTCGATCTCGAGGCGCGATTCGCTGAACGCTCCCGGGGGTGACGTGGCCGCGAACGCGTCCAGGAGCGGTGGCCGCCGCCCGGCACGCAAGCGACCCAACGTCGGCGTGGTCGGCGGTGACGACACGTGCGTCCGGGCTCTGGTGCAACGCTGGACCGGGCGACCGGCGCGAACGACCGAGCTGCGCTCCGGGGGCGGTGGTCTTCCAGACCGGGAGAATCGTCGAGAGGTCGTGGTCCTGTCCGGCACTACAACTCTCTGGCCCTGGCCCGGTGGGCCCCTCATCTGGCTCCTTCCAGAGCGGGGTCCGAGTGAACCGGAACTGGCCCTCCTTCGCCAAGTACTGCGCGCGAACGAGAAGGCGCGCCCGAGGCTGTGCATCCTGGTGTGTTTTCCGCATGACGTGGATGTCGCCGCTGCGAATGTGGACCTCGACACGATCTCCGACACCCTGCGGTGGGGCGTCGACGGCGACGTCGAGATGGAGATCGAGGCGGTCTGGCTCTCTGGAAACGAAGCGGCCAGCGTCGACCGCTGGCTCGCCAGTCTCGGGTGAGGTCGCGTGATGGTGGACGACTGGCTCTCGCCCGACTACAGGCCGCCGCGCTGCCAAGCGTGCCGGGGGCGTGATCCTAGCTGCAGCGCGTGCGGCGGCAAAGGCCGAGGTGCCCCGGTGTTCACCCGAACGGACGCGATCCGGAGGGCGCAACAGGCGGCCGGACATGCGTCATGCTTCGGCGCCGCGGGGAAGTTCCGCGGGCGGCGCGACGAGCAAGTCACGCCTCAGAACTGCGGCGAAGCAGACTGCCCCTACCGACCTGCGTGCGTCGCGCTACATCTTCCGAATCGGTTCAACGCCGAGCGCATCCGTGAGGAATCGATCGAGCACATCGGGCGGCTCTATCTGAACGCGCGTGCGATCGAGCGTCCTGCCCCACAGTGGAGTCCGCTCCAGGCCGAGCTCGCTGCGCACGTGCAGCAATGGACGGACGACACGCCACAGGTCGCAGTGCTCGGAGCGTTCTCCGCGGGGAAGTCGACACTCCTGAACCGGCTCGTAGGTCGAGCCTTGCTACCTGCCACACGGACGCCGACGACCGCCGTGGTGACATCGATCCGCTTCGGAGAGAGGGCGCGCGGGATCCTCGAGCACCGAACGATGGTCCGGGTGACCCTTGTCTCACAGGACGCGAGGAGCCCTGATCCCGCAGTGATCGACGCCATGCGCATGTGGATTCGCTCGCCGGCCATCGGGGGCGTCACCGCCATCCGCGAGATCGACGATCGGGGTCGCCACGTTGAAGTGGACCAGGCCTCCCTTCTCCGCGAGCTTGATTCGATCGCGAGCCTCCGCTCTTTCGGGCGGGAAACCAACCCGGCTGCGCGTGTGCAGGCCGTCGTTGCCGGGGCTCTTCGACGTGCTATCGGCCGTCGCCCTGCGCCCCAGACCGAGCGCATCAGTCGCACGTTCGAGGTCATGTTCCGCGAGCGGCCGCCCACCGAGCTCTCGCTGGACGACGAAGGTCATGCGCGAGAGTTCGGCAGGTATCTCACGGAGCCCGCGCTCGCGCTGTCGCTGCATCGCGCGACGTGCTTCCTGTCGGATCCGAGGCTCCAACACCTTAGCTTCTTGGATACGGCCGGCCTCTGTTCGCCTGTTGGGTTCCACAAGGACGTGACGGCCGAGCTGCTCAACCGGCGCCCCGACAAGATCCTCGTGCTACTCGATGCGCGTCGCCTGGATAGCCCGACCAACGGAGAAGCGCTGAAGGTGCTCGGTCGATTCGTGTCGGTGCCAGATGACTATCGCCAGGTCACGTTCGGGTTGACCTTCTGGGACTTGGCGCTGCGCACGCACATGGTCGAGGACTCGGAACCAGAGCTGGATTTCTCCTCGGACGCGGTGCGCTCGGACGCATCGAAGGCGTTTGCGCAGAGCAAGCGCCGGGAGCTCGTCGATCTTCTATCGTCGTGGGTCGGCGTTCGATGCGAGGGAGAGCCGTCCGTGTTCACTCTAGGTCTCGGGCCACAGGCGCCGTCGGAAATGCGGGCGTCGGTGGACGATCTCTGGCGGCACCTGGAGAAGGACTGCCGTGGGTGGGTCGGAGTCGAAATGTGGGCCGAGAGGTGGCGCGCGGCGTGCGGCTACGCAGAGCGCCTCCTCGAGCTGCATGCCGAAACGCGAATCGATGTCGAAACGGCGATTCGAGATGGTCGCGACGCTACGGATCTTGATGCCGAGGCAAGGAGGGTTGACGCGCAGCATGAGAACCTCGAGGTCGCCGTTCGCCGTGCCGAAGGGTCCCTTCAAGCAGTTGTGACCGCGCAGAAGGAGCGGATGCTCACAGAGATTCGCGGACTCGATAGCAAATCAGGTCTTCTGCGATACCTTGAGACGGGCTACTGGGAGTCTGCGAATGCTGCGTTGAACGCGTTGCAGGAGGAGTCGAGGCGGCAGAACGCTTTTTTGACCGAGCTCTACCGGGGAGCGCGGGCAATTAGAGCGATATCACTCGACCGAAAGCTGCTCGGCCTCGATGCATCTGCGCGCGAGCGGGCGCAGGGCGAGGTGACCGGCGTGCTCTATGGACTGAAGGCCGCGTGGGACTTCCTATTTGGAAGCATCGTCGAGCTCAACGAGGGCAATAGAGCGGCTGCGCGCAAGATCCTCGGCGAACAGGCGCGCGGCACCATCGACATCCTCGAAGAGGCCGTTGGCAGCTGGTCGGCCCAAGCACGTCGGGTTCGGCAGCAGGGCGCTGCAGAGCACGCGGAACATCGCGAGTCGGTCAGAGCACGACGTGCCGACAACGCCCGGTACCTCGAGGGACTCGGACGGAAGCTGCGGTTCTTGGAAAACTGCGAACCGCCGCTACGCGACGTTTGCGCGCGGGTCGAGGAGTTCGCGGAGATGCTTTCGGCAGCGCGCGCGCGGGTAGCGGCGAGCCAACAGCCGGACTTCCGCGCCGTGCTGTTCACCGATCGAGGTGAGGCGGTGTTCCGCAAGGGTCGCGAGCAGGATCTCTTGTTGCTTTTCGACCTCGACGTCGGCCGCTGGAAGTGGCTGGAGATCAGAGCCGGAGGATGGTCGAACCAGTTCGTCCCGATCGCGGTCGGGAACGGCCGGCGCATCGCCTTCAGCGACGGCGCCGAGCAGACAAAGCGCAGTCGAGCGCCCGTCGTGGCGCCCGACGGTGCCACGCGGTTCGAGCTACGCCTGAGCGCCCTTGAAGGCGAGTTTCGATTCTCGCCCCGACGGCCGGTGGCGATGGCCAGATCAACGAGCCAGCGATCACCGCGGTCGGGCCGAGGGTCGCCGTGATATTTCTTGGCGCCGGCGCCGCAGGGACAGGTCGGCTGGGCAAGCCGCCCTCACCAGCGGGAGCGGCTCGGAAAGGACTCCTTACCACCGGGATCGGGGTGCTGGTGCGGTGCGCGCATGGGGTAGCGTTCTCATGACCTGCGCCGCGCTGAAGTCCAACCAGCTGTTCTCACACGGGTTCTCGGCTGAGAACGAGTTGAATCTCGGCGCCCCGACCCGAGAACTCGGTTGGTGTAGCCGACCGAATGGGGAGCCATTTTCGAGTCGCGCCAAGAAGGGCGACCAGCAGGTAAACGGAACCCCGAGCGGCGCGAGCTTCTCGGGGTTCTGCATTTCTGGCGGAACGGCGCGGGGATGCGCGGCGTGGTGGCGCTCGCACGGCGTTCTCCGTCGTGCGCGAGGAGAACGCGGGAGGCGGCGTCGAGGGTCGCCGAGGGCGTTCTCGGCGGGGTCTTCTCCTGGAGAATCGGCCTCGCGAGCAAGGGCGCGTTTTACTCAAGCGACCTGGTGTTGAACGCGGCCAGGGTCGCCGCGTCGGGCCATGTGACGAGCTTCGCCGAGGACGCGTTGCACGGCGTGTGGGCAAGGTCTAGCGAGGTCTGGAGCAACGAGCGTGGGTGCTCATGCGTCGCCTCCATCATGAACGCAAACTCGTTGAGGAAGCCGACGACGCGGCGGCTGGCCGTGGTGCTCACGGTCGACTGCGCCATCGCCAAGCGCTCGCGCTCGATGGCGGCGCGACCAACGCCCAGTTTGTCGAGGACGGTGGCCAAGGCGCGCGGCAACTCGATCGCGATTGCGCCGAGCGCCTCGCGCGGAAGGACCACCGGCAGCAGCGTCTTCTCGCTGAGGCAGAGGACGAGGCCATCGTTCGTGGCGTTGACGTACCAATCTCCGAGCACCGTGGTCGGAGCGGGCGGCTCCTTCACGGGCGCTACCTCCATGGCGGTGAGTGCCTTGTGGGTGGCGCGGATGCTGAACACTCAGGCGATCTCCCACACCATCGCGGCGCACTTCGCGGTGCTCAGGAGCGATGTGCCCGGTCCGCCAAAGTCGACACGCTGGACCGCCCGCCCGAACGCGTCGGGCGGGCGTCGAGTGTCGAGGAGAAGCAGCATGTACCGACGCCCCGTTTGCGCGAGGAGCTTCCGGTAGTCCTTGAGGATGCTTCCCTCCTGCGGATGGCACTGCCTCGCGTGCTCCGCGGTGAACACGAAGCGTTCGTCCTCGCCAGGTTCTCGGTACGGCGTCATCGATGAGTGACCCGTCAGGTTCTTTGAGTAGTACCCCGCAAGGCCGTAGAGCTTGATCTCGACGACGGCCTCGGGCGTGTCGTCGTCGTGCGACGCGTAGAACGCGAGGTCATTCTTGTTGTGGGCGTTGGTGTAGAGCGCGAGCTGGCCGTTGGGGCGATGGTGCCGGAAGTACCGATAGGCCTCGCCTTGAAGCCACAGCTCACGTACGCCGACAGCGTCGAGCACTTCCTCCAGGCGAGGGGCGCACCACGTCAAGAACTCCCGAAGCTCCTGCGGGTAGTCGGTCATTTGCTCTCCCATCGCCACGCCTGCGGGCTCCAAGTGGCATCGAGCTCGGCCGCGAGCACTGGGTCAAGAAACGCCTGTGCAGCCTTGGTCACGTCGTCGAGCGTCGACCATGGCAGGCTGTCCTCCCGTGCCATCGCGGCGTAGGGCTTCTCCCACGCGTCGAGTGGCGCTGGTACGGATGACGGCAGCGCGTGGGTTTTGCGGAAGGTGAACGTCTGCTCCAAGGCGGCACGCAGCCGCTTCGCGTCCACGGCTTGCACCGAGGCGAGCAGCGCGATGTCCGGCAGATCCTTCACTCGCGAATTCGGGCGCGGCCTGGGCATCGTGTACGCGTGAAGCTTCTCGGCAACGTGCGTCTCGATTGGGTAGAGCCGAAGCGTCGGCGGCGCGACGCCCGCGAAGGCGAGCGCATCATCGGCCACGACGACATCAGGCGGGCCGATGATCGGGTCTCCGAACGCGACATCGACGCCGAAGGGCTGGCCGTAGAGCTTGCCCGCGAGCTTGCCCTCGGCGCGGAAACGCAGGCCGTCGTATTGCACGGCGTCGCCCAGGATCTCTGGGTGATCGTCGTCCGGCACCACCTCGAAGGTCATGAAGTCGCCGAGGTCGAGGCGGGCCGCCGCTTGCAGTTTCGCGAGCAGGTCGTCGGGTGAGCCGGTCATGCGCAGGTCCACGTCCTTCGTGGTGCGAGCGCGCTCGAGTCGAAGCTCGAGCACGAGCCCGCCCTTGAGCGTCGCGGCCTCACCGACGGTGGCGATGACACGCGCGAGGAAGCGATCGAACACCAGGAGTTGCCTGCGCCTCGCGAAGTCAGCGCCACCCTTGGACGACGACTTCAGACGCTGTTCGAGCGCCTGTTTGAAGGTCTCGGGCGAGGCGTAGGTGCGCGGTGTCTTCATGTGCCGAGTCCTCCGAACGGCGCGAGCGCGCGCTCGACCTCGACGAGGTCGTCACGGCCAACCAGACCGCGACGGATCGCCTGCAGCGTCGCCTGCCGGAGCAGCTCGGGCGAGAGCCCCTCGTGCGCGCAGTCGATCAGCGTGCGACGCGGGCTGGTGATCGGCACTGCACCGAACCAGGTGCGCTCAGCAGGCTCGACGTCGGCGTGATGGAGCACGACGCCCTCGGGCACGCGGAAGCGGCGCCTTCGCCACACCGCGGGCAGCGTGAGGTGCAGGTGCGCGGGCAGCGCGTCGGAGAGCCCGTGCAGCGCGAGCGCCGTCTGATGAGAGAGCACGCCCGCCTGATCGGACCAGAGCCAAGCGGCGACCAGCTCCTCGTGCTCTCCCGGAGGGAAGTGGATCAGCCGGTAGATGCCGCGTTGGAGCCGCGCCACCTTCCCGGCGTGCAGGTGGTGAATGAGGAGCTGGGGCGAGTAGCCCGCCTCGGCGGCCTGCCTCGTCGTGAACAGCCCCTGCTGGGACGCCGCCGTCTCGTAAAGACGGCCCCAGTCTGGCTGAGTGGTCGGCTCTGCGCCCATGCACGAAACGTAAGCTATACTTGTGTTTCCTGCAATCGCAAAACCTCAGCATGGCTTTAGTTCCGTGAGCGACGGAACTATATGCCTTCAAACCTGCGGGAAATGAAGGCTCTCTCACCCTGGGCTACCCCAGCATCGCGTCGATCGCCTTGCGGATCATCGCCGTCCGGCTCTTGAACCCGAGCCGACGCCACGCCTCGTCGAGGGCCTCGACCTCGGCGGCGGTCATGCGGAGCGGCAGGACCTTCACGTCGCTCGTGCCCCCGCTCCGACGCTCGATCGGCCCGACGCGGACGCGGCCCTTCTGAGCCTGGCGCAGCCGCCAGACCAAGTAGGCCGAGTCCGTCGAAGTGGTGTCGCGCCCGATGACCTCACGGTGCATCGTCTGCAGCTCGGCGACCGACAGCTTCGTCAGCTTCACCTTCGCGGCGGTCGGCTCCGGCATAGTCATCGCCTTCGTCGGCTCCGCGTTCGTCTGCTGCTCGCGGGCTTCGAGCGCCTGCGCGATTTTCGTGAGCAGGTGCTTCTTGTTGGGCGAGCGGGCCTTCTCGCCGACGAGCTCGGCGTACTTGGCCTGCAGCTCGGGGAGGCGCAGCTTGGAGAGGGACTCGAGGGTGCGGATGGTGGTGTCGTTCATGTCGGGCTCCTTTGCGGTGGTGCCCGGCGCCGCCGCCGGACCACCCGGCATGCTCACCGGGCGGGTCTGGGTCAGCGGGTCTTCAAGCGGTGGCGGAAGCACGCGAGGTCGATCGCGCGCGGGTCGCTGGTGACGAAGCTCCAGCGCTGCTCGCGCTCGAGCCAGGGTTGGACCTCGATGCGGTCGTGGGCGGTGACGCCACCCGCGCGTTCGAGCTCGCTGTCGTCATGGAGGACGGCGCCGTCGCGGTCGGGGTCGAAGTTAGGCGCGGCAGCCCGCGGGAGCACGGCGACGACGCAGACCTTGTGCCCGCGCAGGTACCAGTGCTCGTCGCCGTCGTAGGTGGTGGTGGTGCCGATCGTCTTCGCCATGCTCGTCCTCCGTCGCGGGAGCGCCCCGCGCGTGTCCGATACAGGCTTCGGTTTGCGCGACCATCAAGGCGTATCTGCGAGGTCAGCGAAGAACGCGATCCGGCTGAGGGCAGGCCTTGCCTCCATGTCAGAAGGAAGCCGTCATGCCCGCATGGCCGCGTACGTCGAGTCGATCCGCCGAGCGCCGCGCACGTTGACGGAGCGCGAACAGAAGGCCCTGCTGCGCGTGACGGGCGAGCGCCGCGCCGGCTGGCGGGACCACGTCCTCTTCGCGATGGCGCTCGGCACAGGGCTGCGGGCGCACGAGCTGGTCGCGCTCGACGTCGGCGACGTGTTCGACGACGCCGGGGGCGTGTGCGGCGTCGCCTCTCGTTGCGCGTGTTCAAGGGTGACGGACGCGGCGACGACGACGGCCAGGAGGTGCTGCTCCCCGAAGGGCTGCGCGCCAAGCTCGACAAGCTCTGGGCGTGGAAGGAGCGCGAGGGCGAGAGCCTCGACCGCGCCGCCTCGCTCTTCGTGAGCCAGCGCGGCACCCGCCTCTCGACCAGGCAGCTCCGACACGCCTTCGCGGTCTGGCAGGAGGGCGCGGGTTTCGAGCGGCACGTAAGCCTGCACATGCTCCGGCACTCGGCGATCTCGAGCCTCTACGCCGGCACCAAAGACATCCGGCTGGCCCAGCGCTTCGCCCGGCATCGCAGCGTCGTCACCACCATGGTCTACACGCACCCGAGCGACGACGACCTCGCGCGCGCCGTCGAGTCGGTAGTCGGTATTAGCCTCGGGTTGACGTAATTCGGATTATCGGACTTCGGCCTTTCCTACGACTTTCGTCCTATTCTCAAACGACGGGGCGGATT
>WBZR01005125.1_pt1 | contig 10249 bp, 15 predicted proteins | sample 5204231 | NCBI WGS metagenome assembly WBZR01 (sample SAMN12412403, study PRJNA552823) | activated sludge metagenome | isolation source: activated sludge from anammox sidestream of wastewater treatment plant... | place: USA: Virginia | collected 2017-08
CGGTGATGGACGGTTGGGAAGCGACCCGGCGGCTGAAGGCGGATGCGCGCACGGCGGACATCCCGGTCGTCGCCCTGACCGGGCACGCGCTGGCGGGCATCTCGGAGGGGGCGAAGCAGGCCGGCTGCGACGCGTTCGTCACCAAGCCCTGTCTGCCCGAGGATCTGGCGCGCGAGATCCGCAGGGTGCTGGACGGACCCACTTCCCGGAAGGCCCGCAGGAGCGGCAAGTATGCCAAGACGAACTAGCGCGCGTCCGGCGGCGGCGCGAGGCCCCATGCGCACGCCGATACGACCGCTGAAGACGCGCGCGAAGGCGGGCGGGACGGCAGGATCCGCCAAGGCCAAAGCGGTCTCGAAGCGGCCGAAGTCTGCCGCCATGTCGGCGAAGGGAAGCGGCAAGCCGAACGGACGCGCCAACGGCAACGGCAATGGCAACGGTTCGAAACGCGTGACCGCGCGGGCCAATGGCCGGGGCACGGCGACCGCCATCATCGACCAGCCCACGCTGCCGCGCACGCCGTGGACGAGCGACGCCGACGCCGGCATCGTCGCCAGCCGCGGCAAGTACGTCTACTGCATCATCGAAGCGGCCGAGGCGCTGCGCTTCGGGCCGATCGGCATCGGCGCCGATCCGAGCGAGGTCTACACGGTGCACTATCGCAACCTCGCGGCGGTCGTCTCCGACGCGCCGCTCGAGGTGCTCGACTCGACGCGCGAGAACGTCTTCGCGCACGAGCGCGTGAACGAGACGGTCATGCGCGAGCACACGGTCATCCCGATGTCCTTCGGCACCATCTTCAAGACGCGCGAGGACATCGTCGAGCTGCTGCGGTCGGCCGCCGAGGCGTTCGGCGACGTGCTGAACAAGATGCAGAACAAGCTCGAGTTCGGCCTGAAGGTGCTCTGGGATCGCGAGCAGGCCATCCGCGAGCTGGAGCAGGACGACGAGGATATCGGCCGGCTGAAGCTGGAGATCTCGAGCCAGAAGGGGCCGACCTACTTCGCGCGCATGCAGTACGGCCGGCTGGTGGACGCGGCGCTGCAGGCGCGATCGGAGGGCTACGTCGCCGAGATCCTGAACGAGCTGCGCGACGTCTCGGTCGCCTCGCGGATCAACAAGCCGATTGGCGAGAAGGTGATCATGAACGCCGCGTTCCTGATCTCGCGCGACCGCGAAGCGGCGTTCGACGCGAGGGTCAAGTCGATCGCGAGCCGGTTCGACACGCTGACGTTCAAGTACACCGGCCCCTGGCCGCCGTACAATTTCGTCAACATCAGGCTGAAGCTCGAACGCGCCTAGTGTTCATCCTCGATTCCCTGCTGATCGGCTCCCTTCGCTTCGTCCTCGACAAGGTGGCGGCCGCCGCCGAGGCCGAGTTGAACGACGAGTCGGTGCTGCGCGAACAGCTGCTCGAGGCGCACATGAAGCTCGAGAGCGGCGAGATCGCCGAGAGCGACTTCGTGGTGCTCGAGCGCGATCTGCTCGCCAGAATCCGCGAGATCAAGCGCGCCGGATCGGAGGGGTTGACGCTCATCGCCGATGACGTCCGCGTCACCGGCGTCGAGGCGATCGTCACGGAGGAGCTCGACGAGCGATGAGCCGGTCGGCCGTCTATGTCTACTGCGTGGTCGATCACCGCACGCGCCCGCGGGTGCCTGTCGCGCTGCGCGGCATCCCTTATGGCGGCAAGGTCCGCGTGCTGCCGATCACGGCGCGGCGATCCCTGGTGGTATCCTCGGTCCCGCTCGCACGCTACGGCGAAGCCGCTCTGAAGACGAAGCTCGCCGACCTCGAATCGGTGTCACGCGTGGCGCTCGCGCACGCGCGCGTCGTCGAGGCGTTTCTCTCCGCTGACGCCGTCCTGCCGATGAAGCTGTTCACCATGTTCGCGACCGACGAGCGCGCTGTCGCTCACATGACGATGACCGCTGCGGAGCTGGATCTCCTCGCGGGGCGCGTCGCGCGTCGTCACGAGTGGGGGGTGCGGCTCGCGATGACGAAAGTGCCTGCTGCGGCGGCGAAGCAGACCGCCCACGGAGCCGTCGCCCGCGCGCGGAATGGCGCCGACTACCTGCTGCGAAAAAAAGCGGTGAAAGACGAGGCCGCCCGCCGCACCCGGCAGGCCAAGGCGGTGGCGGCGGAGCTCTTCGAATCGCTGTCGGCCCACGCGACCGACGCGCGACGACGCGCGGCGGCGGAGCTGTCTGCGACCGGCGGCCCGCTGCTCCTCGACGCCGCGCTGCTCGTTCCGCGCTCCGCGTCGGCCCGTCTGAAGGCGGCGGCCGCGAGACAGGCGCGCGCGCTGTCGGCCCAGGGGTACAGTGTGGCGCTCACCGGCCCCTGGCCTCCGTACAGCTTCATGCGGGACTGACACGGCACGATGGCCCGCCGACGCCAGCCTGCACCTCCGGTCAGCGTGATCGATCGCGTGATGGACGACCAGGAGTCGAGCCTCCTCGACGTGCTGGATCACGTGCTGAACAAGGGGGTGATGGCCACGGGCGACCTGACGCTCGGCGTCGCCGGCATCGATCTCATCTACGTCCGTCTGTCGGCGTTGCTGTGCGCGGCCGATCGCGTGCTGCCGGCCTCGAATCGAAGTCCGCGGCCGACGAAGAAGGAGACCCGGCGACGTACGGCGGAGTCTCGCCGATGAAGAAGCGGCGCGCCGTTTCTCGACCGCACGCGAAGACGCCCGCCGCGCCGCGCCGCTCGCGTCCGACGTCGAAGAAACCATCGACCGCGGCCTCCAGGAGGGAGGCGATCGAAGCCGTTCCGGTCACGGCCGAAGAGCTGCGCATCCTGCAGCGGGAGCTTCAGCGGCGGATCGGCGAGCGGAAGAGCGCGACCGGTCGCCAACCGCGCGCGAGCGGTTCGCGCACGAGCGGTTCGCGTACGAAGAGAGCGCGCGCGAAGAGCGCAGCCGCGACGCGTCGTCCGGCGGCCACGCCGCTGCGATGGAACCCCGATCCGGCAGACGTGCAGAAGTCGGTCGCGCAGCTCGTGCTCACGATCGTCGAGTTCCTGCGGAAGCTGATGGAGCGTCAGGCGATCCGGCGCATGGAAGCGAAGACGCTGACGCCGCAGGAGGTCGAGGCGGTCGGCGCGGCGCTGATGCTGCTCGAGGAAACGGTGCGGGACATCGGATCGCGGTTCGGACTCCTGCCCGAGGATCTCAACCTCGATCTGGGACCGATCAAGCTGATGTGACCGGCACGCTCTCGACGAGCAGCTTCGACGCGGCTCGCGTGCCGATGGTAATCGCGGGCCGATCCTTTCCGACGAGGCGCACCGCATCTGCCGCCGCATCGCGCCACTCGACCTCGATCAGCTGCCCCGGCTTCAGATCGTTCCGCTCGACGAAGCGCAGGAACGCCGGATCCTGATCGGCGATGCGCGTCATCCGCAGCGGCGTGCCGACCGGACAGGTCAGCAGGCTGTCGTGCTGGTGCGCCGGCATCGCCCCTTCAGCGGTCGGAATCGGATCGCCGTGCGGATCGTGCGACGGACGGCCCAGCATCTCGTCAATCCGCTCGATCAACCGCTCGGAGACGACGTGCTCGAGCTGTTCCGCGTCTTCGTGCACCTCGTCCCAGCTCATGCCGAGCACCTGCACGAGGAACAGCTCCACGAGCCGATGCCGCCGCAGCACGAGCGCCGCGAGGCGCTCTCCGGCGGCGGTCAACCGCACGCCGCTGTACGGCTCGTACTCGGCGAGCCCCGATTCCGCCAGCGCCTTCACCATCGTCGTCGCCGTGCCGGGCGTGACGCCGAGCGCGGTCGCCACCTGCCCCATGGGCACGAGACGCGTGTCGGCCGAGAGCGCCGTCTGTCCCTGGTAGATCGCCTTGATGTAGTTCTCGACCGTGCTCGACGGGAGCATGCAACGGTCATTATCCCATCGGATATCCAATGCCCGAGATCGGTTGCGGCACGACGCGGACGACGGCTACACTGTGCGAGCTCATCCGTGGTTGGATCGAGCGCTCCACCATCCCATGACCCTCGTTCCCTCGCTGCTCCAGGCCATCGTCCTCATGGACGGCGAGGCGCTCGTACTCCACGTCGGCGACAAGCCATACGTGGTCGCGGAGAGCGGACAGGTGAGCCTCGCCAACGCGCCGATGACCGCGGAGTCGGTTGCCGACGTGATCGACGCGCTGCTGCCGGCTGAATCGAAGCGGCTCCTCGGCGAGGTCGGCGCCACGCAGTGCGTGCTGCCCGACAACCCGCTGTTTCCGGACGAGCGCTTCAGCGTCGTCGCGGCGCGCGGCGGAGACGACCTCTGGCTGGAAATCCGTCGCACGAGGGCGGAGGCGCGGCCGAGCGAGAGCGAGAGCGATCGTCCAGGCACGTCCGGCGCGGCGTCGAGCGGGCCGCGGCTGCCCTACGGAGAGCGGCGCGCGCGGTCCAGGACGACGACGCGGATCATCGAGCCGTCGGCGCCTGACGCGGAGCCGCAGCCGGCTGTCATCCTGCCGCTCACGCGTACGCCGGTGAGGGGCGACGTGCCGCCTCCCCTTGCGGAGACCGCCCTGTCGGGTCTCGATCGATTGCTGCGGCTGGCGGCCGCACGCGGAGCGTCGACGTTGTACGTGTCGTCGGGGATGCGCCCGTCGATCCGGATCGAAGGCGAGCTCCGCATGCTCGACGGCGCGCCGGCGCTGAGCGCGGGCGAGGTCGAAGGGCTGCTGATCACGTGCATGCCCGGGCGGCGCGCCGAGGATCTGCGGTCTGGCGTGGCGCGCGAGTGGATGCTGGAGCTCGCGGAGCTGGGGCGTGTGCGCTGCCTGGCGTTCCGCGATCATCGAGGCCCAGGCTGCGTGTTCCGCATCATGCCGTCGCGGCCGGTCACGACCGAGCAGCTGGGGCTCTCGCGCGAGATCCAGGCGCTCGCCTCGGAGACCGAAGGCGTGCTGATCGTCACCGGACCGCGGCTGAGCGGGAAGCGGACGCTGATGTCGGCGTTCGTCGATTACATCAACCGCACGCGACACGTTCACGTCGTCACCGTCGAGCGTGAGATCGCGGTCGTCCACGAACGTGCGGCGGCGATGGTCAGCCAGCGGGAAGTGCGTGATGCCGGTCAGGTCGCCGATGCGGTGAAGAGCGCGCTTCGCGAAGACCCCGACGTTCTCGTGGTTCAGGAGGTCCGGACCGCCGAGCTCGTCGACCTGACGCTCGACGCGGCCGCGGGAGGACGTCTGGTGATCTGCGGGTGCACGGCGCGCTCGGCCTCGGCCGCGATCGACACCGTCATCGACCTCGCGCCGCCGGCGGAGCGGCGGCGCATCGAGCTCGCGCTCGCCCGGCATCTGCAGGGTGTGGTGGCGCAGGTGCTCCTGAAGAAGACCGGCGGCGGACGCCTCGCCGCGCGCGAGCTGCTGCTCAACACGCCGGCCGTCGCGAGCCTGCTCGCCGACGGCAGGACCGCGCAGCTTCCGCTCGCCATCGAAGGGGGACGCCGGCAGGGCATGGTGCCGCTGAACGACGCGCTCGGCGGCTTCGCGCAGAGCGGTGCGGTCGACGTGCGCGAGGCGTATCGGTGTGCCGCCGATCGTCCAGGGCTCCTCGCCCTCCTGCAGCGGCAGGGGATCGACGTCTCGGGGCTCGAGCGGCTCGCCTGATTATTTCTCTACCAGCCGTTCCAGTTCCTCGAGCAGGTACTGCAGCAGGTGTTCCTCGGTCAGGTGCGCCACCGTCTGCTCGGCGACGGCCCGCTCCGTTTCGATGACGCGACGGCCGCGCGCCCGCCTGGAATGGCCGATCACCATCGGCTCGTCGCCCGATGTATCGAGCGACAGCTCGATGTAGTCCTCGGCGCTCCTGTCCGACATCAGGCGTACGCCTCCCGACGGCGTGAAGACGGTGAAGGGATAGCCGCTGGCTTTCAGGACGTTCGCGACCTGCCGGAACAACGGTACGGCGATCGTGTCGAGGAAGTGCGAGTACGCGCGCGCCGCTTCGTCCGCGCGCGCCCGGCGTGCGGCCGCGGTGCGCCGTGCCGTCTCAATCGTTTCCTGGATCCGTTTGCGAACAACGGACGTCTCCATCAGATCACACCTTTCGCGCCTTCGCTCGACAGACCGCAGCCGGACCCATGCCGTCCGGTGTCGCCGCGAACCTGATCGGCACGCGTCGACTTCAGCGCCCGGCCCGGCGCGTGCAGGTAGTATGACGCATGGAGTACGAGATGCATCGACTGCCGTCCCTGCTACTCATGGCGATCCTGGCCGCCGCCGCGATTCCGGCTGCCGCGCAGGACGCAAACGCGCAGCCGCCGCTGCAGCCGCCCGCCATCGTGACCAGCGGCGAAGCGCTCGTCCGTCGTCCGGCGGATCAGGCGTTCGTGTCGATTGCCGTCGAGACACGTGCACGCACGCCCCGCGAGACGCAGCAGCAGAATGCCGAGGCGATGACGTCGGTCCAGCAGCGCCTGTCCCGTCTCGGTTTCACGGGAGACGCGGTGCGGACGACCGGCTACTCGATCCAGCAGGAGTTCGACTTCGCCAACGGCCGTCGAACGCCGCGCGGGTATGTCGCCAGGAACGGCGTCGAGGTCCGCGTGGACGATGTGGCGCGCGTGGGCGAAGTGCTCGACGCGACGGTCGAGGCCGGCGCGACGACGGTCGCAGGGATCCGGTTCGACCTGAAGGACCGCGCGTCCGCGGAGCGCGAGGCGCTGAAGCTCGCCGTCGCCGACGCGCGGGCACGAGCCGACGCGATTGCGGCCGGAGCCGGGCGCGCCGTCGACCGCGTGCTGCGGATCACCGATACTCCCGAACCGCGGTTCAAAGCGCCGCAGCCGATGTTCGCCGACCGGGCCGCCGTCGCGGCGGCACCCGCGACACCGGTCGAAGCGGGGCTCATCGAGGTGCACGCGCAGGTCGAGCTGACCGTGGCGATGCGGTGACGGCGGCGGACGGATCGACACGGCGAATCCTGGAGCACACGTGACGGCGAAGTCGTTGACCCCCGAGGAATACGAGCGCGCGCGGCGGACGCTGATGCGCCGCGATCCGGTGCTGGCGACAGCCATCAAGGCGATCGGCCCCTGTCTGATGGCCGAGCGGCAGCGGAAGGATCACCTGACGGCGCTCGCGGGATCGATCGTCAGCCAGCAGCTGTCGACCAAAGCGGCCGCGACCATCTTCGGACGCTTCGTCGCGCTCTTCCCCGAAGACGCACCGCTCTCCGCGCCCGCTATCCTGACGGTCGACGATGCGGCGCTGCGAGGCGTCGGGTTGAGCGGGCAGAAGGTCCGCTACCTGCGGGATCTCTGCGAGCGGATCGTCGACGGACGCCTCGTTCTCGACGAGATCGAGGCGCTCGACGACGAAGCGGTGATCGAGATGCTGACCGAGGTGAAAGGCTTCGGACGCTGGACCGCCGAGATGTTCCTGATGTTCCGGCTCCATCGCCCCGACGTCCTGCCGATCGACGATCTCGGCATCGTCAACGCCGTCCATCGTCTCTACAGGCTGCGAAAGCGGCCGGACGCGAAGAAGCTGCACAAGCTGGGCGAGGCGTGGAAGCCGTACCGGTCGGTCGCGAGCTGGTATCTGTGGCAGTCGCTTAAATTGACGATTTAGCGATTTGACGATTTGACGAATTAGCGATTTGACGATTTGGCGATTGGAGCCGACACGACGGCGTCAGGCTCTGAATTTCAAGGCGAGCAGCGCGTATCCGACCGCGATGGCGATGAGCGTGCCCCGCTCGCTGTAGAGCGTCTGGGTCCACGAGAAGGCGGCCTCGTGCGGAGCCGAGGGGCGTCCGGCGGGGTTGGGGAGCCACCGCGGGACGCGGCGCATGTACTCGCGATAGCGTTCGCCGATGCGGGTTTCGAGCAGCCGCTCCTCCCACCGCACGATCGCGTGGTACTCCAGCGCGAGCAGCAGGGCGACGACCGGCGCCAGCCACGGCAGGCGCGCGGCGACGGCGAAGCCGACCCAGAGCAGGATGTTCCCGATGTACAGCGGGTTGCGGACCATCGCGAACGGGCCGCTGTCGACGAGCGGGCCGAGGCGTTCGCTGCGTGTCCGCGAGATCGCGCCGATGTGATGGACCCCCCACAACCGGACCAGCTCACCCGCGACGACCAGGACGGCGCCGGCGACCGTCACCAGGGGACCGAGCGACCGGTCTGGCGGAATCAGCAGCAGCGCGGCAACAATCGGCAGCGGCAGCGACGTGCGCTTGCGGAACAGCCATCCGCCGATGCGCACCGTCGTGTCGGGATCCTGCTGAACTGACTGTGGAACGGAGGTCGAAGAGGAGGGCACTGGCTTGCCGAGTATAGCGCAGGGGCAGTTTGCTATAATTCGGACTTTATCAGTCGCCGTTTCTCCGATGTCTTCACCAGCTCCCATTTCCGTGACCGACAGGGCCGTTTCGTCCGTGCTCGAGCTGATCGGTCACACGCCGCTCATCAGGCTCGCGCGGTTCGAGCGGGAGACGCCTGGCGTCGAGTTGTACGCCAAGGCCGAATGGCATAACCCCGGCGGATCGGTGAAGGATCGGGCCGCGGCCCGGATGATTGCCGAGGGGGAGCGAACCGGCCGCCTGCGTCCGGGGCTGACGATCGTCGACGCCACGTCGGGCAATACCGGCATCGCCTACGCGATGATCGGCGCGGCGAAAGGCTACCGGGTCAAGCTGTTCCTGCCCGAGAACGCGAGCCCCGAGCGCAAGCTGATCCTGCGTGCGTTCGGCGCCGAGCTCGTGCTCACGAGCCCGCTCGAAGGCACGGATGGAGCGATCCGTGCCGTGCGCCAGCTCGTGGCGGAGCACCCCGGCGAGTACTTCTATCCGGACCAGTACAGCAACGACGCGAACTGGCGCGCGCACTTCGAGACGACCGGCCCCGAGATCATCGAGCAGACCGGCGGGCGCGTCACGCACTTCGTCGCCGGCCTCGGCACGAGCGGCACCTTCGTCGGCACCAGCCGGGCGCTGCGCGAGTTCAACCCGAACATCAAGGCGGTCTCGTTCCAGCCCGATTCGCCGTTTCACGGCCTCGAAGGGCTGAAGCACATGGAGACCGCCATGGTGCCGGCCATCTACGACCCGACCCTCGCGGACGCCGATCTGCGCGTGAGCACCGAAGAGGCGCATCGCTCGGTGCGCCGGCTGGCGCGCGAGGCCGGGTTGATGGTCGGGATTTCGGCCGGGGCCGCCCTCGCGGCGATGCTGCAGGTTGCTCACGCGCTCGAGCGCGGCGTCGTCGTCACGGTGTTCCCGGACGGCGCAGAGAAGTACCTGACCGAGAACTTCTGGACCGCCGAGTGACGCTGACGATACCCCGCGCGTGCACGCTGGACCCTGGCGTGGCGACGGCGATCCGTCGTCACGGCGAAGAGACCTTTCCGCACGAGTGCTGCGGCGCGCTGATCGGCCGCGACGACCGCGTGATGGCTGCCGTCGCGCTGCCGAACACGACCGAGGAAGGACCGCGGCGCCGTTTCCTCGTGCGTCCGTCCGATTACCGCGCCGCGGAGCAGCAGGCGGGCGAGCGTGGCGGCGAGCTGCTCGGGTTCTACCACTCGCACCCGGACCATCCGGCGCGTCCATCGCAGTTCGACCTGGAGCACGCGTGGCCGAACTTCGCGTATGTGATTCTTTCCGTCATGTCGGGCGCGGCGCGCGACATGACCGTCTGGTTTCTGACGGAAGACCGATCCCGATTCGATGAGGGCCAGTTGAATGGCGACGAAAATCCTGATTCCGACACCGCTTCGGCCGTACACCGATAAGCAGGAGGCGGTCGAAGCCTCCGGTGCGACCATCGGCGAGCTGCTGACCGACCTGACGACCCGCTACGCCGGACTGAAGGCGCACCTGTTCAACGAGCAGGGGAAGCTGCGCAGCTTCGTCAACGTGTATCTGAACGACGAGGACATCCGGTTTCTGCAGGATCTCGATACGCCGCTGAAACAGAACGACACGCTGTCCATTGTTCTGGCCATCGCCGGGGGACGGTAGAGCGCCCGGCCGCGCCGCGACAGGCGCCGCAAGCGGCTCAAAGCCCCAGCGCCCGCAGCCCGGCGGCGGTGAACACCTCGCGGATGCGCGCCTTGCCTTCCTCGGCCACCGTCACCGCGATGCTGCGGGTTTCGATTACCGCGGTTTCGACGCTGACCGGCTTCGGCCACAGCGCCCAGGCGAGGGCGGCCGCGGCGGCGGCGAGGACCACAACGATGAGCAGGCGGCGCAGCATGGTCACTCCCGGGTTTTCAGAACGGCG
>WBZR01005126.1_pt1 | contig 10247 bp, 17 predicted proteins | sample 5204231 | NCBI WGS metagenome assembly WBZR01 (sample SAMN12412403, study PRJNA552823) | activated sludge metagenome | isolation source: activated sludge from anammox sidestream of wastewater treatment plant... | place: USA: Virginia | collected 2017-08
GCACAGCGCGTCGGAGATGACGATCAGATCCGTCTTCCCGACCGGGCAGCCGAGCGCGCCCCAGCGGCGCGGCAGGACGTCGAGCGGGACGTCCAGGCTCGTGCCGTTGGAGAAGAAGTGACTCAGCCACGCGAGCAGCTCCCCCTCGTCCCACTTGCGCGGCGGCATGACGAGGAAGTTCCCGTCCGTCCCGCCGCTGTACCCGACGAAGCAGATCCAGCGGTTCTGGTGCCGGGCGACCCAACCCATCGCGAGGGCGAACGCCTTCGCCCGGCAGATCGGCTCCCCGTCCATCGAGCCGGAATTATGTACCACCAAGTTACCCGCGATGTAGTTGTGCCATGCACCACGCATCGTCAAATCGTACAAAAACTCAGTATCGGTCACGCTATTTACAACGGAACGCACTTTCGTCCAGTAAACGTTCTCCGCACAAAGCGTTTTCCATCTACGCACATCTGCCTCGACCAACGCCGCATTACACGCTACCCTATCTTTCAACCATTTCAACAGACAGTCATAGTGCGCCGTCCGCCCAGATTTACCACTCATGCACCTGCCAATCTGCTTCAACGTTAGTCCGCATTCCGTCAACATCGCGTTAGAGAAACCCAACATACGAACCATCTTTTTATCCAACCCATCCCACACCAAACTACTAATATAATGCAACCTTTCTTCGGCGCGCAACACAATCCGACGCAACCTATCCTTCGAGACGGACGAGCATGACTGCGTGCCACGAACGTACCGAACACCAATTCTCCTAACCGAGTTGACGACATTTTGAAAACACACACGAAGCGTGTTGGCACGGCCGCGTGTACTTTGACGCGGCCGTGCCAACACGCGACGTAGCGAACTCGCTTTATCGGCACTCCCGTAACCGATACACTCGGCAAAGGCGTTGATAGAATCCCTATCACTGATCACCAAACGATGATAACTGCGATCAACGAAACCACTTGCACTAAAATCGCGTTCGGTTACAACACCAAATCGTTTCAAAAGCAATTGGAGCGTATCAATCAAAGCAACGCTCGAACTCGTTACACTAATCTGATGCCCCCCAACATTACTCTCCGCGTCAAAAAAACCCCGCAAAAACCTAGCTAATCTCGCGCTAGACCACGTTTGAATAACCGAATCAATCTTACGCTCAGGCTGCTTAACAAGCAAATTCGGATACACGGAATCAATCAACCGATACAGTGCAGCACTATTGACATACAACCTATTACGATCACCACATTTAATAATGGGCTTATAACCCAGCGATTCGACAATATCAGCATACACCCGCAAATTCATCAAATCTTTGTCCGTAGCCGCTACATAACACGAACCCCTCGCGCGGCAATACCAACGATGCCCGTCCCCCAACATATACCCAAGAAATTGAGCAAACTTCAAAGCATCATCCGTATCAAATTTTTCATCACCACCAACAGGCAAACGGCGCACTGCGGCAACGCGGTCATCTACCACCAACTGGTCAGCCGCCTTCTCAACCACATCACCATCAACTAGGACAAAAAACTTGTGTGCCCCGGAGCACCTAATCGTGCCGTCCGACGTCTGAATGTGATACAACTTCGCGGGCGACTTAACCTTGGCTACCCTAGCTACCTCTTGGACTATCGTAGCACCAGAAGCAAAATCAAGAGAACACACCTTATCACCAGCAACCACTAGCGATATCGGTTTGATCCAACCACTTGACAGTGTAACCAACTCGCTAGGGTGCAAACACTCGTCCACGACGACGACGATCGGCCCCTTCCCGACCGTCTCCAGGCCCCGGTACGCGAGCGTCAGCGCCTCCCCGTCCGCGAGCCGGCGGAGCGTGTCTGCCTCCAGATCCGGATCGAGGAGGCCGACGAGCTCCTCGTCCAGCAGGAAATCGACCTCGTCGCTCAGCTTGACGCCGATCATGTCGTCGTACCCGTGCGCCACCTTCCGGCGTTGCTTCCCCTGCGCGACGCGCCGGTAGCGGCCGGCCAGGTCGCAGATGCGCCGGAGCCGCGCGTCCGCGCGGACGCGCCGGAACACGTCCGCGATCTTCGCGGGATCGAGCGTCGTCGCCCCGCCCGCGCCCGTCCCGCAGCCGAGCGCGCCCATCATGTCGTGCATCTCCTCCACCTCCTCCTCCGCCTTCGCGACCGCCTTGCCGACGGCGCGGAGGAGGCTGAGTTCCGCCTGCAGCGCCGCCCGCTCCCTGGCGCCGCGGCCCGGGTTCTGCCGGAGGCGCTCCTCCCGACGGGCGTCCGCGGTCAGGAGTTTCGCGTACTCCTCCGCGAAATGACGGGTCGCGAGTTCCGCGGCGAGCGGCTGGAGGGCCGTCGCCGCGTGCAGCGCCTTGTAATCCGTGGAGCCGAGCAGCGTCCGGACGTAGTCCTTCCGGCGCGGCTCGACGCACGGCGCGTCGTCGAGCCGCGGATCGAGCAGGTACGCGCTCGCGTGGAAGTCCGCGATCGCGTCCGGTCCGAGCGGGAGTGCTTGGAGCGTGCCGTCCCGCGCCCGGACGCGCTCCCCGCGCTCCACGTCCCAGCGCTGGAGGACGAGGGCGTAGTCCGACGCGGGGGGGAGCTCGTCCGCTGGCGCCGCGTCGTCGTCAGCGGCGTGACGAGCCCGCACTTCTTTCGGTTTGACGCTGAGCAGATTGAGCAGTTCGTTCCTGTCCATAGATGTCTCCGTGCGAAAGGGGCACACAACTATGCGCTACGTTTCCGGAAAGTCAAGGCAGTTCGACGGGATTGTCCGGATCGTCCGCGTCCAGCGCGAGGGAAGTGCGGAAGTAGTCCGACGTCTCCCGCGCCGCGCACGCGCCGCACACAGCGTCGTGCGCCTTGTGCGTGGGGATGGTGCCCTCCCCGCACTCGCAGCAGCGCCCGCAGCGCCGCCGCGCGGCCCGGACGATGTGCGCCATGAACGCCTCGGCCACGTGCGGGCCGAGGTACGCGAGGGCGAGATCGAAAAAGTTCGCCACGGAGAAGCCGACGACGTTGTCCGGCGCCCCCAGGCCGATCAGCCTGTGGATGTTGTGCAGCTGCCGCCGCGCCCGCGTCGTCCAGTCCCGTCGCATTTCTGGTGTCATGTGCGTTACTCTTGGATGCCCTGGAAACGTTCCGCGTTCCGCGCCGCCGCCCGACGAAGGAACGCCTTCGCGGCCGGCACGTCCGCCTCCCCCAAACGCTCGATCGCGACGCCCCGCGAGCAACCCTTGCGCGGGTGGATGACCCACAACGTCAGGGAGACGTGGGCGGCCGGTTCCGTGAACGCGCTCCCGTGCCCGGCGCACGTCGGGCACGTCTTCGGGATGCCGAGGCGCTTGAGGCGCTGCTCGACAAGGATCGCCCGATTGAGCGCGTCGTGCACGTCCAGCGACGCGCCGGCCCCCTCGCGGTCGTTAACCGCTGCGGCCGTCGGGACGGGATCCGGCCGGCGCCACTGCCGGCTCTCCGCGTCCCAGTCCCAGAGCCGACCGGCCTCGACGAGGGCGTCCACCTCGTCCTGCGTGATCCGATTGTGCCAGCAGCCGTGCCGGAGCATGTCGTCCGCGAACTGCCGGAACGGCTCCCCGTACAGGGAGCAGAGGCGGCCGATGCGGAGCCGGAAAGTCGGTCCGGGGACGCGTAACGCCGCCGGATCCGGGGCCTCGTGGGTGAACGCCCGGAGTAGATCCGACGTCTCCCGCATGTCCCGCGTCTCCGCGACGAACGGGGACGAGTGCCAGTAGAAACTCTTACTCACCACCAGCGCGTCCGGATGGTACCCCGTCGCGTCGCACTCCGCGCACTCCTCGCTGTCCCGGACGACGGAGAAGTAGAAGTTGACGATCTCGTTGAGGTCGTTCAGCTCCAGTTCAAAATCGGCCCACGTCGGGACGAGGATGCGGGACTCCCAGCCGTAGTTCTCGCGGCGGGGGTTCGTCGCGTCCGGCTCGTCCCAGCCGGGGCGCCACATGTAGTCCTCGTACGGCCCCCACGCGCAGTACGCGGGGTTGCACTTGAGGAGATCCACCATCCACGGGGCGGCGTTCAGCCTCACCAGTTCCGCGCGATCGTAATCATCCGTCGGGTAGTTCCGCATCGAAAACCTCCCCCAAACCACGTCAGGTCAGTCCCCAGAAACGTTCAGTCGCCACCCAGCGCCAACGCCATGATGTCGAGGTGGGCGCTGACGTCCTCCAGCCGCTGCGACTCGAACACAGGCGTGCCGCGTTCGACGACGAGCCGGGTCCGGCGACCGTCCGACTCCTCGGCGTACACGACCTGGACGCCGTCCAAACCCTTGCCGACCGCGTACTGGGACAGCGCGCGATCGACCCACACCTTGACACGCCTGTCCGTGACGTAGTGAGGTGGCGTGTCCCACGGTCCAACGAACATCAGTACCTCCCCCTCACGCGGACCGGGTGGGGATCGCGTCCCCACTCCGGCCCGTCCATATCTTCCGCGCCCGCCGACGACGCCACACGCCGCTCCACGATCGGTACCCGCCCTCCACGCGGTGGACGACGACCTTGCGGCCCGGTGTCGCGAGGAACAAGTCCACCCACGCCCAAATCCGACCGACGTCGGCGAAGCGGACGGACTCCTCACCCGCCCGATCGTACCGGTCCGTCGAGTACCCGACAGCGGTGTACACTATCCCGGCCACGGCATCACCCCCCACAGAACGGGACGCGGCTCACTCCCCGTCTTGCTTGGCGCCGATCGCCCGGTAGTGCGCCGTCTTGAACCCCTCCCGGAGCAGACGGAGGGCGGTCTCCCGGGCGGGGACGGCGGGCAGCGCCTGGAGGTCCTTCTCGATCTGCTCCAGCTTGCTGACGGCCTCGATCGCCTCCAGCTTCCCCTTGATGCCGTCCACGATCTCCGCGATCTGCCCCACCTTCTCCTGGACGATCGCGCCCGTCGGGTTCGCGATCCGGGACACGATCTTCGCGCAGCGGAGCGGCTGCTCCTGCGGGTCGACCCACAGGACGTGCCGGAGGACGTCCAGATGCTCCGGGCGGACCTCGGCCGCGCACGCCAGGTACGCGGCGGCCCGCGCCGCCTTGACCGCCTTCATGACGCGGCGATTGCCGGGCTTGATGCCGTCCGCGGCTAGGCCCTCGATGATCTTCCACAGCGCGAGCTTCGCGCCGTCCGTGACGGGGAGCTGCATCGCCTCCGTGTGCGCACGCTCAATCTCGTCGAGCGTGACGTAGTCGTCGAAGTCCGGCCGGCACGGATCGTTCGCGACCGCTTTGCGGAGGAGGACGCGGAGCCCCGCGTTCGTCACGGGCTGGACGTGCTTCCGGAACAGGAAGCGATCGAAGAACGCGGCGAGGGCGGCCTCGCAGCCGTCCGGGGACCACTCGTTGCTCGTCCCGATGAGGAGCTTGAGCGGCACTTTCGCTGAGAACACCCCCTCCTCGTACCGGCGCTCGTTCATGACGAGGAGGAACATGTCGAGGACGGCGGGGCCGGCTTTGAAAACCTCTTCGAGCACGAGAATGTGGGCGTCCGCGGCGCCGCCCGTGAGGACGCGCTTCTGATGCCCGTCCTTGATCGCGGCGACGTCGATCGGCCCGAACGCCATGGCGCGCGTCGTGTCCTTGCAGCAGTGGACGACGCGGCGCGACGCGCCGACGACGAACTCCTTCGCGATGTCCGCGACGAGGCTCTTGGCCACGCCAGGCTCGCCGACGAACAGGACGTGCTCCTGCGCGAGCATCCCCGTCAGCGCGAGGAAGTTCTCGTCGTCGCGCTCGACGAGGCTCGCGTTCATCTGCTCCAAGCCGCGGACGAACTTCTGCTGGACGGGCACGCGCGTGCTGTCCACGACGTCGACGCGCGCCTGGGGCTTGGTACGGACCCTACCCATGACTGTCTCCTCCGGAGCGAACGGGACGTTCGATAACTGCTCAAACATAGCACACGATTCCGGAGAAGTCAAATCGACGACTGTGACTGTGCCCGCTCAGCGAGCGCCCGTTCGACTTCGGGGAGGAACTCCCGGCGCATTTCGTCCCTGGGTGTCGCGTCAAACCAGTTCAACCACCATCGACAGGCGGCCGGCTCGCCGAGCAGCAGATCCGCCTCGAAACAAACGCGGGCGAAGAACTCCTCGACCTCCGCGACCGTCTCCAGCCCGTCGCCCTGCCACCCGCAGAAGCCGACCGCACAGGCCGCCTCGACCGCCCAGTCCTGCACGCACTGCAGCGGCGGCGGCGTGGTTGTCGCTCCCTGGAGGAGGCGGCCGTCGTCCGCCTCCAGGGCGGCTTTCAGGGCAACTAACCCCACCGTGGACAGCTGCGGGGACACGCCCTCGCGCCATACTTTCCGCCAAGCTTCCATCACACACCTCCCCTAGTAAACAACCACATCACGCCCCATGCCGTCCTGCGCGAGATCGTCAAACTGCGGGATCTCCCGCAGCGCCTCGCGGGGCAGTTCGACGTGCGCGTCCTTGAGGTAACCTACGACGGCGGACAGCAGATCGAGCGGGTGCCGGACGACGACGGCGCACGTCTCCCGGCCGTACATGCCGCGGCCGCTGTACGCGTCCCGCGTCCGGCAGTCGATGCCGCAGTAGTCGCACGCGTCCTTGAGGAACAGCATCTGCTCGCGGGTCATCACGTCACCCCCACTTTCCCGTACTTACGGTCGAGGAGCCGCTCCAGTTCCTCGATCCGCCCCTTCAGCCGGGTGTTCTCCTCCCGGAGAGCCACCACTTCGTCCCGGAGACGGTCGGCCTCCGTCTTGAACTGTGTCTTCTCCCTAATCTCCTTCCCGACTTGATACTCCAGCTCCTTCGCCCTCTGGACGATAGCCTCATGATCGGCCTTTTTGATCACCGTCCGCGGTCGCCGCGGCTCCGGCGCCGGCCGGCACAGGTCCAAAAGCTTGCCGAGGTGGTACTCGTGCCGTCGCCAGTCCTGCTCGTCCGGGAACTTCCGGTACACGCCGAGGAAGTCCCACAGGCTCCACATGGAGCACAGGTCGTGGAAGTACTGGACCTCCAGCGTCTCCGCCGCCTTGTAGGCGTCCCCGCTGAACTCCGCCGCCACCCACACCTTGTCGTCCAGCAGGGCCGCGGCCAGGGAAATTCGCTCGTAGTAGTTGCGCCCGCTCTCGCTGATCAGCGTCTTCAGCCGAGCCAGCATCTGCCCCGTCGTCTTCGCCATGTGTCACCTCACTTCAACAGGTCCAAAGCCCGCCGGACGGCGTCCTTGCCTCCCAGCAGGGTCACGACTTGCGCCAGCGTCTCAAACGCGGCAAAAACTTCCGTCGTCGATGGATGGGTGGGCGGCGTCTCAGGGAGGGAAGTCGCCACCGACGTCACGCGCCCGCGGCTGACAGGACGGACGTCCTTCCCCAACGACCGCAGATAGTTCCTCCGGACCTTAGACACCCAGGTAGGGTGTACCCCCTTGCCGTGGTCCTTCTTGAGCCGCCGCAGGATTTCGCGCGGCGGCATCCGCTCGTCCAACTTGACGTAGCGCTCGATTAGCTCAGTCGTTGTCTCAGACATAACAGACCTCATCGGTGAACAGAGTCGCGCGTTGCATAATCCAAATCGCAGTCGCCGTCCAAAAACCGGCGCTACTCATCCCCCAGTTCCGCGTCCGGCGTCGCGGCGCACTCGGGGCACAGCGTCCCCTCCGTCGCGAACTTCTCGGACGCGACGTAGCGCCAGCCCGCTTTGTACAGACTCTGGGCGAAGCGGGCCTCCGTCACGTCCCGCTCCGCGTCCTCCTCACCACATCCCCAGCACTCGACGCGATGTTCCGTGTACGTGTCCAGCGACTCCATCAGTCGATTGATCTGGACGGCCGCCTCCGTCGGGGCCGGGAAGTTCGTCGCGATGCCGGACGCCGGCTCGGTCGGTCCCTTCGTCCGCACTTTCGGTTTCACGGACTTACGTCGCTTCGCCATCACTCACCCTCCCCCGACACGTTTTTTTCGGTCATAACGTCCGCGACGCGCACACTGCCGTAGGGACTACCGACGAACCGATCCCGGATCCACTTCGCCAGCTGTCGATCACTCATCGTCCGATCGCGGCACTCCTTCCGCACGTACAGGACGACGCGATGCTCGATCACTTTTTTCTCGGCCATGTTAACCTCTTTTAGGAACATCACTGTGTTCAGTCGCCGTAGCCGTAGCCGTAGCCGTCGCCGTAGCCGTAGCCGTAGCCGTCGCCGTCGCCGTAGCCGTCGCCGTCGCCGTTGCCGTCGCCGTACAGCCAGCACCCGTGCGAGTAGCCGTAGCCGTAGCCGTTGCCGTAGCCGTAGCCGTAGCCGTAGCCGTTGCCGTTGCCGTCGCCGTTGCCGTTGCCGTTGCCGTAGCCGTAGCCGTTGCCGTAGCCGTCGCCGTACAGCCAGCACCCGTGCGAGTAGCCGCTCTCGCCGGTCAGGTCGCGGACCCATTCCGCCTCGTCGTACCGGCCCTGCTCCTCCAGCCAGTCGGCGTAGGCCAAGGCGGCTACCTCGTCCGCCTCGGCGGCGCGGAAGAGAAATCGCTCGTCAACCCAAGCTCCCGGTCCCATGCCCCCTCCTCCACGTCAAGGATGCGCAGGACGGCCCGGAACGGGACCGTCTCCGCGGACACGTCGTCCAGTTGCGTCTCGGGCCGCTTCCCGCTCCGAAGCTGGGCCAGCCCGCCCGTCGTCCCCCAGCGGCGGACGCACCGGGCGGGGGCAACCCGCCAGTGGAACGCCAGGTCCGGGTGCCGCTCGACGCGCCCGACCAGCACGAAACCGCGGTCGAGCACCAAAATTTTCACGTCACCGTCCTTCATGCCATCCCCCTCTCAGAACTGCCGTCAGACGGCCCCCATCTTCCCGGCAATGTAGGTCAAAAACTCGGGCCGCGCCGCCTCCACCCGCGCCCGCGGGAACTCGTCCCGGAACTCGTCGTCCAGCGTGTCCCGGATCAGCGCCACGACGGTCGCCGGATCGACGGGTGGCAGCGCCCGCATCATCACGTCCCACGCGGTGTCCGGATCGTCCGGGCCGAGCGGGCCGCACAGGACGATCTCGACGAACGCGATCGCGCGGGCGACGTCCGGGTACGCGGCGGCCGCCCGGAGCGCCGCCACGTTGACCTTGACTTCAGCGTCCATCAGTCCCCCTCCCCCGGTTTGAGGTGCTCGGACAACAACTCGGTCAGGCGCCACTCGATGTTGTCCCCGCCGATCTTCGTGACGTGGTCCTGGCACAGGGACGTGAACCGCCGCCGGCACCCCTTCACGGTCAGCATCATGTACTCGGGCGTCCCGTTGCAGTACGAGCAGCGGTTGTGGAACCCGTGGGAGCCGGCCCCGAAGAACTCCGGCTCGAACTTGTAGATGATGCGCTTCATTCCGCACCCCCCTTCGCCTTTCGCCTTCTTGACGGCCTCCCCAAGCCGGTCCATGCTCGGAATGAAGGACCGCGGTCCTTCCCCCGACGTGAGGTAGCTATAGTAGTTGCCGTAAGCCGCCTCTGCTGCCGCGAGCAGGTCCGGGGCCGCCTGGTGGAGCGGGCAGTACGTCAGACTTACCGGGCCCAGCGACGGGGACGCGACTTCCACGACGCAACCGCAGGCGAACTTGGACTTCATAACAACTCCTCCTTCCGCACCACAGTTTTGGCGGCGTGGAGCTGGCGCCAGCGCCGGCCGTAGCGCAGGCGGTAGCCCCGATCCGCGCGGGCGTCCACCTCCTGCCCGCAGCCGCAGCAGACGGCGTAGTCCACCTTGCCGAACAGCCGGACGTGGACGGCCGTCTGATCCGACCCGTCGATCGGCTGCCGGCACACCTCGCAGACGAGCAGGATCGTCTGCGTCGGGCACGCGGCGAGGCGCAGGGACAGCAGATTCATGATCATCCCCTACCACGAGTCCCACAGCGGGTTCGGGACGCCCAGATCGATCGACGCGATCAACGCGGCGTCGTCCAAACCCTCCAGCCGGGGCAGCCCGCGGAGGACGGCCCACAAAAAACGGTTCGCGTCCTTCAACTCGCGGACCGAAGACTCTAGGTCCGCCACGCGCCGCCGGAGCCGTTCGAGTTCGTCGGGAACGTCATCGCTCATGACTGACCCTCCGCGCGGGCGGCGAAGTAGTCTGCGAGGAGGGCATGCACATGGGCGAGCGTGGCCGCCCGGACACGTGCCGCCAACTGATCTCGCTTGAGATGACGTTCGTCGCGAGAGGCTTTCTCCGCGTCCTCCCCCATCTTACGGACCGTGTCCAGCAGGTCCTGCGGTCCCGA